>Ga0224495_10003207_pt1 | contig 10178 bp, 11 predicted proteins | sample SF_Jul11_sed_USG_FD_168128 | JGI IMG/M metagenome (GOLD analysis project Ga0224495, IMG submission 168128) | Sediment microbial communities from San Francisco Bay, California, United States - SF_Jul11_sed_USGS_4_1 | ecosystem: Environmental > Aquatic > Marine > Sediment | place: USA: California...
CAGCGCAGCCCGCATCGACCGCCATCTGTCGCAGCAGCACATTGGGGAGCAAAGCGATCGATTTGATATCGCAACGCAACCAGCGGTTGTCGGGTGCGGTTATGCATGCGATGCCGTCTTGCAGCAGATCAACAGGTGGTGGGGGCAAGGGGCTGCTCATCAGGAATACGGTGGGCGGTACAGGTGGCTTCGGGAAGGCGTGATCCCGCTTGGCGACACCGCGCGTGATGTGCAGGTACAGATACTGGTCTTCGCCCTCATTGAGGGTGATGAGCTGCTCGATTATGGCTTCCCATTCACTGTTGCTGTGCGGATTGGAAAGTTTGATGCCATCCAGGCTATGTTGCAGGCGGCGCAGATGTTCTTCCATTCGAAACGCCTTGCGCGAATAGACCGGTATTACCTCGTACACGCCGTCGCCGAAAATGAATCCCCGGTCAAGGACGGGAATTCTTGCCTCCTCTATGGGCATGAACTGCCCATTCAGGTAGATTGGCATGGCGCCTCCTTATTCAAAAAGCAAAAGCATGTTATCCCAGCCGCGCGAAAAGACATTTGCCAGCGGCACGCCGTCCAATGCTACCAGAGAAAAATCGGCATAGGGTTTGCCATCGAGCGTCAGCTTCAGGATGCCTAGCTGCTGGCCTTTTCCGACGGGAGCAAGGATCGGCTGGCTTGTCACCATGGTTGCCTTAAGCCGGGGAAAAGCCCCCTTGGGGATGGTCAGATACATGTCCTTGCGAAAGCCGATATTGATCTGGCTGTCGGTTCCCTTCCAGATGCGCAGTGTAGCGACGGGCTGGTCCTTCTGGTACATGCGTGTGGCTTCAAAATTCTGAAACCCGAAGTTAAGCAGCTTCTGGCTTTCGGAAGCACGCAGTCTGTCAGAGTCGGCGCCAAACAGCACCGAAATCAGGCGATGGTTGCCTCGCTTGGCGGACGCAACCAGGCAGTATCCGGCGGTTTCGGTGTGCCCGGATTTCATGCCGTCGACATAGGGGTCAAGCCAGAGAAGACGGTTGCGATTAGCCTGGGTGACGTTGTTGTAGGTGAATTCACGGAGAGAAAAAAGCGGGTAGTACTGGGGGTAATCGTGCAAGATGGCGGCGGCAAGCAGGGCCAAGTCGGTCGCGCTGCTGTAATGCTGGGGGTGTGGCACACCGGTCGGATTGGAGTAATGTGTGTTGCTCATTCCCAGCCGCTTTGCCTCCTTGTTCATCATGTCGACGAAACCGGATTCGCTGCCCGCAATGTACAGAGCCAGCATAATTGCCGCATCGTTGCCTGACTGGATGATCAGGCCGCGCAGCAGGTCTTCAACAGTCACGGACTGCCCGGGCTTAAGCAGCATGCGTGACTCCCCGCTGGTGATGTGTGTGGCGGCGGCAGGTACAGCCAGATTCTGTTTTTCGGCTATGGTGCCATGCTTGATCGCATCGAAAGCCAGGTAAGCGGTCATCAGTTTCGTCAGTGAGGCAGGCTCCATGCGTACGTCGCTGTCCTTGCCTGCGAGGATTCTGCTGCTGGTATAGTCGTAAAGCATATATGCTTTTGCGGCCAGTTGCGGTGCGGCAATGCCGTTATTCCGAAGACTGTCTTCGGCAAGGATGATGGAATGGCTGTAGTCGAAAATCTGCCCGGCAGCGGTGTCCTGCGGGTATGGGTTGCTGGCGGTATTGTCTGTGGAGTTTCCTGACAGTGAAGAGGAGTGTGCTGCAGTGAGAGCTGCCAGCAGCAATAAGAGAAACAGGCAAACAGATTTTATGGCGTGATTTGACCTCATAATGACACGATTATAGTCGCGGCTTCATGTCAGGGATAGCAACGCCCCGAAGGGAATTACCGGGAACGAGCAGGCGGTTTTGCGAGCTTGCGTTGCAGGGTGCGGCGGTGCATGTTCAGGGCGCGCGCGGTGGCCGAGATGTTGTCATCATTCTCATGCAGGACGCGCTGGATGTGCTCCCACTCAAGATTTTCGATTTGTGTCGGCTGGGCCTTGATCGGCGCATCCCCGTTGGCGACATGCCCGAATGCGGCCACGATCTCATCCGCATTGGCAGGTTTTGCAAGATACTGCGTTGCTCCCAGCTTGATCGCCTCTACCGCGGTAGCGATGCTTGCGTAACCGGTCAGCATCACGATGCGCGTGTTCGGGTCAAGCTGGTGCAGTACCTTGACCAGCGTCAGGCCCGGGGCACCGCCCATTTTCAGGTCCACGATCGCAAATTCAGGCGGATTGCTCTCTGCGATGGGGATCGCTTCCTCGACACTGTGGGCCACGGTGATACTGAAGCCGCGTTTCTCGAGCGCGCGTTTCAGAACATTGCAGAAAGTGACGTCGTCATCCACCAGCAGCAGCGAGGCGGTTTCCTCGTTGGTTCCAGTCATGAGTCAGCTCCGTTTGTCGGCAAAATTATTTCCGTGGTTGCACCGCCCTGTTCGCGGTTGAACAGGCGCACCGAACCGCCGATACGTTCGAGGGTGGCATTGGCCAGAAAAAGGCCAAGTCCGTACCCCTCAGTCTTTGTGGTAAAAAATGCCGAACCGGCCTTGAGCTCGGCATCCTCACTGAGACCAATACCATTATCGTGAATTTCAATCTTGAAGAAGCCGGCATTCCAGCGCGCAATGATCTCGATGGGTTGCGTGAGATCATTTGCGGGAGCTGCATCGGCAGCATTGTTAAGCAGGTTCATCAGGGCGGCGCGAAGCGTTGCATCCACACTGATGAGCGGTGCGGGGATCTGGCCTTCGCTGTGATATTGGTACTGTGCCGTGGGACGCAAAAGCTGCCATTCATCAAGCACCTCTGCCATAAGGCGATCTGCAGGCTGGAGCGTCGCAGCCCCGCCGATTTGCGCATCGGCGAGTATCTTGTCGAGGATGCGCCTGCAGCCGTGCACCTGCTCGTTCAGAATGGTCAGCGCGTCGCGCCATTCGGGCTGTGCGCCGGCCTCGTGCTGCAGTTCACCGATTACCACCGCCATCGTGGACAGAGGTGTGCCCAGCTCATGCGCGGCGCCGGCCGCCTGGGTGCCGAGAGCCACGATCCTCTCGTTGCGCAATATCTCCTCACGCACGCTGACCAGCATCGCATCGCGGCTGCGCACCGCCTGCGCCATCTGCACCACGAAATAGGCTACCACCACCGTGCTGAATACGAAGCCGAGCCACATTCCCACCACATGCGCGTTGAATGCGCTGTCACCCTCATGCTGATGGTTGTGCGGCAAAGGGATGTAGAAGTACATCAGCACGCTGTAACAGGCCGTTGTAAGGGCGGCCATACCCCAGGTATAGCGGCCCGGGAGCGTGGCGGCGGCGATCACCAGCGGCAACAGGTAAAGCGAGATGAAAGGGTTGGTCGAGCCGCCACTGTAGTAAAGCAGGATGCTGAGGGCCAGGACATCCACGCATAACTGGCCGAACAGTTCCGTGTTTTGCACCGGCTTGCCGCTACGTAGCCGCAGCCAAGAGAAAAGATTGATGATGGCGAGTGCCGCGATGGTCAGCAGCATTGGTTGCCAGTCCAGCTCCAGCTCGAGAAATTCCCGAACCGCTGCAAGTGTCAGGAGCTGGGCAACAACAGCCATGCTGCGCAGCGCTACCAGGCGTCGCAGCTGGCTGTGGCCCGGAAGGGAGGAAAGTATCGTGTTACTCATGGCTTAATTGTAAGCGTATCAGGGCAGCAGCAGCGTGTGACATAATGCCGCATTCCCAAAGCGACTGCATATTGCGTACAATTCCTTGTCAAAATTTCATCAAATTAGCAGAGAATCTCCATGAGCAGGTTCAGTCCTAAACGAATAGCCCGGTTTGTTGTCTTGCTGGGTGCAATACTCTTGGGTATCAACGCCTATGCGGGCGATATCCAGATCGAAAATGCATGGGTACGCGCCAGCGCACCCGGACAGGATTCAGCGATGGTGGATCTGGCCATTGTCAGCAGCAAAGACGCAGTATTGACGGGGGTTCACAGCCCGGTTTCCACAAAGGCGTCCATGCACAGCATGAAACATGAAGATGGCATGATGAAGATGCGTGAATCGAAATCCATAGAACTGCCGGCCGGAAAGCGGATCAACCTCGGTGAAAATGGCTATCATCTGATGCTGGAAGGTCTGAAGAACCCGATCCGGGCCGGTGAAACCGTGCCGCTGGTTCTGACAATAACAAAGCCTGGCGGGATCACGGAACAGGTTGAGATCCTTGCAGAAGTCAGGCCGCTGACGGCAGCCCGAAAAGTGCCGCATGAAGACAAACATATGCAGCATCACCATTGAACAGCGTCCGGGGAGCTGTTGCCTGCCCCGTGCCGGTTCGATTAACAGGAGACTTGATTATGAACAGCTTTTTCAAAACCGGATTGCGCAGACTCTGCGGGATCCTGTCCATCCTTGTGCTGAGCGCCAGTGCCTATGCGGAAGACATCCGGATTGACGAGGTCTGGACGCACGCCCCCGCCTCGGGGCGTGATTACACAAACGTTTTCATGTTCGTTACCAGCAATCAGGATGTCGCCATTGTTGGTGCATCCAGCCCGGCGGCAGGCGCCGTGGAGCTGCGTTCCATGATCCATAAACGCGGCATGATGAAAACGATCACGCTGGAAAATATCCCGTTGCCTGCAGGCAAGCGCGTGGATATGACCAGCATACATGGCTATCATTTGACCCTGACGGGGTTGAAGGCTCCGCTCAAGCCCGGTACGGATGTGCCGCTGACGCTGGAGTTGGAAACAGCCGACAAGCTCCGGTTCAAAGCGGACATCAAGGCGGAGGTCAGGCCGCTGAAAAGCACGGCCCGATAGCCCGGTTCCCGGGCAATGGCCGTCCCTGCCATCCGGAAAAATCCTGTACTTGAAATCTTGTCACCCGGCCTCATCTAGGCAGCACGGGGGTGTCCCGGATTGCCAGGAAAAGGAGGATAAAAATGGCGAACATTTTGCGTTACAACCCGGCCGACGATGCGTTCGACGATTTGTTCCGCGGTTTCTTCATGCGTCCGGTGCGTTTTGAGGGACAGCAGGAGGTGCAGATCAAGATGGACGTGAGCGAGGACGACAAGGCCTATACCGTTCATGCCGAGATTCCCGGTGTGAAGAAAGAAGACATCCATGTTTCCATTGAAGGCAACCAGATCGCCATCAGTGCGGAAATCAAGAACGAAAAGGAAGTAAAGGAAGGCGAAAAGATTTTGCGCAGCGAGCGCTATTACGGCAAGACGTCGCGTGCCTTCACGCTAGGCCAGGATGTGGACGAAGCCAAGGCGCAGGCGAAATACAACAATGGCGTACTGGAGCTGGTTCTTCCCAAAAAGGCGTCCGCGAAGGCCAAGCGCCTGAATATCGAGTAAGCATTTGCTTCATTGCGAGGTCAGGCGGGCTATACCGGAATGGCGCCGCCCGCCTGATTCATTTTTCCGAAAAGGTTTTCTTCATGGTGTAGAATTCGCGGCAGATTTGCGCGCATCCGCCTGACGGCGAGCCGCATGCCGAGTCTACTTATCGAGGAAAACACATGTCCCTGACACCTTCCGCCGCCGAAAAGAAAGCACGCACGCTTTCCGAGGCGATGCCCTATATCCAGCGTTTTTTCGACAAGACCATCGTGGTCAAATACGGCGGCAACGCCATGACCGACCCTTTGTTGCAGGAGAGTTTCGCCCGCGACGTGGTCTTGCTCAAGCTGGTCGGCATGAACCCGGTGGTGGTGCATGGCGGCGGGCCGCAGATCAACGACCTGCTGAACCGGGTCGGCAAACAGGGAACTTTCGTGCAGGGGATGCGCGTTACCGACGAGGAGACCATGGATGTGGTTGAGATGGTGCTCGGCAAGGTCAACAAGGACATCGTCAACCTGATCAACAAGCACGGCGGCAAAGCGGTCGGCCTGACCGGGCAGGATGGCGCGTTCATCCGCGCCAAGAAGATGATGATGGAGAGCAAGGATGAACCGGGCAAGATGCTGGACATCGGGCTGGTCGGCGAGATCACCAAGATCGATCCGTCGATCATCGCATTCCTCGATTCCGGGGATTTCATCCCGGTGATCGCGCCGATCGGCGTATCGCCGGACGGCGAAACGCTGAATATCAATGCCGATGTGGTGTCCGGCAAGCTGGCTGAAGTGCTGAATGCCGAGAAGCTGGTACTGCTGACCAATACACCCGGGGTGCTGGACAAGGACGGCAGCCTGCTGACCGGACTGACCCCAAAGGAAATCGACGAAATGGTCGCGGATGGGTCGCTTTCAGGCGGTATGCTGCCAAAGATCGCTTCCGCGCTGGATGCGGCGCGCGGTGGCGTGCGTTCGGTGCATATCATCGATGGCAGGGTTCAGCATGCGCTGCTGCTGGAGATACTGACGGACGAAGGCGTCGGCACGCTGATAAAAAGCAAATAATGGACGCGCCTGTATTCCGGGGCGCAGAAAATCCAGGATTTCAAGGCTACGCCGCATATGGGATGCATTTAAGCAGGAGTTCCCTGCACATCAACGCATGACGACGAAATTCTGGATTTTCGACCTGGACAATACGCTGCATAATGCGACGCCGCACATCTTTCCGCATATCAATCGCAGCATGACGGCTTATTTGCAGAAGTACCTGCAACTGGATGAGGCGGCGGCGAGTGCATTACGTACGCACTACTGGCAGCGCTATGGGGCGACAATGAGCGGCCTGATGCGGCATCATGGCACGGACCCGGATCATTTTCTGTGGCACACCCACCAGTTTCCGGATCTGCCGCGGATGGTGCTTCGTGAGCCCCGCTTGCGGCATGTTCTGAAGGCATTGCCGGGCAGGAAGGTGGTGTTCTCGAATGCCCCCGGGATTTATGCGCATGAGGTGCTGAGGCTGCTGCGGGTGCACGATCTGTTCAGTGACGTAATGGCGGTGGAGCATGCGCGCTATCGTCCCAAGCCGGACAGCTTTGGTTTCATGCGCCTGTTGCATCGCCACAGAATGAAGGCGGCACAATGCGTGATGGTGGAAGACAGCCTGGAAAACCTGAGAGCGGCAAAGCGCCTGGGGATGAGGACGGTGTGGGTGAATGGCGGCAACAAAGGCGCGCCGTATGTGGATGTAAAGATCCGTGATGTGATGCAGCTTCCAGGCATGCTGCATCGTTTGAATTGAAAGGATGAAAATGGCAGTCAAACCGGGCGAAAGAAAACTGCAGATCCTGCAGACAGTGGCGCAGATGCTGGAGCAGCCCAAGGGCGAGAAGATTACCACGGCAGCACTTGCGGCAAAACTGGAGCTTTCCGAAGCGGCGCTGTATCGCCACTTTGCCAGCAAGGCGCAGATGTTCGAGGGGCTGATCGAATTCATCGAGCAGACCGTGTTCGGACTGATCAACAAGATCACCCAGGAAGAAAAGAGCGGTGTGAAACAGATCGAAGCGACCCTGTCGATGCTGCTCAGTTTTGCGGAAAAGAACCGCGGCATGACGCGCGTGCTGATCGGTGATGCGCTGGTCAACGAGGACGAGCGCCTGCAGCAGCGCATCAATCAATTACTGGATCGCATCGAGGCGACACTCAAGCAGTCGCTGCGCATGGCTGCCACCCAGGGCGAACTGGGCGAGGCGGTGGATGTGGGCGCGCACGCCAACCTGCTGGTGTGCTACGTGATCGGCCGCTGGCAGCAGTTCGCAAAAAGCGGCTTCAGCCGCGAACCGATGGCGCAATGGCAGGCGCAATCGCGCATATTGCTGAACAAATGATCGGGGTTTGAAATGATCCTGATACTGGGCGCCAACATAAACGAACAATCACCTGAATACCAGCAGCTGCTGTCGCACCTTGCGACCTTGCCGGGCATCCAGACGCGGGTACATACCGAACGAGGAGCAGAGCAGAACCTGACCGAGATATACCTGATCGGCAACACCAAGCAGCTCGAGATCGAAGACATGCAAAATTTGCCCTGTGTCGAACGTGCGGTACGGGTGTCGGAAGAGTACCGCATCCTCGGCCGGCACAAGGACGAGCAGCGCCCCACCCATTTTGATTACAACGGCGTGCGTTTCGGGCAGGACACGCTGAACGTTTTTGCCGGGCTGTGTGCAGTGGATAACCGTGAGCACGTCGAGCTCATGATGAAGGCGGTGCATGACAACGGCCAGGTATGCACCAGAATGGGTGCCTACAAACCGCGTACCAGCCCGTATGCTTTTCAGGGGCACGGTAAATATTGCCTGCCCTATGTGTTCGAGCTTGCCGGAAAATACGGTATCAGGGTGATCGCGATGGAAATCACCCATGAATCGCACCTTCTTGAGATCAAGGAGGCATTACACCAGACCGGGAACCCTACCGGCGTGATGCTGCAGATCGGCACGCGTAATACGCAGAACTTCGAGCTGCTCAAGATCGTCGGGCGGCAGACCGAGATGCCGATCCTGCTGAAGCGCGGATTCGGCATCACACTGGATGAATCGCTGAATGCGGCGGAATATCTTGCATCGGAAGGAAACCGCAAGGTGGTGTTCGGGTTGCGTGGCATGAAAACCAACATGGGTGATCCGCACCGCAACTTTGTCGACTTCGCGCACGTGCCGGTGGTCAAGCGCCTGACGAGGATGCCGGTATGCATTGACCCATCGCACTCGGTGGGGTCGCGTGCCGCAGCGCCGGATGGCATCCTCGACATGATGCACGTCACCGCGCAAGGGGTGCTGGCCGGGGCCAACATGGTGCTGGTGGATTTTCACCCCGCACCACCCAAGGCGCTGGTCGACGGCCCGCAGGCGATGCTGTTGAAGGAGTTGCCGTATTTTCTGGAGGACGTGCAGATCGCACGAGAGGCGTATCTTAAGCGTGTGGCGTTATGCCAGCGTCAGGGATAATTCCTGAACCTTCCCGAGGAAGTGAATCTGGGATCGTCAAGCATGCCGAAGGCGGGATGCTTTCTGGAAGCCTCGAGGCTCACGACCTTATCTTCGATGCGGGAGCCGAACCGGTTCGGTACATGCCCGTCCAGCCACTTGAATATGGGCGACAGTTCCCGCCTCTCTGCAGCAGTGAATGCCTCATCCATCTCGAAAACGCCCAAGCCTTTTTCGGCTGACTGGAGATATACCTCGGAATCGCTGATGCTGGTGAGGAAGGGAAGCTTCAATGCAGTGAGGAATCGTTCCAGCGCGGCATAGACCTGGGAAGAAGTGCGTACGCGGTTGGCGACCACGGCGATCTTTGCCTTGGAAGTTCGCGCACCACCGAAGAGATAAAGCTCCTTGATGAAATCGGCGGTCGCATGGATATCGATGGGAGAGGGTGCGACCGGGATTACGATGAATTGCGATTTGCGCACCAGCTCCTGCAGCAGCAGCCCTTTGGCCCCGGCAGGCGCGTCAATGATCAGAACTTCGGTTTCCGATGGAACCCAGGTCTGGACACTGCGTATGGCCGCGCTTTTCGGCGGTACGGCATTGGCACCGTGGATTTTTTCCTCATGGCCCGGCCGTACCCGAAGCCACTGCAGGCTCGATCCCTGCGGATCGTAATCCATGATCGCGGTCCGTACCTTCCTGCTGGCGTAGTAGCCGGCAAGATTGGTGGTCAGCGTGGTTTTCCCCGATCCGCCTTTCGAATTTATGACTAGTATTGATTGCATTGCGTACCTGATTCCCCTCAGTATCGACTTGCAAGTTTTTTGCGCGTTTTGCAGTTTCTTCCACTCGTAACCGTTTGTCAAGAAACACTAAAAACAATTTCAACCCTGCCTTCGAGCTATGAGGGCTGAATTCCGGTGACAACCCCCTCGCTTGAGCAGGCGTGCTGTCACGGATTTTGCCGCTTCACAGGCAAAATCAAGGCTACCCGGTGGGAGCGTCAACTGCAAAACAAACCTGATAAAGCCTTAAATAAAGGCGACAAACGGTGCTCAGATCAGCCCCATGGTGACCAGCATGATGAATGCCGCGAACAGGACAAAGTGGCTGATACCCTCGATCGCGTTGGTTTCGCCGTCATGCAGATTGTTCATCACGGTCAGGAAGGTCAGCAGCAGCATGCCTGCCTGAACCGGCGTGAGTGCCATCACGATGCGCTCACCGCTGAGCAGCGCGATGACCTCGATCACCGGCAACGTGAGCAGCACGGTGGCGAGCGAAGCACCCAGCGCGATGTTGACGGTGGTCTGCATGCGGTTGTTTTGCGCTGCCCTGA
>Ga0224495_10003208_pt1 | contig 10177 bp, 12 predicted proteins | sample SF_Jul11_sed_USG_FD_168128 | JGI IMG/M metagenome (GOLD analysis project Ga0224495, IMG submission 168128) | Sediment microbial communities from San Francisco Bay, California, United States - SF_Jul11_sed_USGS_4_1 | ecosystem: Environmental > Aquatic > Marine > Sediment | place: USA: California...
CCTTCTTTGACACTGAGACAAAGATAACTGCCAGTATCCCCAGAATGAACATTGGAACGGAGCAGATAGCTCCGGCTAGCGACAGGCCAAAATTCCTCCTTCTCAGAGCTGAGACACCACCTACTATGGCTACTATGCCAAGAGCAAAAAGAGGCACTCCGACTATAATCAGCCAGAATGGGATGACAGGCATGAAGGGCATCACATGCTCAAACCAATCGCCAGCGTGGGTCGGCATAATCGCTAGCCTGACCAGTATTCTAATGCCTATCGTCAAAACTCCTATTATCAGCCCACCAATTACCTCAAGCGCCCCTGCTACTATGCTTAAGGCTCCGCCCGCGGTGAGTAGACCGCTTCTGCTGCTACCGTCAGATGTCATCTCTTTTCCTCCTTAATCCATGGTGGGCAGTACAGGATTTGAACCTGTGACCTTCGGTATGTGAAACCGACGCTCTAACCACTGAGCCAACTGCCCCAGCCTTAATACGTACTGCCTATTTAAGATATATTAACTTTACCATACACGCAAAGGCATCGCAATCTAATTAGCATCAGCAGAGAACAGGTGTCTTCCTGAGTACCCCGATGGACTTGAATTTGGATTTAGTCCGGTTCCCACAGATCGCAGCGTCCCTTCCCAGCAGAATACCCTCAAAGACACCTCAGAGCCCCTACAAGCCTCATCAACCACGTTCCCAGTCTTCTTCCTTCGTCCATTTTCGAAAACCTCGTCCTGCCATTTCTACGTACTTTGTCGCAAGACTGTAAATTACTGGTGGCGAACCATCTTCTCTAATGGCATCAGCCAGAGGGCAGCTCTAGGGTCAAACAGGTCAGACACATGAAACTGAAGAGGATTGAGAAAGAATGCTGAAGTGTTACCTGAGTCGCTCCAGATCGGTACGCTGAAGGAGCTTCATCTTTTCCTTGACTTCTCTGATAGTCTCTCTAGCTATGGCTTCAGCTCGATTGGCTCCATCGGCAAGAACCTGATTGACATAACCAGGCTTGGAGGCCAGACCACCCCGCCTTTCCCGGAAAGGCTCCAGATTCGAACTGATACTCTCAGCCAGTATCTTCTTGCAGTCTACACAGCCGATCCCAGCGCTACGGCACTCCGAAGCAATCTCCTCCACACGAGCCTCAGTGAAAAAATTGTGGAGTCGGAAAACGTTGCATATTTCAGGATGTCCGGGGTCAGAACGGTATTTCCGCGCGGGGTCGGTAACGGCTGTAGTGACTCGCTTCGAGACCTCCTGGGGAGAGGCAGATATTTCAATATGGTTACTATAGCTTTTGCTCATCTTCTGCACCCCGTCCAGGCCTAATACTAGGGGAAAGTTGGTAAGCTTCGCCTGCGGCTCGGGAAATACAACCCCGAAAAGGGAGTTAAAGCGACGCACTATTTCGCGGGCCAGCTCCAGGTGAGGAAGCTGGTCCTCGCCCACCGGAACAACCTCTCCCTTATAAAGGGCAATATCGGCAGTCATGAGAACAGGATAACCCACCAGCCCATAGTTGACGTTATCCGGCTGCATCTTGACCTTCTCCTTAAATGTGGGCACGCGCAATAACCAGCTCAAAGGAGTCACCATGCCGAACAAAGTGTGGAGTTCCATTACTTGAGGAACATGAGACTGAACGAAGATGATACTCTTCTGCGGGTCAATGCCGGCGGCCAGCCAGTCAATCACCATTTCATGAGTATCTTCCCGAAGGGATTCTGTGTTTTCCAGAGTGGTGAGAGCATGAATATCCACGATGCAATAGACGCAGTCATATTGGTCCTGGAGGGCGACGTAGTTCTCTATCGCTCCCACATAGTTGCCAATATGCTGCCGGCCCGTAGGGCGCGCGCCGGAGAAAACGCGTTTTCTCATCTGCTTTTGTCAAAGTCTAGCACATCGAAGAAACGGGCAACAAGGCTACAGCAAATCTAGTGAGCCTCTGTTTGAACAACCTGCTTCAGCAATGCTAGATACAGTAGAATCGTGGGACTCCAAGGACACCATGCCAGTTAGGATTACCGCAAACTGGATGTGATGTTCCCAAAAAATAGCCGCAAGCGTCCGTCGCAACAAACATAACGCCGTAACCGAATTAGGCTCTGGCCCTGTGTTTGTGTCAGAGTGCCATAGAAAAACGAAGGGAGTCCCTCGGGGGACTCCCTTCGTTCGTATCGTTTGCCGCTATCGCTCAGTCTTTAACATTGCCGAAATGTCCCGATTCAGAGCGAACTTCTCCATCCACGGCAAGACAAATTGCCCCTACTTCTATTCTTCGAACGTCGTCCGATCAACCGGATAGAACCTTATCTGCAGCAGCTTTGTGCCGTCGTTAACCAGGCCCTGCTCTGTAACCACGAGGTCCGCGATATTGAAGATCCACATGCCGTCATCTACGCTGAAGTACCACGCCATCGGTGGAGTCTGGTCTGCCTGATACATCAGCCATTCTTCCACATCGATGAAGCCGATTGGCTCGTTGATATCGTATGAGTCAATCCCAGGGTAGAGCGTTGTGTTGGACGCATCCGCAGGCACATCCTCTTGGGTTATCTGGCCATCCGGGTCTCCAACCGGCCAGACATCCAGGTCAGGATGCACAACCCAACCCACATAAGTGAACAGAGCAGTTATGTCCGTCGCGACGGACTTTCCTTTTCCTTTTGTTACGGCCGGGTCGAATCTTACGTACGTTTCATTTTGAGCCAGGTATACCTGGTTTTGGACGATAAGACCCAATGCCAACAGAGGGTCATCGCAAGATGTCAGGTTTCCAAAGGCGGTAGTGTTGTAGCCGGTGTCATTACAGGCCTGTATTACCACGTTCGGATACAGGATCACAGAACTTGGGTCGCCATCCTTTGATGAGTTGTTTGGTTTCCCGAGAATCCTGGCGAAGACGTAGTAGCCGTCCGCTTCGTAAGGCAGCTGGACTTTCGCCGTCCCGCCATTGACGGCGCATGGGTCAAGTACCATCAGCTCCGTAAGAGACCCCTTTTTGTTCGAAACATATTGTATTGTTGCGGGACCATATTCATCGACGAATACTGAACCTCCCCCTGGCGTCTCATTGCAGGCATAGCCAGCCTGCTTCCCGTGGATGTTCAGGTTGTAATGTGGTCCAGCCGGGAAGCCATTTGGCCTTGGAATGAGCTGATTGTCCTCCCCGGCATGCGGCGGCTTGGCCGCCATTACAGCTGTTGCGCCAACTAAAAGCGCGACAAGAGTCAGAGCTGTGACAACGAGCACTATCCTTCTTTTCATAATACATCCTCCTTTGCTGTTAATTATTTAGAATGAAATAGAGTGCGCTGTACAATAGTTGCCTTTCTTTGTCACCTTACCTCCTTCCATGGATCAACACCCATCTGTTGAACCTGCTACCTTTTTGCCTGCCTCGCTTCAGTTTAAGTGACTCGTCAGCTCACGTCAATGGGCCAAAACTCTCAATTTTCATTAAGCAAAAGTACTGCCCAAAGCTAGACCCTGCCCAATACCCGAAGGTTTCTCTTGACTTTTCAGTGTAGTTGGAGCACTTTTCTCTTCGTTCCTGTGAGACATAAGTCACATACATAACTCCCTTTAGCAATTTATGACCAAGTGGAGTGGGAGGGAGCGTACTATGAGTAACAGTAAGGATAGTCTGCAGATTGCTATTGCTGGTAAGAGGCAAGGGAACCATAGATATATTTATTATTCGCTGAAAAGGCTGAAGGGGTATAGTGGTGACTTCAGGTTTGTATGGAGGTGATGCGAAATGGCTGAAATAAAGGTGGATTGCACAGGTGAAACTTGCCCTGTTCCTTTAGTTGAGACCCGCAAGGCTTTGAGGAAGGCAAAAGAGGGCGATATTGTGGAGGTCATTGGAACACATCCTGCTTCCAAAAAAGAGAGACCGATGGCGGTAAAGTCTTTGGGACTGGAACTCATCGAGATACAGGAGGAAGGCGGGGTATGGAAAATAAGAATACGCAGGTAGGAGGAAAAGACTATGGCTGGCAAAGTCACTATCATAGTTCACAGCGGCGACATGGATAAGGTGTATAGTGCCTTCATTGTAGCCAACGGGGCCCTTGCTATGGGGATGGAAGCGTCACTGTTCTTCACCTTCTGGGGTCTCCAGCGCCTCAAGAAAGGGGCACTGGAAAAGGGGCCTTTATCTAAAATGCACATGCTGGGCCTTGGTAAATGGATGGTGAAGCGGAGGATGAAAAAAGCCGGAGCCGCGTCTCTGGAGAAGCTGCTACAGGACTTCCATGAGCTTGGAGGGAAGATACTCGCCTGCGATATGACAATGCAGATAATGGGAATAAAGAAAGAAGACCTCCGTGACGATTTGATATCCGATTACTGTGCAGTTGGTACCTACATAGATGAGGCCAAGGATTCAACAATAACACTTTTTATATGACGGGGGAGGAAATGGCAGACAGACCTATCTACCTGGACAACGCAGTGGCTACTCGTTTGGATGAGCGGGTGCTGAAGGCGATGAGACCGTATTTCTTTAATACATACGCGGTTGCCACCTCAGAGTTTGGCTATTCTCAGGGAATAGAAGCTCGAGAGACATTAGACCAAGCCAGAGCGGCTCTGGCCAGTGCTTTAGGTGCTGAGCCCGAAGAGTTCATTTTCACTTCGGGAAGTACTGAGTCCTCCAACATTGCCCTCAAAGGAGTGGCACTGGCTCTCGGTAAGAAGAAAGGCAAACACATAATTGTGTCAAAGATCGAGGATTTCCCTGTGCTTCACAGCGCACAAGCGCTGCAAAAACAGGGCTTTCAGGTGACTTATCTAGATGTGGATGGGGAGGGCTTTGTGGACCTTGACCAGCTCAGAGGTTCCATAACCAATGAGACCATTCTGGTTTCCATCCAGCATGCCAACCAGGAAATAGGTACCATCCAAGATATCGAAGCTATCGGTCGTATCTGCCGTGAAAAAGACGTGCTTTTCCACTCTGATGCTACTCATACATTTACACGAGTCCCTCTGGACATGAAGAAGATAGCTATGGACCTGGTCACTGTATCGGCGCACACCATCCATGGCCCCAAGGGCACGGGAGGCCTGTGCATCCGTCGGGGAACACAGATAGCCAAGTGGGTGGACGGTGGATTTCAGGAGTTCAATCTTCGGGCGGGGCTCGAAAATATACCTGGGGCGGTAGGATTTGCCAAAGCGGTGGAACTGGTCACCCCCAAAGAAACAAAACGCCTGCAAGAAATGCGCGATCAACTTATTGACCGCATGCTTGCCGAGATACCACACAGCACCCTGAATGGCCATCGCTGGAACAGGCTCCCACATAATGCTAATATCACCTTCCACTTTGTGGAGGGCGAGTCCATGACCCTGCATCTCGATATGCACGGTTTTGCCGTGAGCACCGGCTCCGCCTGTTTTAGCCGCTCTCTGGAGGCCAGCCACGTTATCACAGGGATAGGCGGCGACCACGAAAGGGCACACGGGTCAATACGCTTTACCCTGGGGCGTTATAACACCATGGAAGATGTGGATGCTGTGGTCCAAGCATTAGCTGAGATAGTGAAAGAACTGAGAAACATCAGTCCCTTGGGGAAAAACGAAGAAAAGGAGGAAGCTTAGAGATGAAATTTCCATATACCGACATAGTACTGGAACACTTTCGGCACCCGCGCAACGTAGGTAAAATTGAGAATCCCGATGGTAAAGCAACCGAAGGCAGCCCAGCCTGTGGGGACATGGTGTCTGTCTACATAAAAGTTGACCCTAAGACGAATACTATCGCGGACGTCAAGTTTGAGTCCTACGGCTGTGCTTCCAACATAGCTACCGGCTCTATAATTACAGAGCTAGCTAAGGGAAAGACATTGGATGAAGCAAAGAACATTACCTGGAAAGAAGCTTCAGATGCTCTGGGAGGTCTTCCCAAAATTAAAGCTCACTGCTCGGTACTTGCTGTAGAAGGCTTACGCTCAGCCATACAAAACTATGAGGAGCGTCACGGCCTGGTCAAAGAAAAGAAGCTGACCACCGTAGAGATAGTCGGTCAGCGCCTCAGGAAAGTCATAAACCCTCTGACCGGGTTAAACGTGGTGCGCACCAACCTGGTGCAAGATATTAAGGTAAAGGATGGAGTTGTCACAGTGCTTGTTGATTTGCCTCGAGATCACCAGTTTGCTCACACCATAAAGGACGAGATACTGGAGAAGATAGAGCCCCTATGGGACGTCAAAGAGGTAGTGGTCGAATTCACGGAATAGTACACCAGCTGAAGTGGGTATTTGGTAGCGCATACCGGGTTCGATTGCCAGCACACGCCCACCAAGACGACGCCGAAATTCAGCCTTCGATAAATTCTCTAATGTAGGAATTAACCAGTCCCGGCTTTTCATGAATAACCCAGTGCGAGCCGTCGGGAATGCGCCTGACGGCTAGATTTGGGACGTACCTATCCAGCCCTTCCAGATTCTCTATAAGAAGGTATCTGTCTTTCTCACCCCAGATGACCAGCGTGGGCACCCTGACCACGAACAGTGAAGGGTCTGCAGACAAACTATCGTCGCTCTCACCCGTAAAAGAGCCGAGATGGGCTGCTCGATAATAGTTTAAGCCACCGGTCAGCGCTCCAGGCTGCGACCAGGCTTCAATATACGCTTTCCTGTCTTCTTCCGTGAAGTATCCTTCCCTTATACCGTCGCTTAAAAGGTTACTGACTAGTATTGCATAGTTGTCTTTTGACAGTACATCCTCAGCCTCAGGAGTCCGGTGTACCAGAATATACCGGCTCGCTTTCTGTTGCGCTGGGTTATCACGGAGCTCGCGCACAAAGGTAACAGGATGTGGGGCATTTATGATAATGAGTTTCTCCAGGTATTCAGGATGACGCATCGCTAGGGGCCAGGCTACCCCACCACCCCAGTCATGAGCTACCAGGATGAACTTCTCATGCCCAAGGTGCTCGGCAAGAGCGCGTACGTCTTCAATCAGATATTTAATTCGGTACTGCTCGACTTCCAGAGGTTTAGATGATAGGTTATAGCCACGCATGTCCGGAGCTACAGCCTGGTAATCTCGTCCGAACTCGGCAAGCTGATTCTTCCACTCGTACCAGAACTCGGGGAAACCGTGGAGGAACATTATCAGTTTCCCCTTGCCCGCAGTTACATAGTGCAGGCGTATGTCATTGACATCAGCATATCTATGTTCGAACATGTTTCTTCCTGGCGGCATGATGCCTTCGTTAATCCCGCATTATGCTCAAATCAACGTCAGAGCGAATGTAGTCTGCTACTCTCCTTGCCAGTACCCCCGTAAAGATAGGACTTCCTTTGAGGAAGTCCTGCATACCAAGAATTGGTAGCGCATACGGGATTTGAACCCGTGATCTCCTCCTTGAGAGGGAGGTGTCCTAGGCCTCTAGACGAATGCGCCAAACTGGGGATCCAGGATTCGAACCTGGCCTCACGGGTCCAGAGCCCGCTGTCCTACCGCTAGACTAATCCCCAGCGTGTTCACATTATAGCTGTTCCTCTTGCCCGCAGCAATACTGCGATCCTTGCACAAATTGGGGCAAAGAGAAATCGTCAGCACAGGCGCGCGCTGAGAAGTGCTAAAAAGGAGCACAATTATCGCTTGGTATATTGTGGTGCCTTGCGAGCTCGCTTGAGCCCGTATTTCTTGCGCTCTTTGATTCTATTATCGCGAGTAAGCAGGCCTTCCTTACGTAACATGGGCTTGAATAGCTCGTTTTCCTTAGCAAGCGCTCGAGCAATGCCATGTCGAGTAGCTCCAGCCTGACCACTGAGACCACCACCCTTCACTTTCACCGTGACGAGAAACTTACCCATGGTATTGGTGGCCTGCAAAGGATGTTCAATCATGCGGCGATGCTCGACGCGAGGGAAAGCTTCCTGATAGGGCCTATCATTGACGATTATCTCCCCCTTGCCAGGCAAAAGCCTGGCTTGGGCTATTGCACATTTGCGCTTACCCGTTCCCCAAACGTAACTTTCCTCGCTCATAAGTCATCACCTTTCCTTTGATAATACTCCGGCTTCTTTGTTCTCGGTCATTCTGCTCCCTTCGTTTCGCCAGCGTGGCGAAGTGGAGCCTGAGCCTGGTGAGGATGCTCATCACCGGGATAAACCTTCAGTTTCTTGAACATAGCTCTGCCCAAACGATTATGAGGCAGCATCCCTTTAACCGCAAGCTCAATCACACGGGCAGGCTCTTTCTTAAATACTTCTCTGAAGGTAGGACTCTTTAATCCACCCGGGTATCCCGAGTATCTATAGTAAATCTTTTGTTCGGGTTTCTTCCCAGTCACCTTCACTTTGGCAGCATTAATCACTACAACGTAATCACCGGAATCAATGTAGGGGGCATAAAGCGGCTTATGTTTGCCCATGAGCAGCTTAGCTGCCTCTGTCGCTACTTTCCCCAGAGTTTTATCAGCGGAATCAATCACCCACCACTGCCGCTCGATATCTTTAGCTTTAGTACTATAAGTTTTCATTTCCACAGATAAATTCAGGACAGGGCTAGCTCCCCAAAAGGCTTAGGATAATTGACCTTCATAAGGCATAAGCCACACGCAGGGGACAGGGGACCCGCTAAACCCACGCTCCTGGCCTCCATTATATCACGAAATCCTGCGATGCCTATCTTGCCCAGGCCCAGTCTGATCAAAAGACCTACTGTGCTTCGTACCTGGTGAGGCAGAAAAGAGTTAGCCACGATACGGAAAATAGTAAAATCTCCTTTTTTCTCGATTCCCGCTTCATAAACATTGCGCAGCGTGCTCCTGCTATCATCCAGGGAACTGGCAAAGGAGGCAAAATCATGCTCACCTTGAATAAGTTGGCAAGCCTCATTCATCGCCTGTATGTCCAGCATTTTGGGCACAAATAAAGCAAACCTTCGACTAAACGGCGAGCGGGCATTGCCATTAAGAATATGATAACGGTACTCCCGACTCAGGGCATCGCGCCGGACACTAAAATCATCGCTAGCCCTGTAAGCCGCCTTGACCGCGATATCATCAGGTAAATAATAGTTCAAAGCTCTAACCAACGTCATAGTATCCAATGTCAATTCCGCCCAGAAGCTTACCACTTGTCCCTTGGCATGCACACCGGTATCAGTTCTACTAGCTGCCATGACCCGGCTGCTTTGCCGGCACAATTGCCCTATAGCTCGCTCAAGCTCACTTTGAATGGTCGGCAGGCCAAGTTGCCATTGAAAGCCGTAGTATTGGGTACCGTCATATTCGATGAGCAAAATGAACTTACTTGACCAATTCAATTTGAACCATTGGCGCGCTGTCGCCGCGGCGAGGTCCCAACTTCAGCAACCTTGTATAACCACCGCTACGATCAGCATAGCTTGGAGCAAGCTCGGCAAATAGCTTTTCAACCACTTTCTTATCAGTAATGAAAGCCAAGGCTTCTCTCCTTGACGCAAGGCTGCCATCTTTAGCCAGGGTAATCATTTTCTCTGCTAGGCTACGGACCTCCCTGGCTTTGGCCTCAGTGGTGGTAATCTTTTCGTGATCCAGAAGGGCAGTGACTTGGTTTCGGTATAAGGCCCACCTCTGCTCTGTCGACCTACTCAACTTCCGTCCTGCTACCTTGTGCCTCATTCTTCCTTCTTTTCTGAAACAGGCGCGCCTAACTTCGCCATCAATTCTTCTACTTCGGCTCGAGATTTTGCCCCCAAACCTGGCAATGGCGGCAGACCTTCCTTGCCTTTCTCCAACAGTTGTCCCAACGTGAAAATTCCCGCTCTCTTCAAACTGTTATGAGAGCGAGTTGATAAATTCAGTTCCTCCAGAGGGGTATCATATTGCTCGGCTGGAATCGGCAGTGCTCTAGCCATGGGAACCTCAAAATCCCTGAAGGAAGAGAACTGATTAACCAAGATGCTAGCGCTTTGAGTAAGTGCCTCCCAGGGAAAGATCGTAGAATCGGTCCAAATCTCCAGGATGAGCTTCTCTGGACTTCCCTCCTGGCCAGGCCTGATAGATTCAACAGAGAAATTGACCTTGCGCACTGGGGTGAAGATGGCATCTACCGGCAGCGCTCCCACAGGTAACCCATCAGCTGACTTAGCCTGCATATAACCCCTCCCCAGCTCGACGTTAAGTTCGACGTAAAGTTTGGCTTTGGAGGAGTCCAAAGAAGCTA
>Ga0224495_10003209_pt1 | contig 10174 bp, 11 predicted proteins | sample SF_Jul11_sed_USG_FD_168128 | JGI IMG/M metagenome (GOLD analysis project Ga0224495, IMG submission 168128) | Sediment microbial communities from San Francisco Bay, California, United States - SF_Jul11_sed_USGS_4_1 | ecosystem: Environmental > Aquatic > Marine > Sediment | place: USA: California...
GGGCAATTTCAGGAACCAGAACCAGAACGGAATAACCCAAGTCCATCGCCTTTGCTGCAATATGCATGTAAACTTCTGTCTTACCGCTTCCGGTAACGCCGGATAAAAGGAAGGTACTAAATTTTCCACCAAGAGTCCTTATCACTTTTGAAACCACACGGTTTTGTTCTCCAGTGAGTCTGTGAGGTGTATCAGGTTTTATAAATTCACCAAGGGGATCACGATAAACCTGTTTATTAAAAATAGAAATATATCTGTCCGCTTCTAAATGCTTTATTAATTTCGGAGCAGATGGAACAAGTTTTTTTAATTTGTTTACGCTGACTTCACCTTGGCTTTTGATTGCTTCAATGATCTTTTGTTTTGACGCAGATAGACTGCCCATAGGGATATTTGAATCGATCAATGACACATGCCTTTGTATTTTTGGTTTTGTGATTCCGACCTTTAACTCTCGTTCATGAACAATGAGCCCTTGATGTTGCATGGCATAAATTAAGGCATTAGGAATTTTGTTGTTAAGTTTTTCGCGAAGTTTTTTTAATCCACAAGACTCTCCCTTTAACAAGTTTAAGATTTCTCCTTCCAAAGGAGTAAGAGAATTCCCGGAAAGGGCTTCTTCTCCCTTTTTCGTAATGGCAATGGCAGCAAAGTCATAAATATTAAGTCCACCAGGCAGTGCACATTTGATAACATCTCCGATGGGGTGCAGGTAGTAATCAGACGTCCATCGGAAAAAATTTATCATACTTGAAGGAAAAAGCGGCTCGTCATCAAGAATATCAAGAATATTTTTTATCTTCCCCTGATCCGTTTTTTTACATGCACCCAGAATGTATCCTGTTACTCTGCGCCGGCCAAATGGAACAAGAACTCTTTTCCCTGTCGATACCAACGCTAACAGGTTTTTTGGAACACTGTAAACATATGTGCTGTATACCGGCAAGGCTATGGCAACCTCTATACAAGATATTGCAGCTGTCATTTCTCCCAGTCCGTCTGAATTCCGTTTATAATCAGCAAAACCGATGTGAGATGAAGGCTTTTTTCTTGACACTTCATCAGCTTTTTTCTAATCTGTAATATGCAAACTGTCTGTGAAAATTAGATTTTTCTTAAATATTTTCTTTTGAACACTATAGCCTTAATACAAATGTTTTTCAACCATCTATAGATCAATCATGAACATGAGACCTTGGCTTATTCAAACGCTAAAACATTCAACCCGAAAAAACAAACTATTATGCCCAAACGATCCGTACTGGAACGTTTCAAGCACCGACTTTTAAAAAAGAGACAAAGCAAGAAATAACAAGCAAGCCTAAAGGAGGAAAAAATGAATAAAATTAGAAAACAATCCATGGTGTTATTGCTAATTATAACCCTTGTTTTTATCCCATTCGGAACTTCGGCCCTTGCAACAGGACAGGCGGTAGATGAGGAAAACAGCGGCGCCCTTATGACTGCTGATCTTATTCTTGCCAGGCCGCTGGGTATCGTCGCAACCGTTTTTGGTTGTGCCGTCTTTATTGTATCACTCCCCTTTTCAGCTCTGGGTGGCAATACCAAACAGGCAGCCCAAAAATTGGTCAAAGAACCGGCATCATTTACATTCACAAGACCGCTGGGAGAATTTTAAAACATATATTGCCATCCACAATAAGTTTCGACCCACAGATACGACCAAACAAGGGGGGAAGATGGCTGAAATAAAAGGTCATGGGATTGAAGATTTAACTCAGTTCGCAGTGGATGTGATTCGACGTTCAGGGAAGGAAGCACTTTCCTATTATGGTAAGGGGGATCGTCGCATCAAATTTGATGAAGCGCTTGTTACAGAGGCGGATTCCCATTTAATGAATTTTTTTCAGGATCAACTTGACAACCATTTTCCTGAACATCAGGTATTTAAAAACAACCAGGTGAATAGAAACTACACCCATGATGGAAAGCGATATATCTGGATTTTTGATCCATTAGATGGGGTGGCCAATTTTCAGGCGGGAATTCCGATATGGGGCATTTCCCTTGCACTGATAGAAAATTTCTGGCCTATTTTCGGGGCATTCTATATGCCGGCAACCGGCGATCTTTTTCACGCACGGGCGGATCAAAAAGCCTTCCTGGGAGATAAGGAAATTCGCGTTTCGAGCAAGAAAAACATTAATGACGAGAGCCTTCTTTTTACGTATTCACGATTTCATCAACGTTATCGTTCAACATTTCCGGGGAAAATTCGTGATTTGGGGTGCACCGGCGCTCACATTTGTTATGTTGCAATGGGTCGTGCCGAAGCGGCTGTAATTGCGAATGAATCGTATCAGGATCTTGCTGCAGCCGGCATTATTCTTGAAGCGGCAGGCGGAAAGATCTGCAAGTTAGATGGAAGCAATTTTTTCCTCAATGAATATCTGGACAACCAGAAGATCAATGACCCCCTTCTGGTTATGGCCCCGGGCATTTATACACAAGTTCGCAACAGTCTACAGGAGATTTCTTAATCTTTTTAAAAATGTAAAATGATTTCAAGGATCGATCATATTTCAATCGCCGTGAAAGATTATCCGGAAGCCCTCTATTTTTTTAAAAACATACTTGGAGCGGTACTCGGTGCTGGTGCTCGAAATAATGATATGAAATATCATTGGCAGATTTTTTCATTTGGCGATCTTTCACGTCTCGAGCTTATAACCCCACTTGAGGAAAAATCTTTTTTGACAAAGTTCTTAAATAAAAACAAAAACGGGGGCCTTCATCATATCTCCCTACAAACCCCGGATATTCAAAATGCGATTCGAAAGCTTGAAGATCATAATATTCCTTATTTCGGGTATAACGAATACGGCGACTTTTGGAAAGAGATCTTTATTCATCCCAAAGATGCTTTTGGTGTTCTGATTCAGATTGCCGAGTTCAATCCCGACGACTGGCTGGATAAGTCTCTTGTATTTCCAAAGGGACAAAAATGGGCGGTAATAAAAAACAACGAAGGTTGTACGTTAAACCTTGCACATCCCGGCGGAGGAAAAGTTAAACTTAAATTAAACAGATCAGAAATTAAAAATCTTATCAGCGATCTTGAGCAATTATGTTAGTCCGCACTAGTGATTCAAAAGCTCCAGCATCCATCGGGTTACAACGCTTACAAGTTTTTCTTGGTGATTACTGAAACGGTGGTTGGCACCGGGAATTTTAACAACCGTGACATTTGTCTTAAGAGTCGCACTGTTTCTGAGGCGGTCAGCTACATCAGGATTGGCCAGGCGATCAGCAAGACCGTGGACAACTAGTGTGGGCTTTGAAATACGGGATATGTTTTTGTAGGGATCGGATACGGTTTTCGGGCCCCTGAGGCTTACCACATGGTTGGCGGTATAAAGCGCTTTGCCCAAAGGCCCCAGGTTGATCAGCATCCATTGATCTCCTTTACCTTTTGCCACCAGGTCCTGGGCCTGACGGAGGACGCTTTTTGCCGTCTCAGCCCCGAATACGCTGATATTCCACTCGAAAAGATTGCCTGGAGGACCGGTTAGCAGTATGCCTTTAATTCTTGGATCCTGGGTTGCTGCCATGTAGTATAGCACCCGGTTGGTACCCATACTGTGTCCGTAAAGAAATATAGAATTATAACCCAGCAGGGCCATTTTATCGACGGCTATCGCTATGTCATAACGGTTTTCTTCAAACCGGTTTTTTTTTGGACCCCGATCATGATCACGCATGTTGAGCGCCAAAGTGGCAAATCCTCTATCTGTTAGGGCTTCTGGAAGAAAGTCCATGATGCCTGAGTAAAAGTTGCCGCTGTAACCGTGGATCAACACCACGCAGGCATTAGCTTTTGCCATGCGTGGCTGGCGTAAAATACCGGTTAGTTTTACGCCGTCGTTAGTTTGCAATCTGACCAGATCAACGTCGATGTTTTCAGCAGCTCTGGGGGTTTGGCTTACGCCGATAACCATAAAAAAGCAGATCAGAAAAAAACATTTGAAAAATCGCATCATGACCCCTTTAATTTAAGGATACCCAATAATTTTATCAAGGAAATAGTTATTTCATCACCCACAGGAGGTACGACATGCTCATTCATAAAACCAAAGTACAGGTTCGCTTCGGTGATACGGATCCGTATGGCGTTGTTTATTTTGTCGCCTATTTTCGCTATTTCCATGAGGGGATTGAAGAATTTCTCCGGTATATCGACATACCTCCGGAAACCTTCTTTCGCAACAAAAAAGAAAAATACGGCATGCCCAAAGTGGCTGCCAACTGCCGTTTTTTAGCCCCGGCCTACTATGGCGATTTACTTGAAATGCATACTTCAATAAAAGAAATCAAAGAAAAAGCCATCGTTTTTCAGTTTCACTTTTACCGCCCGCCGGAAACCCGGTTGCTGGCAGAGGGAAATGTTACCTTTGTTGCCATCGATCATACCTGGAAAGCAATTCCTTTGCCCAAAAAGGTCGCTGAAAAAATACAACGGCTGTAGTTCAAATGGTATGAATCGTCGAAATCAATTTACCTGAGTTTCAGATGAATCCCCGCTTTAAGTTCATGAACATTGCCGATGATTTTGGCAGCCGTCACCCCTTTGGCATGCAAGGCGTTGACGAGATTTTCTCCCTGGGTTTCCGATACAGCCACAAGCAAACCACCGTTGGTTTGTGGGTCAAATACGATTTCTTCGTGCCAGGAGGGCAAATCGGTCTCAAGCCACAAATGCTGTTCGACCATTTGCCGATTGTAAGCATTTACACCGGTGGTCACTCCTTTTTTATACATCGTCAGCGCCTCGTCCATAATCGGCAGATCTTTAATACTGATTTCCAAACACACACTGGATGCCTTGGCCATTTCAAAACCGTGCCCGGCCAATCCGAATCCGGTCACATCAGTTGCGGCGTGGATATCAAAACCGGACATAACCTCAGCAGCGGTTCGATTGAGCGTTATGAGGATTGACAAACAGGCTTCCATGGCCTCTTTGGAAACCCATTTTTTTAAATTGGCGTTAAACAAAACACCGCTTCCAACGGGCTTGGTCAGAATCAGCACATCCCCGGGTTGAGCACCCCGGTTGGTCCAGAATTTGTCTGGATGTACGATTCCGGTTACTGCCAGACCGAATTTGGGCTCATCGTCTTCCACGGAATGCCCGCCTGCCAATACAGCACCGGCTTCGGTAATCTTACTCAGAGCGCCGGCCACGATTTGATGCAGTATCTCAGGGGCCAATTTCTTGGAGGGAAAGCTGACCAGATTCAGGCAGGCAATGGGGCGTCCGCCCATGGCGTATACATCGCTGATGGCATTGGCTGCCGCTATTTGACCGTATATATACGGGTCGTTCACTGGCGGCGTGATATAGTCAGCCGTCATTATTATGGCCAGATCCTCGGTTAATCGATAAACGCCGGCATCATCACTGGTTTCATAGCCCACCAGCAAGTTCGGATCTTTATTTTTTGGGAGAATCGCCAACAAACTGCCAAGCCCGACCGGGTCGATTTTTGAGGCTCAACCGCAGGTTTTTGAAAGGCTCAGCAGGGTCGGTTTTTTAAAAAAGTTCAGTTTCACTGCCTATATGCTCCTTAATTTATATTTGGATTGTCCTTATTATTCTTTCCCTTTGCATGCAGGTCAAGGTTTTTTCACTAAAAGGATACGTTGTCGGTTTTGATGGTGTAAACGGACTGTTTTAGGAAAACTCGTTTTATTATGATCGAAGTGCGTTGGTAAGTTGTTTGATCCTTGTGCTCATTTTGGAATCTGTTTGATTCAAATAGGTCCAATCCGCCAGCTCAAGTCGTTCCGGTTCATGGTCAAGGACAATACGTGCGGTCTGATCAGAAACTTCTCCGGCATGCCGAACACAAAATTTAAAATGGTGTTTCGTTCCCAGTTCGATATTTTTTGTCAGCACTCGGCAGCAGGTGGCACCGAACTTTGTTTTGAACCGCTCGTGGAGTTCTCTGGAAGCAGCGTAAACCGTTCGGTTGTTCAGGATGCCGGGACCGTTGCGACCCAGAAACAACCCAAGGGCAATAATACCGGCACTTAATGCGCCGCAAGTGCAGCCGCTTCCTCCAAATCCTTCCGGAAGGCCGGAAGTAATCCGAACAGCAATCTCCGGCGCTAATCCCCCTTTGAGGCCTTGATTTAATACCGTCAATACTGCCTCGGAACACATCAGTTGGCCGGTCATGAACAGGTTCTCTGTACGCTGCCGAATTTTGTTAATCAGCGTTTCGCAACGATGACCCAACAACTTATTATCTTTATTTAATCGGATCATGAGAAATAATGTCATTTGAACCCTGATTGGCTCAGAATTCGTTTGAAAACAACAACGAACAAGCAAACGAATATCTTCATTTTACTTTTTCCATTGGATATTTGGTGCCTTTCCAAGCGAAAATTCCGCCGGAATAACGGTAAACATTTTTGTAGCCAAGCTTGACAGCCCAGGCAGCACCATTGTGGCTGCGGGTACATTTGACAAACCCGCAGTAAATAACGATGGTTTTATTTTTGTCAGGGCCAAGCAGGGCTTCAAAGTCTTCTTTGGACTTACCGTCGGTTTCTTTAATATCCCAGGTTTGCATATCCGGGATCGGAAACAGAAACTGCTTGGCATTGGGTACGTGAGCCTTCTTGTAACTAGCTTCATAAGGCATGGTGTCGATGATCAGCATGTCCTTGCCGGCGTCGATCCATTGCTTGAGTTCTTCTGTTGTAATGACATCGTAACCACCGCGCTGCACTTCGCGAACCAGTTTTACGGCACCCTGTTCCTTTTCAAGCTCTTCTACAAACTTGTTTTTGGCCATTACGGGCGTCGACAGACCTATCAAAAGTAATCCCAGGACTGTGAAAGTGAACATCTTTTTAATCGTGTGCATCAATAATACCTCCTCTGTGGAATAAACTGTTGAAAAAGAAAATCAATCGAGCCAGCTTAATCGACCGATAATAACGCCAAAAATATAAATAAATAACCCCTGCAATCATTACAAAATCCCGATAAAGCGCCGGACGCAGACTGTGAAAAGCCTCAGACTCGGGATCTTGCGGCCCGAAACAGCCGCAGTCGACATCGAGCCCCAGCCAGATACCGTAGCTCAGGATCGCCATAAACAACATTAAAAGACCCGTAATGCCTGCCAAAGATCCCCTGATATCCAATAATAGACCCAAGCCGAAGACCATCTCAAGCAAAGGTAAGATAATGGCCATCGGCAAAATCCAAGCCTCGGGCATTAAACCGTATGCATCTATAATTACGGCAAATTCTTTAGGACCCATCAACTTTGAAATGCCGGACCACAAAAAAATTACACAGAGCAAAACACGAATCAAATGGTAGATTAAGGGAGACAGAAAAGAATTTCTCAGGGCAAATATTCCTTTCTCTTTTCGGCCGTTAATTGTTTTCACTTCTTGACCGTTCATTGAACGCTGTGTTCCCAATATTTTTAATTCAAGGTTCGCACCCTCATTTTTCAGCAACGCCAATATGGTTGTGCAGGCCGGAAAAATTTTTTAAGGTAAAATCATACAGATTCGATGGTAAAATAGAAAAAAGCCTCTTGAACCCATATAAGGCGCCAAGAAAATGTAACGAAAAGATATCCATATGATCTTTAAAATAGTTGTCACTTTCTATATTGGCGCCGTACGATAAGGTGCCAAAGACATATTTTACCTTAAAAAATTTCTTTTGGCCTGCTGTATCAAAGGCTCTTTAGCTATATTGTGGTGCGAAACTTGAGTTTTAAGGTGATGAATCTATAATATAATGATAAACAATAAGTAAAATTGATAATATAAATAGTTGGGTAGATTATGATTGGTAAAATCAATATCTGCATAACCATAGTTTTTCAGCCGGACCAAAAAGTGTCAGTTGACACCTTGGATCGCCTCTGGTAGCTTTGGGACAAGGCTGCAGGAAAATAAATGTATTTATATATTACGGTTAACTGGAATCTTGCATACGACAAGTATTTGTTCACTATTTTCAAAAACGAATTCCATAAAACCAACACCCCTGCAAGTTCTTATATTTTTATCTCTGGAAGTCAGGGCAAATAGATGGTTATACGGGCTAAAATTCTATGGGCGGTGGTTTCTTTGGTATCTTTGATTGCGATCATCGGCGTCTTTTACACAGGATTTCGAAAGATCCTATCCCTCCCCTTTCGCCAGACCAACGACCTTCTCCATGAGCAAGACTTCCCGTTAACTCTCGATTTTCTAATACCGGCAGGACTTTACATCGATGAAACAATAACGGTGAAAGAGGTCCTTTATCATCGTCTTCACAAACCAGGTCAAAAGGCTCATCTTTTCTTGTCAAAAATTACGGAAAGCATCCCTGTGAAGTATCGGATCGCCGCCACTACGGTATTCTATCTTTTCTGGACATTACTGTTTTTGGTTTTCTTTAGAATCTTCACTTGGATGCATTATACTACCGCCTTGCTCATCAGCTTTCTTTTTGGTGCTACTGTCTACTTTTTCATGCCGGATTTTATTATGGGAAAAATAGACGACAGCATTTTTTTAGGATGGGCGCTTGCACTGTTAGGTCTTCGGTGGTGGACGAAGCGAAAAACAGTGAAGGGCACCCAATAAATAGAAATGAAATATAGACGGATAAACGGGAGATAGCCATGTATCGTCAGAATTACATTAATTCGCTTCGAGCCGAACTGGTGAAAATGGTATCAGACTACCTCTCCCCCGCAGCGCTTCATTACGGTTATAGTGATGTTCCCCTGGAAACCAACATTAAATGGCGGCCACTTGTCCTTGTTTTAGGGAACTATTCCTCCGGCAAATCGACCCTTATCAATGAATTTCTTGGAGCGGATATTCAAGCAACCGGCCAGGCGCCCACCGACGATTCCTTTACCGTCATCACCTATGACGATTCTGCGTCTACCGCAGAAAACGTTCGCGTTGTTGAAGAACGGGATGGGAAGTTTTTGCTCCATGATCCGGAATATCCCTTTGAAACACTGAGAAAACACGGGCAACGATTCGCCTCTCACTTTCGCCTGAAAAAAGTGAATGCGACTTTTTTAGAAACCCTTGCCATCATTGATACACCGGGAATGCTCGACAGTATCACCGAACGGGATCGCGGGTATGACTATCAAGAAGTCATAGGTGATCTGGCACAAATAGCTGATCTGGTTCTGGTGGTCTTCGATCCCCATAAGGCGGGAACGGTACGTGAATCATATATCAGCATTCGGGAAACCCTGCCTGCCCGTACCTTTGAAGACCGTCTGCTCTTTGTTTTGAACCGAATTGATGAATGTGCCTCCTTTGCCGATCTTTTGCAGGTCTATGGAACGTTGTGTTGGAATCTATCTCAGATCACCGGTCGGAAAGACATCCCCCCCATCTGCCTCACCTACTCTCCGCGGGCCATGTTGCGTGCAGGGAAACGGTCCGGAGGGGATATGAGTTTTTTAGGTCATCTGGAAAATCAGCGCGAGGAATTGAAAAGGGCCATCCTTAAAGCCCCGAGACATCGTCTCGATCACCTGGCTACCTTTGTCGAAACCCACGGCGAACGCCTGGGGCATTTCCTTGAAGCCCTAATGAACTACCGTCGCAGATTGAACAAATTTCGCTGGAAACACACCTTTATCGGCTTTTTGGTGAGTCTTCTTCTCGGCGCAAGCGCGACTTTCGGTCTTATGATCTCCGGTATCCTGGGGGGCATGGACCAGCGCATGCTTTTGGGTGCCGGAGGTGGCGCCGCTTTGACTGTATTTTTCCTGTGGTCCACCCTGCTCATGAAACGTCGGGCAGCCCGCTTTCATTCTCGTGTTCTCAGAGATCTGGACAAACTTACCCCCCTTGAAAATCAGACGCGTCGTGACAGTTGGCAAGCTGTAAAAGGCTTTGTGTATGCCTATCTCGAAAAGACATCCGGACGATTTTCTCTCGCCCAGACCAAGAAGGAGTTCGGTGCTGTGAAACTTGTAAGAGACAGAGGTGCAACAGAAATCCGGGAGGCTTTAAACGAACTGGCCGGCTTAAAAGATGACGGTATTTTTGTTGTGGACTCGACAATGCTGCCGGAAGGGCCATCACCGACAAGTGCTGCCGGAGGATCTGTCACTTGAATTGTGTTTGACTATTCGGCAATTTGTTATCA
>Ga0224495_10003210_pt1 | contig 10174 bp, 7 predicted proteins | sample SF_Jul11_sed_USG_FD_168128 | JGI IMG/M metagenome (GOLD analysis project Ga0224495, IMG submission 168128) | Sediment microbial communities from San Francisco Bay, California, United States - SF_Jul11_sed_USGS_4_1 | ecosystem: Environmental > Aquatic > Marine > Sediment | place: USA: California...
CAACATAGGAACATGTTTCCTTGAGCTATTTGCAGGAATCGGAGCTACAACACCAGCAAAACGAACAGCATTGGCTCAAACTGTCATAAACATCACCGGAGTTGCAATATTCTATCCAATCCTTGGTCCGTTCACAGATCTTGTTGAGATAACATCCGCAGATCTGACTCACCAAATAGCAAATGCGCATACAATCTTCAATGTCATCGTGAGTCTAATATTCATCCCACTCGTTGGGCTCATGGTCAAATTATGTGAAAGAATAATCCCCGATAAGGAAGGAGAAGTAATAGGAAAACACTTCTTTGATGATGAGATGCTACATATGCCTCAAGCTGCCCTTTTGGAATCAGAGCGTGAATTGATTCGAACAGGTGAGAAGACGATTGAGATGATCATACTCAGTAGGAATGCACTTCTTACACGGAATCTTGAAGATGCCAAAAAAGTGATGAAACTTGAGGATGAGGTCGATGAGAGTTGCCGTGATACTGAAGATTTCATAGACAAGATTCGAGAAGAAGAACTCAATGAAGAGGATATTATATGGAGAATTAAAATGCTTGCAGTTCTTACAGATATCGAGCGTGTTGGTGATCTTGCATCTAATATCGGAGAATTCGTGGATCAAAAACTGAAAACTGGTATTACCTTCTCAAAGGAGGGGATTAGAGACCTTAGGGAAATGTTTGATCTTGTTGAAAAGACATATACAATAGCCATCAATTCACTCAAGACTAAGAGTAAAGAAGAAGCAAGAATTGCGGAGAAACTCGAAGACAAGATCGATATTCTTGAGAGAAAACTCAAGGCATCTCACGCAATACGAGTGCAAGAGGGAATCTGCGACCCTCAAGCAGACCAAATATTCATCGAAACACTTCGCAATCTTGAGAGAATTGGTGACCATGCAGACAATATAGCCTATGATGTCATTATGGACACATGAGTTTCTTATTACTCTTCGTTGGTCTTATGATCATGCTTAGGACCCAGGGTTCCAGCTTTTGTCATCCGGCTTGGTGACAGAATAAAATCAAGCCAATCTTTATCCAAAAGACCTTCTTCAAGAACAATTTCACGAATCGGGCGTCCTGTTTCAAGTGCCTTTTTGGCAATGCGTGATGAAGCTTCATAACCAATGATCGGATTGAGCGCAGTGACCAGTCCAATGCTACGATGAACAACTTCTAGGCCGGAAGGATTCGGTCTTATTCCTTTGATACACTTCTCAGTAAGAATAGGGATAGCGTTTTTTAGAACTTTAAGAGCCTGAAAGAAATTGTAGGCTATAACCGGTTCGAAGGCATTCAATTCCAATTGACCGGCTTGCGATGCAATTGTAATCACAAGGTCATGCCCCATTACTTGGAACGCTACTTGCGTGACCATTTCAGGAATGACTGGGTTTACCTTACCTGGCATTATTGAAGAACCCGGTTGGACTGGTGGTAATGTTATTTCATGAAATCCACCCACAGGTCCAGAAGACAATAGAATCAGATCACCGCAGATTTTTCCTAAATTCATTGCACAGACTCTCAATAATCCCGAGGCGTGAGCAAACTCATCAGAGTTCTGAGTATCATCAATGAGATTATCTGCAGTAGTAAGCTCTTCAATACCTGTCACCTCGATAAGGTGCTTCTCTGCAAGCTCAATATACTCTGGGTCAGCATTCAAGGAAGTACCAATGGCCGTTGCACCTATATTATGAGTCTTCAAAACTTGTTTTGCTGCAATAATTCGTTGAAGGTCTCTCCTAAGAGCGCAAGACCATGCTGAGAATTCTTGCCCTAATGTAATAGGAACAGCATCTTGCATCTCTGTTCGACCCAGTTTGAGAATGTTTTCGAATTCTTTCGCTTTCTCATCTAAGGCTTCAATGAGTCTTGTCAGATTAGCTGAAAGTTCTCTCAGTCCGTATATTGTAGCAATCTTGATAGCTGTCGGATATACATCATTAGTAGATTGAGAGAAATTAACGTGATCATGAGAAGAGATAGGGGTTAATGAATTTCGTACCTCACCAATCAACTCATTGGCTCGAGATGCAATCACCTCATTGACACACATATTGGTAGAAGTTCCAGCTCCACCCTGAAGCATGTCCACGATAAACTGGTCTAGTAGTTGGCCATCAATAATCTCATCACAGGCTTTCACGATAGCTTCACCATAATCTGGACTGAGATGACCAAGGTCCAGATTCGCCAAAGCACATGCTTTTTTCACCATGGCTAATGCTACTACTAAATTTGGATACTTGTAAAGACTGACCTGCGACACTCCAAAGTTTTCTTGCGCTCGTAGCGTTTGTATCCCCCAATACGCAGTCTTAGGTATCATTCGGGTTCCCAATAGGTCGCTCTCTTCTCGAAATTCAGCATTCTCTGTACTCACATCTATCACCTATCATGCTGATTTTATATCACTGTCATGGTTGATTAATTTCTTGGTAAATGAACTAGAAGCCAGCCGCTTGCCCATCCTTTCTGTAATCGGATCCTGCAATCCAACAATCCTCAATCCGAAGAATTGCCTGGCCACCACCAAATCCTGATGCAGTTTCATGAACTAGCTTGTGACCCATTCGACTAAGTTCTCCTTGCACAGCCGGAGGGACACCATTCTCTAGAGCAACGAGGTTCTTGTCATGATTATGGTCGAATCTCGGGTGATCGAGAGCAGCTTGTGGTCCCATTTCATAATCTACAATATTACTTACAAACTGGGCATGAGCCTGGGCTTGATGAGAACCCCCCATAATTCCAAAGACTCCAACTAACTCGTGATGTTGATAGAGCGCACCCGGGATAATGGTATGAAAGGGTAGTTTCTGAGGTTCGTAACAGTTGGGGTGTTCTGGATCTAAACTAAATAAACTACCTCTGTTTTGTAGCTTTATTCCAGTACCAGGAGCAACTAGACCACTTCCAAAACCCATATACAAACTGTTGATGAAGGAAACCGCACGACCATCACCGTCCGCTGTAGCAAGATAGACAGTGTCGCCTCCTACAGGCATTCCTGATACATAATCTGTCATAGCACGAGCCGAATTAATGAGTTTACATCGCTTCCTCGCATACACTTTCGATAGAAGTAATGTTAGAGGTACATCATAAAACGAGGGATCTGCATTGTGTTGATGAAGATCTGCATACGCCAGTTTCTTTGCTTCTATCATTAGATGATAATGTTCAGCAGTAAGTGGTGAGTTCTTAGAGAAATCAAACTGTTCCATGATATTGAGCATAATGAGGGCGGCAAATCCTTGGCCATTTGGTGGGTGCTCAAATACGTCCATGCCACGATAATTCGTTGAAATAGCAGAAGTCTCAATGGTCTTATGTGACTCTAGATCCTCTAGGGTGAGAAATCCGCCATGCTCCTGTACAGTCTTCACGACAGATTCAGCGATTCTCCCAGAGTAGAAGGCATTTAGGCCTTCAGTAGCGACATCTGAAAATGTCTTTCCTAAATCTTTATTCCGCATGATTTCTCCCATTCTCGGAGCTCGACCATTAATCAAATAGATGCTCTTCGCGTAATCGTTTACAAGTGCGTCGACAAGGTGAGACCAAACCTGTGCAATAAGGGGAGAAACGGGAAAACCATTGCTTGCATAATGGATTGCAGGAGCTAGGACTTCACTCAGTTCGAGAGATCCATACTTTTCAATAACATGATGCCACAAGTGCATTGCGCCAGGAACCGTCACAGGGGCTCCTCCACGTATTGGCATCGACGTCCATTTCTTATCAAGTAGATTATCGATTATTGCCATTGAGCCGGACCTACCAGATCCATTGATACTAATAGGTTGATGATTTCCAGGAAGGTGAATAAGGGCAAAGGCATCTCCACCACAACCAGTACTGAAAGGTTCAACGACATCTAAAACAGCTGCAGTAGCTACAGCAGCATCAATGGCATTTCCCCCCTTTCGTATGATTTCGATTCCGGCTTGTGTTGCAAGAGGCTGTGAAGAAGCTACCATTCCATGCATTGCTATTACATCAGATCGACCTGTTGGTCTTCGCCAGTACATTCCTTATTCCTCCGTTGGCAACCCTCGAGCCGTCCAACCCTTGAATCCCTCTGAGGGAGCAAGAATATTAGTGATATCATTTCGACTTAATATACTCGCGGCTGTTGTGCTTCTGAATCCTGAGGGGCAAAGAGTCGCTATGGTCCTATCAAATTTCAAAGATGGCGCAGTATCCACTAATCGTGTGAGTGGCAAAGAGATTGAATCTTTAATGTGCTCTAGCTTATATTCATGGGATTCTCTCACGTCAACGACTAACAATGTTCTATTATCAAGTTGAATCTTAAGGTCATCAATAGAAATCGTTTTGATAGAAGTCGTGGCACGACCACTCTCAATCCAACTGGTTATGCCATTCTCTAAGAAACCAACGACATTGTCAAAGCCTAACCGTACGAGATAACTCCAAGCTTCACCAAGGTATTCACGATTTCTTAGTATTAAGGAAATACTTTGACTTGGTTTCAATATCCATCCAGCAATAAGACCCATATTCGTAAGGCTCATGCTAATTGTTCGGGGTATTTGGCGATTCAAGAATTCAGTAGGCGATCGAGTGTCCAAGACCACATGGTTTGGATTTGATAATAAGGTCTCAAATGATGCCAAATCAAGCTCCTGTGGAGCAACACCAGCAGAGAGTACTGGTGGACCCTTTGTGTTAAGAAGCTCACAGTGCTTGAAATACGGAGCAAGGGTTAATTCTTGTTTTATCTTCGATTCTATAAAGTCATCCTCACTCATCTTCAACCAGACATTATTAGAACGCTCAAAGCCAATTGTTGAAAATTCTCTATCCCCTATTGCACCTCCACAAACTGACCCTGCACCATGTCCTGGATGAATGATTACCCCATCCCCCAATTGAAGGATCTTCCCATGTAAGCTATCATAGAGTTTCTGTGACATCAAAGCATGCTTACTCATATCTACAAAATCTGTGCGCCCAACTTCATTTACGAAAAGTGTATCTCCAGTGAAAGCAACAATTGGCTCAGAAGCGTCTTCTCTGTCAGAGATGATATAGCACATGCTGTCGTTTGTATGACCTGGAGTATTTAGGCAAGTAATATGCATCTTGCCGACCTTGAAGGTTTCTCCATCAGCAAGACTAAGCTCGCCATAATGAAAGTTTGTTGCATCGCTATGGCCTATTTCTGCATTTGGTACCATGGATTGCAATTCAAGTGAGCCGATGACATAATCCTCATTTCTGTGAGTTTCAAAAATGTAAAGAATCTCCACATCCTCACGAAGTGCAAGTTCATTATAGATTGAGGCATCTCTACGCGGATCAATTACTATCCCTTGCTGTTCAGAGCTCACAAAATAAGAGAGCGCTGAGATTCCTTCAGATCTAATAGTTGTTATCCTCATCGGCGAGCTCACAGTAGCCTACTAGGTTTTATCTCTTTAGACAACGGTTTTTATACTCAATTTTGTCTATGGATTAAGGCCATAAAGATTAAACATAGAGCTACATGACATTAATGGGTGCATCGACATGGGAGAACGCAGTGAAGACATGAGTCTTAATACAGAGGGAGGTATCATTGTAGAAGCCTCTCTTGATATTCTCAGGGGAGCTGCTGAGAAAGTACTATTCGAGTTCAATGAAACCCATATCAAAGACAATGGCGAGAAGAAACCACTTATTGGTGCGATTGAAGTAGGAGACTCGATTCTCTTTGAAGAGGACATCAAACCGTGTCCGGCTCAGATAGTCGTTATCAAAATCGCTGAGAAACTCTGGTATATCATCTCAACTAGCGAGGTGCCAAGAGGAGGATATCCCTCTGGAGTTGAAGCGATGCGGGCTACTCAAGCAGAAGAGAAAAAGATACGCATGATTAGAGAATTCCTATCGAAGACCGCAGGGAAAGATAAGGTAAAGGATGTCAGAAACTGGCAACCTGATATGAGAGCAGAAGCTGCAGATGTCCTGAGTATCATCAATTCAGCAGCAAGAAAATGGAGACATTAATTCACTTTCTGCGTCAGTTTTATTAGAGAATTGAAGAAGGCTCAACACGGAGTCTTCACGATGAAGAAAGCACGTCAATCTCTTAATTGGAGTAAGCAGCCTGAATTAGTGAAGACTGTTTTCATAATTCTGATAATCATAGGTGCAACACTGGGTGCATTTGGTGCCTTCACAATAGCTATGGGGACATCAAGCCCTCTCGTTGTAGTTGAGAGTGAATCAATGATTCCAAATTTGAATGTTGGCGATTTATTGGTTCTTCAGGCACATGCTCCAGAGGACATCATAGAGGGGAATATTATCGTATACACAGCAGATTGGCATGATAAACCAATAGTACATCGAGTTGTTGAACGTCAACTAGTTGGAAGTGAATATCACTATTATACGAAAGGCGATAACAATTCAGCACGGGATCCAGGCTATCGAATCTATGAGGACATCGTCGGTGTTGTGGTTTTGGCAATTCCATACCTTGGTTATATTACGCTTTTCCTTCACCAGCCTTATGGACTTGCAATTGTTGTTGTGATTTTTATTGCTCTCTTGATACTACCAGAATTTCTATTCAAAGAAAAGAAAGATGAAAACAAAATGCCTTCTGAAGAACAGGCATCTACTGTCTAGAAGAGAGGATATCAGATCAAATAGACATGGTATTCACTTCACGTTCTTTGCGAATTGAATTAATTGTCACTCATTAAATAATGAGTCCACATAGCCTCTGAAGGATTCACCAAATCCATGAGGTAGCTTACCCTCAGTGGTATCCTGTACAAGAGAAGTTGCTGTGTCAATATCCATCCGTAGGACAAACAAGCTTGAACCAATCTCTTGTGTCAAAGAGTCAAACTTGACTCCTTTTGTCGCAGAAGGAACTGCTAGAATTGCAGAACTTATGGTATTATCATCGAGTAGACCCTTTAGCCGTTTTCCCGCATAGAAAGCGCCAACTCCTCCACTTCGATCCCAGTCTTTGATGTTTGGTACATCAATCCCAACCCGACGAGTTAGTTCGCCCCTTGATAATTCAACAACTGCTGACTTTTGCTTCTGGCTTTCTTCAGAAGCCATGAGAAGATTAATTGTGATGCCTAATGGTTCTCCTGCAAGAATTAAGGCTTCAACAATTGAGCTAGTGACTACTGTAGATGTAAGTTTAATCACATAGTCATCTTGCTCAGCCACTTCCTGAACAGGCATATCGAACAATATCGTATCTAACTTGGGAATGAGATGTTTGATGGCTTCCCTTGGATTACCATTTGAATGCTCAAAGGCCTCATCAATATCACTATCTTCGAATGGGAATAAAGGAGAAGGCGGAGGTTCAATGTTCTGTTGCTGCCAATATCGCGCCATGCTCTCAGTGACAAAAGCTGAGATATCATTTCGAGCAAAGGGAGCTAGTTCTACAGGTGATTCCATCCGAGAGCGCATGGGTCCATCTGCTAAATTATAGATACGATCCCAAATGTCTGTCAAGCATGACGTAACAATCACGATGTTTTTCGATTCGTTGTAGATTCGCTTTAGAACCTCGAGGAAATGACGTTCGCCAGTTTCACCATATGTGTTGTAGGGACCTTCCATCTCATCCACAAATAAGAGAATTGGCACCTCAGAACCTTCAGCCAATAGTTTGATTGTTGCCATCGTGACATCGTCTTCCTCAAGGATGGAACGCACACCGAGACGATCAATTTCCTCATCGCTCAATGCATCTCCGAGCAACCATCGTCTTGCTAAGTCGCGTGTTGCGGGATCAAGTCGATATCTAAGTAGCACTTTAACTACATCTGCGGAAATACCAGGATAATCAACTAGTAATCGCTCCAAGGCATAGGTATAATCATAGATTTCGTGAGTGACTCCCTTCAATCCGCCAAATTTCATAATCAGCATATCAACAGCTTGTTCAAACAGCCTGTCCCCAGCTTCATCAACAATGCAGGCGTGCAGGTGAAGAGGAACTCGTACTGGCGATGGAGGGGATGGAACATACACAGCAAGAAAACGTCCAGCTGCAAAGTACTCCTCCTGATCCTTTAGCACCCAATACATGTGCGTTTTGCCAATTCCAGCAGTTCCCAGAATAGGTTGGAACCTGGGGAGGGAATCTTTCATTGTGAATCGTACAACTCGAAATATCGCGCGATCCGCATCTTTGTGCGGATTAGGTATATCAACATCATCCCTCGTATCGCCTCTGGAAACATATCTTCGGAGAGGGGGATCCTCACGAAGGATATCAAAATACATGTTCCTATCAAAATCAGTGGGTGATTCGGTCGGTGGGCTAATTGCAAACAACCTCCTAACTGTGCTTGTGGGTATATTACTATAGATTTGAATGTACCGAAATTTATGCAGATTCACCAACACTAATATCTCATGGTAGACTGAGTCTATTTTGGCGATAGATGTGACACTGAAAATCGATGTCCTGAGGAATATTGTGGATAATCTGAATATTGGAATTGTAATAGTTGACAGCGATAATATGATTACTCTATTCAATAAACTTGCAGGAGAGATGCTACAGCAGGAGCCAAGCAAAAGAATTGGATCCTCAATTTTACGATGCCACGGAGAGATTTCTGAAGGTCCTGTGCTGAAGATGATCTCAGATCTAAAGAATCGAGTGATGGATCATTACGAGGGATGGGTCAACTTTAGAGGGCGAATGCTCTTTGAATACATCTATCCAATCTGGGACTCGAAAGGAGAGTGCGTCGGTATCGTTGAAGAATTGCATGATGCTGCAGAAAAAGCGGGATATCTGAAGATGAAGGGAGAATGGAAAGAGATTCATGTTTCAGGACAGGGAGAAAAATCGCCGCGTAGTCCACACGAGCAGGTCATGTAATTGTAGCTTAATCCAACATATCACTGAAACAGTTATGAAGGAGTTTTACCGGTTCCACAGAACCTCAGGATAGTGAACTAGGCGTGGACCAAGAACCAACCCCCTATTTTTCGAACGGAGTATCTGACGCTTCAAAAGTTATGGGATTATCACTCCTGACAGCACTGAGCCGGTTAAGCAATTCATTTCGGGAGATCGTTCTTTTTCTGTTTGTTGTTTTTCTTTTTAGTGGGACCGATGTCAATACTGATGCTTTCTATGGATTGATTGTTGCTGTTGCAGGCTATGTCCAAGCTCTCGCTCTGTTTCCAGCTGGAACACTGAGCGACAAACATGGACGAGGTATTGCAATTCTAATAGGAGGATTGGTGTCAGGGACAGGTCTCCTCCTGATGCCATTCGCTTTTGATACGATGACGATTTTGTTGCTGTATGCGCTCACAGGTATTGGTACCGGCTTCACTATGACTTCAATAAAAACACTAGTTGCAGATTATACGGATAGGGGTGAAGAACGAACACGGTCATTTGGAATTACAATGGCAGCTGGCACAATGGCTGCTGTTGTTGGACCTTTAATAGCAGGCTTCATTCTCGATCCAATAGCATTGCCAGGCATCAATCCGCAGATAGCAAGATACTCTATGGTATTCTTTATGTGGGGTGGTCTTCGTATTGCTACTGGAATTGTAGGTCTAGGTACAGAACGATGGCTTCGAAGAAATCTCCCCCAGAAAGCCCAGAGTGTCAGCAGCAAAAGCGAAGGACCTCAACTAGAAGAACCAGATTCAAGGAATGACGCCATCACTGCAACCCTTTTCGGCATGAGTCGACTCATCATGGGATTTAGCTCAGGAATGGTCGTCCCATACATCATACCATGGATAAACGACATGTTCAGTCCTAGTGAGGTCGTACTTGGGAGTCTCCCTGCCATCTCCAATATTACTCTAGCTTCTGGCGCTCTCTTTGTTGGGCTAGCTAGTGAGAGAGTGGGCAAGATCAAAATGATATCAACGCTCTATATTCTTGCACCTATACTGACAATAGGAATGGTCTATACACCATTTCTGCTCATGGCAGTTTTCTACATTGCAAGGATGGGTGTGGCAAATATGGCTGAACCTGCGTTTGATTCACTCTTCATGGGAGAAGTAAGTCAATCTAGAAGGGGGAGGTCTCTTGCTCTCACAAGAGTGATGTGGACATTCCCTCGGCAGACAGGCACACTAGTAACATCATTCCTACTCGGCCTTGGTTTTTTGGG
>Ga0224495_10003211_pt1 | contig 10170 bp, 9 predicted proteins | sample SF_Jul11_sed_USG_FD_168128 | JGI IMG/M metagenome (GOLD analysis project Ga0224495, IMG submission 168128) | Sediment microbial communities from San Francisco Bay, California, United States - SF_Jul11_sed_USGS_4_1 | ecosystem: Environmental > Aquatic > Marine > Sediment | place: USA: California...
GAAACCGCCGATGATGCCGGAGTCTACCAAATTTCCGAGCAGATGGCCCTGGTGCAAACGGTGGACTTCATCACCCCTATTGTGGATGATCCTTATCTTTTCGGGCAGATTGCCGCGGCCAATTCCATGAGCGATGTTTATGCCATGGGAGGGAAACCCTTAACCGCTTTAAACGTTGTTGGTTTTCCCCGCCTCTCCCTTAACCTTTCTGTGCTCACCGAGATCCTCCGGGGCGGGCTGGACAAAATCCACGAGGCGGGGGCCGTGCTCTTGGGCGGGCATACCGTTGACGACGCCGAATTGAAATACGGGCTGGCAGTGACGGGTACGGTTCATCCCAAGAAAATCGTTACGAACAAGGGGGCGGAGCAAGGGGATGTTCTCCTCTTGACCAAATCTCTGGGGACGGGAATCATTTCTACCGCCAACAAAGCAGAAATGGCCGATGCCCAATTTTTACAGGGGGCGATCGACTCCATGGTTCGCTTGAACGATATCGCCGCGGAAGCCATGAACGAATGGAGGCCCCACGCCTGCACGGACATTACGGGTTTCGGGCTATTGGGGCACGCTGCGGAGATGGCCAAAGGATGTGGCCTCTCCTTCAGGTTTTTTTACTCGGAACTACCCCTTCTGGCGGGGGCCCAAGAGTATGCCACCAAAGGAATGGTTCCTGGAGGAGCCTATTGCAACCAGGATCACTTTGGGCAGGAGATCTTCATCTCGGCCAAAGTTCCCGAGGCGGAAAGGATCATCCTCTTCGACCCGCAGACCTCGGGTGGTTTATTGATGGCTTTGCCCCGATCCCCCGGAGAAAAACTTTTAAAAAATTTGCAAGCCCAAGGAATTCAGGAAGCCTCCATCATCGGAGAAGTAATCCAGCGGGAGAATAACCTCATTTTCGTAGTAGAATAAGGATTCAAAAAATCAAGGATTCAATGGGCGCCGAGAACCGGTAAAACCAAGACAAACAAGAGGGGAAACCTCGTCCTCTTGATCACGCCAAAGGCGTGACTCGAACCCAATGAAAGGAGTCTTTAATGTCCAAAATTCAGCGAGCCATTATCAGTCTTTCGGATAAATCCGGAATTCAAGATTTCGCCAAAGCCCTGCAAGCCTTTAACGTAGAAATTTTGTCCACCGGAGGGACAGCCAAAGTTTTGCGGGAGAGTGGGTTAAAAATTAAGGATATTTCCGAATACACCGGTTTCCCCGAAATGCTGGACGGGCGAGTCAAAACGCTCCATCCCAAAGTCCACGGAGGGCTCTTGGGAATCCGTGGGAATCCCGAGCATGCTAAAAAAATGAATGAGCATGGCATCCAGCCCATCGATATGGTCGTAATCAACCTCTATCCCTTCGAAGCGACGGTGGCCAAGCCGAATTGTACGCTGGAGGAAGCCATCGAGAATATCGACATCGGCGGGCCGGCCATGCTGCGGGCCGGGGCGAAAAATTATCCTTATGTGACCGTGATCGTGGACCCCACGGATTACAGGCCCATTTTGGCCGAGATGAAGCAAAGCGGCGGGGGGGTAAGCAAAGAAACGAATTTCCGCTTGGCCAAGAAAGTGTACCAACTCACGGCCCGTTACGATCAAGCCATTTCCGAATACCTGGCGAAAAAATAAAGATTCACGCTAAGGCGCAAAGACGCCAAAGGATTATTGCCTAATAAATTTGCTGCGGTTTTTTTATTTTTCAGCGCCTTTGCGGCTTGGCGTGAAAATCTACGGAGCCTAAGATGAAAATTCTGGTCATCGGCAGTGGAGGGCGGGAACATGCCCTGATCTGGAAAATCGCTCAGAGCCCGGCCGTGAAAAAAATTTATTGTGCTCCGGGAAATGCCGGGATTGCCCAGCAAGCGGAATGTCTCCCGTTGGCGGCTGAAGATGTGCCATCGATCATCGCCTGGGCTGAAAAAGAGAAAATTGATCTCACCGTCGTCGGCCCAGAAGCCCCCCTCACCGTGGGTATCGTGGATGCCTTCGAAGCACGCGGGCTGCGCATATTCGGCGCCAACCAGCAGGCGGCCGCAATCGAAGGAAGCAAGGCTTTTGCCAAGTTTTTAATGAAAAGATACGGCATTCCTTCGGGTGATTTCCGGGTCTTTAGTGATTATGGGGCAGCGGTCAGATACGTTAAAAAGACAGGGGCGCCCTTGGTGGTCAAAGCCGATGGACTGGCCGCGGGGAAAGGGGTCATTTTATGTCCAGCCGTGGAAGAGGCCATCGCCGCCCTTGACCTCATCATGGTCCAAAAAGCCTTCGGAGCCGCAGGAAGACAGGTGGTGGTAGAAGAGTTCCTCCAGGGAGAGGAGGCCTCTTTTCTGGCTTTCACCGATGGAGAAACGGTCCTGCCCCTCCCCACTTCTCAGGACCACAAGCCCATCTTTGACCACGACCAGGGACCCAACACCGGGGGTATGGGGGCCTATTCGCCCGCACCGGTGGTGAGCGAAAAAGTACACCGCCAAGTTATGGAACAGATTATGATCCCCACCGTGAAAGGACTGGCGGAAGAAGGGAGGAAATATCGAGGGGTCCTTTACGCGGGATTAATGATTCAGGACGATAAGGCCAAGGTTTTGGAGTTTAACGCTCGTTTCGGAGATCCGGAAGCTCAGCCTTTACTGATGCGCATGAAGAGTGATCTGGTTCCGGTTTTGGAAGCAACGATTGATGGCCATCTGTCCAACCTGAAGGTTGAATGGGAAGAAGGAGCAACGGTTTGCGTGGTCATGGCCTCGCAAGGTTATCCAGGGTCTTATGAAAAAGGAAAAGTAATTTCCGGTTTGGAGGAGGTGGCGAGGATTCCCCAAGCTTTTGTCTTTCACGCCGGGACCGCTTTCCAAGAAGGAAGGATCATAACGAACGGCGGAAGGGTTCTGGGGGTTACGGCCATTGGCAACGCAATCGGAGAAGCCGTCGGGTTGGCTTATCAGGCGGTGGAAAAAATTTCCTGGTCAGGCGTATATTACCGGAAAGACATCGGGCAAAAAGCCTTAAAAAGAGAGGATAAAAAGTGAAGACCAAAAAACCGCTCGTGGCGATTGTCATGGGAAGCGATTCAGACCTCCCGGTCATGGGAGAGGCGGCCAGAGTTCTTGCCGAATTTCAAGTGCCCTGTGAGGTGACGGTGGCTTCGGCCCACCGTTCCCCAGAATTTACCGCGGGGTATGCCCGCAAGGCAGCAGGAAGAGGGATAGAGGTCATCATTGCTGGTGCCGGCGGGGCGGCTCACTTGGCGGGGGTAATGGCCGCCCACACCATCCTTCCGGTCATCGGCGTCCCTTTGGAATCAGCCTTGTTGGGAATGGATTCCCTGCTTTCCACAGCCCAAATGCCTTCCGGGGTCCCCGTGGCTACCATGGCCATCGGCAAGGCCGGCGCCCGCAACGCCGGTATTTTGGCCGTCCAGATTCTATCCGGGAAGCAAGGTGCGTTAAAAAACCTTTTACTACGCCATAAAGTTTCGCTGGCCGCCCAGGTGGCGGAACAGGCCGACAGACTCAAAGAGAAGAAAAAACTTTAACCACAGAGCACGCCGAGATGAAAATGAAAATATTTAAAACGCCATGCGCATAGCGCTAAGCGCTTAGCGGATCTCGGCGTTCTCTGCGCCCCGGCGGTGAAAAAAATATGGAACCATACGATGGGGAAACTCCCTGGTTAAAAAACTATGAAGATGGAGTTCCTTTTTCCTTGGTCTATCCTCGTGTTCCCCTCACGCATTTCTTGAGGCAGGCCGCTGAATTCTTCCCCCAAAATCCGTCCATGGTCTTTGCCCAAAAAAAATTTTCTTACCGGGAGCTGCAGGAAAAGGTCAATGCCCTGGCCAATGCTTTGGTCGCTTTAGGGGTGAAGAAGGGAGAGCGCGTGGCCCTACTCCTGCCCAACAGCCCTCCGTACGTCATCGGTTACTATGCCATCCTGCAGGTGGGAGCCATCGTGGTAAACCTTAACCCTCTGGCCGTGGCCAGAGAACTTCTCTACTTTTTGAATCACGCCGAGGTCCGAACCGTCATTGTTGCCGAGTCGCTATTTTCCCGCCTTGACGGCATTGCCCCGCAAAGCTCGCTCGAGAACATTCTCGTCACTTGTCTCCGGGATTGGGGAGCCGGCCCTAAAATTTCCGGGCGGAAAAAGATTTCGCTTCCTTTCGATCCGGGGCAAGGAATTCATTCTTTAGATTTTTTAATTAACGAGAACGCCGGAAGGGAAGCCCCCCGAGTGAATTTATATCCGGAAGACGAGGCGCTCTTGCAATACACCGGGGCCATTACGGAGGGGATTAAAGGAGTGGTCCTCACGCATGGAAACTTGGTGGCCAACACCTTACAAATTTCCAGCTGGGTAGTTAGGGCGCGGCCCGGGAAAGAGGTTTTTCTCTCCGTCCTTCCCTTCTTTCATGTCTACGGAATGGCCGTAGCTATGAACGTGCCCATCTCCCTGGGCTCGGCGATGATTATCTTGCCCCGGTTCGAAGTCAGGGGCGCTCTAAAGGCCATTAAACGTTTCCGCCCGACTTTCTTCCCGGGGGTTCCCCCCATGTTCGTGGCCCTTTCCCAGGAGAAAGATGCGGAGCAATACAACCTCTCCTGCCTGCGGGTCTGTTACAGCGGCGGCGCCCCGTTGTCCCTGGAGATTTTAGAAGATTTTGAAAAGCTAACCGGGACACGGATCACGGAGGGGTACGGATTGGCCGAAGCCTCTCCCGCTACCCACTGCAACCCCATTTTCGGAAAGCGAAAATTGGGAAGCGTGGGCCTCCCTTATCCGGACACTCTGGGGAAGATTGTAGATTTAAAGACCGGAGAGCATATTCTCGGCCCGGGGGAAGTCGGGGAATTATGTATCAAAGGGCCCCAGGTAATGAAAGGGTATTGGAAGATGCCGGAGGAAACAGCCAGGACTGTCCGCAATGGCTGGCTGTACACGGGGGACATTGCCCGCATGGATGAGGAAGGTTATTTCAATATTCTGGACATCAAAAAGGACATGATCATCGCCGGCGGATTCAACATTTATCCCAAAGACATAGACCAAATTTTGACCGAACATCCCCAAGTAGCCGAAGCCGTAGCGGTGGGCTTTCCGGATCGATACCGGGGGGAAGCGGTGAAAGCCTTTGTCGTACTCAAGCCCGGCCAATCGGCCACCGAAGAGGAAATCCTCGAGTTCTGCAGAAAAAACCTGGCCAAATATAAAGTCCCTACCCGCGTGGAATTTCGCCAAGGATTACCCAAATCTCCTTCCGGAAAAATTCTGAGGAGAATGCTCCGCCAAGAAGCCATGGAGCAAAAACAGAACAAGAAAGGAGGGTTCGAGGGGCCGAGGGATGAAGGGTGCGAGTGAAAGACGAAATCCAATGAGTATTCCTCTTGAGGATCTCGTGAATCCTGGAATTTCTGGACCCACTTGTTTTCGTAAAGATGACAGGCCATATCTTTAAAGCCGACTCTCAGGGGATTCAACAAGCGAGCCAGTTGATTCTCCAGGGAGGCGTCGTGGCTTTTCCCACGGAGACTTTCTACGGTTTAGGAGCAGATGCCGGGGATGTTTTGGCTTTGCAAAAAGTTTTTCAGATCAAAGGAAGGGAAGAAAATAAACCCTTGCTCCTTCTGGTGGCGGACCGAGCCGGGGTCCAGGGTTTGGTGAAAAAAATATCACCCGTGGCGGATGCTTTAATCGAAAAATTTTGGCCCGGGCCCCTTACCTTGGTTTTTGAAGCTGCGGTGCATCTTTCCCCCATCCTTACTGCCAAGACCGGAAAAGTAGGCCTGAGGGTATCCGGCCACCCCGTGGCTCAGGCCTTGGTCCAGGCCGTGGGACGGGCGGTTACCGGAACCAGTGCCAACCTTTCGGGTCAACCCAGTCCCTCTTTGGCTGCGCAGGTTTCCCGGGCGCTGGGGAAAAAGGTTGACGCGATCTTAGACGGCGGGAAGACCGCCGGAGGGCCGGGCAGCACAGTGTTGGATGTCTCCGCCGCCTGGCCCAAAATCATTCGCCGGGGGGCTATTTCCCAAGAGGAATTAGCCCCCTTCCTCGAAGCAGGATAAAATTCATTGGGGCCGTTGAAGGTCGAGTGGCGTTAGATTTTTTTCTTGACGGATGTTTCCTGCGGAAGATAAACTGATTATAATAAAAATGTTTGTTGGCGGTAGGTACGGGCAAAAACATTGCTACCGTGCAGACATCGCCGGGAAAGGGGGACGAGAAGTTGGGGAAGAAATTTTATCAAATTTCCATTATCTGTATCGGCATCTTATGTTTTATTGCCTTGGGGGTGGCCTTCGCTCAAAAGAAAGTGGGAGGAGGAGATATAACCTTTGAAGCCAAAGGAAGCACCGGGCCGGTTCTTTTCAGCCATGAAATACACGTGAACCAGCAGAAGTCGAAATGCACCGATTGCCACACGAAAATTTTCAAGATGAAAAAAGGAAACCTGAAAATGACCAAGGAGAACCATGGCCAGGATAAACATTGCGGTGTCTGCCATAATGGCAAAAAAGCCTTCAGCCAGAAGACCGATGCCGACTGTGCCAAATGCCATAAAAAATAAATTTTCCTGAAGATCTGTCTTCTAACTGGCGTTGGGCCAAAGCCCAACGCCAGTTTTTTTACCGGGGTACCCGTTGTCCAAAAAAGAAGAGAAGGGGGTTTTCTCCTCCCTGGGAGACTCTCTCTCCTCCTTAAAATTGACCATCGCCCTGCTGATCATCCTGGCGGTAGCCTCGATCTTCGGCACGGTGATCCCCCAGAATGCCTCCCCGGAAGAATATCTCCGATTTTACAAATTCTCCACCTATAAAATATTAAAGATCCTCGGCTTCCTGGATATGTACCATGCCGGTTGGTTTGTCTTCCTCCTGGCTCTCCTCAGCCTCAACTTAGTCGTCTGTTCCTGGAGACGCCTCCGGGTAACCCGGAAATTTTTTTCTCTGCCGGGCGAAAGGTTGGAAGATGAACAATGGCAGGCCCTGCCTTTGCGCGGCAAGTTCTTGCAGCAAGGATTGGCCGCGGACATCCTTCCTCGTTTCCAAGAGGTCCTTTCCCGGCTCTTCACCAGGCCCAAGCTGGTGGAAGATTCGAAGCAAGCCTATCTACTTTTTGCCGAGAAGGAGAAGCCTTCCCGCATAGGCGTCTATTGTATTCACCTGAGCGTGCTGGTCATCTTGGCGGGGGCTCTGATCGGGTCTTTTTTGGGCTTTCGGGGCAATGTGAATATTGAGGAGGGACAAGCGGCAGATCAAGTTATCCTCCGCAACGGCCAACAGGTTAGGTTCCCCGGGTTCAGCGTGCAACTGGAAAAATTCAGTGTCTCCTTCTATTCCACGGGTGCCCCCAAAGAATTTAAAAGCATTCTGACCATCACGGAAAAAGGTCGAAAAATTCTTACCGAGCCCATCCTGGTCAATCATCCATTGACCTACAAAGGGATCACTTTCTATCAGTCGAGTTATGGCGTTGCCGGCGTGGCGGAAGCGATTCTGGCCGTTAAAGACCGGCAATCGGGAAAGGAAGTCGCGGTCGCGGCCCAGATGGGCAGCCGGACAGAGATTCAGGGGAGTTCCAGCTTTTTCCTGCTGGACCGCTTTCTACCGGACCTGCAGGGAATGGGGCCTGCCCTGCAAGTCATCTTCTCCGAACCCAACCGGCCTCAACAAAAATTTTGGGTTTTCCAGAACCACCCGGGACTTGCCGACCGAAGGGCCGGGCGGTACCGCCTAACGATCAAGAAAATTGAGCCCAGGTATTATTCTGGCCTCCAGGTGACCAAAGATCCGGGCGTCGGGGTGGTTTGGGCCGGCTGCTTGATTATGATGGCAGGATTTTACATGACCTTTTTTATGTCCCATCGCCGGATATGGGTGAGGTTGACGGAAAAAGAGGGCGGTACATTGGTGGCCATTGCCGGATCCAGCCACCGGGACCGCACCGGGTTCGAGGAAGAATTCAAAAAAATTGACCAGGCATTGAGGGAGGCGCGGAGGGCGCAGGAGGAGAATAAAGAAAGAGGGGGCCAACCATGATCAGCACCAAGATGTTCAGCAGCGTAACTTTTTTATATTTGGCCTGCACGGTGCTTTATTTCAATTTTTTGGCCTTCCGATCAGAACGACTGGGAAAGATAGCTACCGGACTATCCTGGATAACTTTGTTGATTCACACGGCGGCGATTCTTTGGCGGTGGGTGGAATCTTACCAATTGGGCATGGGCCACGCCCCCCTTTCCAACATGTATGAGTCATTGGTCTTTTTCTCCTGGTGCATTGCCTTGCTCTACCTTCTTTGGGAAAGAAAAATGAAATCGAGAATCATCGGGTCTTTTGCTATGCCCTTTGCTTTTCTTTTCATCGCCTATGCTTCCCTGGCTCCGGGTGTCTCTGACCGGATCGATCCTCTGATCCCTGCCCTGCAGAGCAACTGGCTCCACGCCCATGTTATTACCTGCTTCCTCAGCTATGCCTCCTTTGCTCTTTCCTGCGCAGTTAGTGTCATGTACCTGATCAAAAATAAGAAGAAAGAGCAAGGAGGGAAAGAAACAGGATGGATTTCTCTGTTTCCCCCCTTAGACTCTTTAGATGCTTTGGTCTACAAGACCATCGCCGTGGGTTTTCCCCTGCTCACCATTGGTATCGTTACCGGAGCGGCGTGGGCCAACTATGCTTGGGGGTCATACTGGAGCTGGGACCCCAAAGAGACCTGGTCGTTGATTACCTGGTTTGTGTATGCGCTCTTCCTCCACGCCCGCTTGGCCCGCGAATGGCGGGGGAAGCGTACGGCGCTTCTTTCGGTCATTGGTTTTGCCGCCGTAGTTTTTACCTACTTCGGAGTCAACTATGTCCTTGCGGGGTTACACAGTTACGCCTGAGCTTCGCTATTCATAACCTACAGGCCCTTGCCTATAGCCATTTCTATGGAGGTGGTATCATGGATAGAAAGATCAAGATCAAAACAGGGCAGGTGGAAGCGGATGCGGGGTTGAATGATTCCCCGACAGCCCAAAAAATCTGGGCGGCTCTCCCCATTGAAGCGGAAGCCAATACCTGGGGGGACGAAATTTATTTTGCCATCCCGGTGAAAGCCCCACTGGAAAAAACGGCCCGGGAATTGGTGCAGGTGGGCGACCTGGGTTACTGGCCTGCGGGCAACGCTTTCTGTATCTTTTTTGGCCCCACGCCCATGAGCCGGGGGGAGGAAGTGCGGCCGGCGAGTGCCGTCAATGTCATCGGCAAGGTTGCGGGAGACGCCAAAATTTTTAAAAAGGTCCCATCGGGGGCCAAAATACGAATTGAGAAGAGGGAAGAATAGCCTTTGCTTTTCATTCCTTTTTTGTTAAAATAAACAGGAGGAAGTTGGGAAAATGCCTATTTTTGAATACCATTGCCGGAGCTGCCAGGACGATTTTGAAAAGATCGTCTTCAATACCAATACTCAGGTCAAGTGCCCCCGTTGTCAGAGTAAGAAGGTGAACAAAAAAGTTTCAGCCTTCAGCTTCAAGAGCGGGCCCAAGTTTGTATCCGCATCAAACGCTGGGGGATGCGGCAGCTGTTCCAGCCATCATTGCAGCACCTGCCACTAATCTCCTGGGTTTTTTCAGGTCAGGCATGCCATGGAGCGAATCAAGAGAGCGTTAAAAAAGACTTTTTTCACCGGTCTGGTGGTGGTTGTTCCCATCGTCATCACCGCTCTGGCTTTAACTTGGCTCTTTCGTGTCCTGGATGATTTCCTAAGCCCGGTCTTATACCAAATGTTGGGGAAGAAAGTCGTCGGCCTGGGAATTCTGACCGAAATCATACTCATTTTTATAATAGGCCTTGTGGCCACCAACGTTCTCGGATCGCGGCTGTTGAAATTTTTTCAAGACCTGTTGATGCGAGTCCCGGTGGTTAACAACATATACCCCACGATCCGCCAGCTGGTCGAAGCCTTTTCCCCTGCCAAGGAATCCGCTTTTAAAAAAGTTGTCTTAGTGGCCTATCCGCAAAAAGGCATTTATTCTTTGGGCTTTTTGACCAGCGAGGTCTCTATCAATCGACCCCCGGAAAACCTGCAATGTTATTCCGTCTATATTCCGACGAACAATCTCTACCTCGGACATGTGGCCCTGGTTAAAGCTGAAGAGGTGGTGTTCACAAGTTTTACGGTCGAAGAAGGCCTAAAA
>Ga0224495_10003212_pt1 | contig 10168 bp, 3 predicted proteins | sample SF_Jul11_sed_USG_FD_168128 | JGI IMG/M metagenome (GOLD analysis project Ga0224495, IMG submission 168128) | Sediment microbial communities from San Francisco Bay, California, United States - SF_Jul11_sed_USGS_4_1 | ecosystem: Environmental > Aquatic > Marine > Sediment | place: USA: California...
ATATTACGGCCTATTTCGTATTTACGCCCTCAATTTTGCAAAAAAATCACAAAAACAGACTGCAAAAAGGCCAAACACTCCCCCCCTACCCGCTCAAAAGTCACCCTCAACCTGCACCCAAACGCCGCTTATTTCATAAATTTCATACTTGCTGTTATGAGTTATCCTGGCCAGTAAACTCACATAGTAAAAACAACCGGGCCTGCGTGCAATTAAAGAATTCAAAAAAGCCTCCGGATACTAAGCTAAAATCCTGAAAAAAGGACTGTAAGCATCACACCCACATGCCTCATTAACTTTTTGCGCAGCAGATATCGCGATATTCAAGACCGGTTTTATGGCGCGCAGCTTTCCATCCAGTGCTCGGCAAGAACAGCCAAATCCAGGAAGTTGACTATGCCGTCTCCATTGGGTTTTGGAGCAATATCAGCAGATGGAGTATCGGGAGGTTGCAGCCATTGCGAAACCAGTATAACCAAATCACCGAAGCTTACATCACCCAGCCTGTCAAGGTCTGCACCGCCGCATTTTCCCGGGATGGGACCCACCCAGGCAATAGACAATGGCAGTGCCAAATCAGCGGCATTTGACAACTGTATCGCCCGGACCGGCCCACTGCTGCCGTAAGGAACAGCGGCAAGATACGGATAATAGAACTGAGGAATTTCAGCCAGGGCTGCCGGAAAATAGTTAACATACTGCGGCATTGTAAAGCCGGTAACCCAGACAGTACCCGTGTTGGGGTCCTCGGTAATATCGGTTATGTGACCCATATTATTGATGGTGACGGATTGCACAAGTGTAAGGTCGACCGTAGATAAAGCATATAATGAAGCAGACTTGGCATCAGGCTCACCCTTTGAGGAGGCTACATAGAGCATGGAATTATCATAACCGGAGCAACAAAGCCCAACAGGACCATATATACCAAGGCTTTGAAGTCCGCATTTGCGAACAACTCCGTTGCTGTCATAAAGCCATAAAATATCGCTGCCATTTGCATAGCCGCTGTTGATTACGTATACATTGCCGTAAACATCCACTTCGATTTCACACAGGTTATTACAGTTTTGGTTGTTATTTGGTAGAGGAGGATCATCATAGATTGTGACAACGTTGTAAGGTGGCGACTGGCCAGGTGCCAACATAAGCTTTGCCGAAGCTATATAAGCATCACAAACGTCATGGACAACTACTACCGGTGTAACATAAACATTGCCCTGAGAGTCAAAGGCCGCGTCAAGGATGGGGCGTCCCCATGTATTTTCTCCCTGGTCCTGAAAACCGACATAAACAGTGGCAGCCTTCTCGTATCGCGGTTCACTAATAACGGAATAACCCTGTCCTCGCGGTATGACAGAACTAAGGTCGGAAAATCGGACCAATCCTTCCTCCACATTAATCTGATAGAGCAGGTCGTTATGGTCTCTTACAAGTTTGCCGTTCACTCTATCAGTGGGCAGTGCGTAAGGCCCACCGACCAGATTATAGCTTTCATCAAAATTGTAAAGCCTGTCGCTTAGAAAATCCTCATAGACAGCGTCAAACCTTTTACCTCCAATAAGAAGCGAGCCTGGATAACCGGTAGCTCCACCGGCCTCCGGTGCGATTGTTGATGTTGCCCCAAACAACAAGGCCTCACTACCTGAACTTTCGTTGAAATCCGGCGGTATAAGGAAAATTGTGAAACACAAATCATCTACCAAACCTTCCGAAGCCAGCCATTCACCCCAGTCCCATCCCATTAGGTCGGTCGCATCCAGAAAGCCATCTTCGCTGAATCCGAATTTTTCCAGGCAGTCTAAGGCGAGTCCCAGCCCGCTAAGGCCGGAACTCAATTCCCCGCTTTCACCAAGCACCGTCAGGTAATCCCTTGGTGTTACGCCAAAATCTCCCGTTACATCGCCACAGTATATGCACGAAACATAAGGGTCCCAATTGTTTATCAGGATGCACGTCCCGTCGGGTCCGGCCAGCTCCAGCTCCATCCTGACGCCTCGAATGAAATTCAGGTTGCCGGCCGAGACAACCTTTTCAAATATCCCTAAATGGTCGGAACCTGCTGAGCCGTACTGGCCCGCCGGAGGAGGATATAAACGCGCCACTTCAATATAATGGTCCAGGCGGCACGGGTCATTATGGGCCAGAAGCTCAGGTACATCGGACAGGTAAATCACCAGTTCAACATTAGGGTCAGAACTGCCGAATAGATACTCAAAACGAATCAGAATCTCATCTTCGCTGGCCTTGGCAAATAGCCCCTTTGCCCTTGCATTAATTACTTGGCCGTAATTGGGCGAGCATGGATCAAGCTCTTCCAGATTACACATTCTCATCATGCCGTTGGGGTCAGGTTCGTTTCCATCAATGCGTTTTACATGGGTCCTGTCATAGGCATGATTTTCAGGATGAGTATAATTATTGTGCATTACGCGAGTTAAAAATTCATTGTTGTTATTAAGAGCTATGTTACTCAATGAAAAACCCAAAAGCGGCTCATTTCTAACTGAGTTTAAATCGCCGATCAGATTTTGATAGTAAAGCTTGTTGAAGGCCGTATTAAGCACCGAGTTTGGCTCCAGAATAAGGTCCTTGACGTACATCACCTCGTAAAGCCCGCCATTGCCGAAGTCGAAACGGTTGGTCAGGTTCACCTTCGCTCCAGTAACAAGTTTGAGCTGTTCAAGCGTCCAGCTATTAGTGTCTTGGGGTGGTACGTCATTAACCTCGCAGAAAAACTCATTATTGGGATCACAATAGCTGTTGCCTGCCAGACCGTCACTGCCTCGAAGTTCCAAGAGGCCGCCACGCGTGTTGCCAATTCCTTCTGTAATCGTGACGAATATTCTGTTGTTCGCGATTACACCGGCGAACACAGAAGGGTCCAGGTCCATATAGCGGTCGCCGTCGGCGTGAATGTCGTTGTCAACGATGTGGACGGTGTCCTCAATAAAGAACTGGCCGTAAGGTGAACCTGCCTCGGCGGTGATTATGTTGTTTGAGATATCTACATCGCCTTCGAAACTGAGCCGCTTGACCTGGACGTTCGCGTTGCTGAAATGGACAGAGTCTCTGACAAGTAACAGGCCCTCGCATTGGATTTGACCATTTTGGTTGGGATCAGCGTCATTGTAAAGGTTTATAATCGCATCTTTTTCAATAATCAATTCGGATTCAGGATCGACCTGTACAGTTCCAGGACCAAAAATATCACAGCGAATTCGTGTGTTGATAAGATCCAGAGTGACAGTAGAATCCATTTTTATTTCGCCATCGCCATAAAGCATGACATCATTACTGTCCCAATCATTAGAGGAGAGTTCTACTATTCCTTCAATACGCGCACTTCCATATTCCATCCAAATACCATCGGGGATGTTGTTCGTGATGTTACAATCGACAAAAGTAGGCATAGAAAGGTAACAATAAATGCCGCCGCCTTGTTCCGTAGCGGTATTGCCGGTGATTATGCAATTGCGGATTTGCGGACTTGACTGCCGGCAGCGGATTGCACCGCCGTAATCGGCCTGGCCGTTGGTAATCGTAAAGCCTTCCACCACTGTTGTGGGGCCTTCGCCAAGATGAAAATCAAAACCGCGTCCCAGACCTTCACAGTTGATGGTTGTGTCTGTTGGCCCATTCATGGCCCGCAGGACCATTGGTTTGCCGTTAAAGTCCAGGTCTCTGTTGTTAATCCCGAGGTATGTACCCTCAGCAACCAGGACCGTATCGCCATCGCCGGCGGCATCGATTCCTTCCTTAATCGTATCAAAGGGATGTGCAAAGCTGCCATCCTCGCCGGGGTCGCCTTGATTATCAATATCAACATAGATTGGCGTCGCGTTTGGATTACTGCTGTAGAGTTCGTACTCTTCCAAATTAGTCAGGCCGTCAAGGTCAGGGTCTCCACCAGGATCGGCGGCCGTTGGAGATCCGGAGATAGCATTCTCCAGCCAATCAGGCAGTCCATCGCCATCGGTGTCAATAAACTCATCAGCGCCAATATCGACTCCGCTGCCGGAGGGTCTGGGCTCGCCGTCAAAATCCGTAGAGGGCGCGCCACTACCCGTCCCCGCATCGATGCAAGGCGGGCCGGTTTGCAGATGCCCATCCGGCGTTAAATATTGTTTTAAATCAATATTACCGGCACCCCAGTCGAACGAGCAATTTATACCAACATAAATATCCGTCTGGCCGCTTTGTATATCGCAGTAACTGAGCGATACAGTGCTGCGGTTTATCAGCGAGATTTGCTTACCCTGATCGGAGATATTATCCCAGAGGATACAGTTGGTTAGCACCGAGTCGGCGCCCCAGTTATACATTGCCCCACCGGATTTAACTGATAAATTACCGATGAGGACACAGTTGGTCAGAACAGTGTTAATGTTATAGCCATTATTGACAATCCCCCCACCGACCTGAGCCAAATTGTTGCTAATGATGCAATTAGTCAGGGTCGGACTGCAATCATTATTGTAAATCCCACCACCATATCCGTCTTGAACTGAGTTGCCGGTGAAGGTGCAGTTTGTCATTACCGGGTTACTTCCAACCGCGTTGTACATTCCGCCGCCGTAGGTTTCTGCCGAATTTCCGCTGAAGGTACAATCGGTTAGTATTGTATTGCTGTTATTTCTGTTGAACATTCCTCCGCCACTACCGGCGTAATTTCCCCTGAAGGTACAGTTGGTTAGTTCCGGAGTACAGTCAGTGTTGTCCATCCCACCCCCTGTATTCCCGGTGAAAGTGCAGTTGGTCAGCGTCGTGCTGACGTGTGAATTGTACATCCCGCGCCCTGTATTCCCGGTGAAGTTGCAGTTGGTCAGGACAGGGTTGCCGCTTCCACCATTAAACATCGCGGGCCCGGAAGCATTCTGCGTGAAAGTGCAGTTCGTCACCTCAAGGCTGCTAAAGATGTTGTATATCCCTGGCCAATTGCCGCTGAAGGTGCAGTTGATCACGGTTGGACTGCCCGAGTCGTTGTACATTGCGCCACCTTGTCTATACATCTGATCTATTTCAAGAGAACCATTCGCTCTCCCAGCCATGATAGTGAGGCCGTCGAGGACCGTCAGCAAAGTAGTACCACTGGCTATTAAGACATGGTAACTGTTCTCATCCCTGGATGGATGATCCATTTCACCGAAATCGTTTCCGTTTAGGTCTCCACTGAGAATTGTTTCATACAGTTCGAGATCCCGGACATCAGGATACGGCTCGCCGAATCCTGCATAGCCGCCTTTGATAGCCACACCGTCAACAAGCTGGAATGTGGCAAATCGATTACCGTTGCCATTGGGATGGGTCAAGTCCCGGTCAGGCTTGTAGATGCCTTTGGCTACCCGTATCTCGTCACCGGATTGCGCGGTCAACAAGGCAAATTGAAGATAGTTATAGGCATCGGACCAGCTCATACCAGTGTTCGCGCCCGTTGCATCCTTATCAACAAACACTATCCCCGGCACCCGATCGTTGTCGGCCTCGATGGCGGTTACATCGTAGGATGGAATGTCGATCGCGCTGATTCGTATAGCTGCAAGCCCCGTGATGTTGTCAGCATCCTCAGCAGCAGCAAGTGTTACTAACTGAGGCTGCGAGAAGTTTGATGAATTGAAACCCAGCGTTCCTTCGCTCTGAACCGAGATGTCAGCATCGCCAGATTCGCAGGCAACGGTTACATTAATTGGCACTATTGGATCTATTGCCAGGGCTACGGTAAATGTTCCCGTGCCGCCTTCGGCTACCTTCACTGGATCGCCCTGAACCAGGAAATCCTGTGGCGTAAGGGTAGCCATAAATATCTCGAAAATGTTGTTGTCATCCCAGCGCTGCCAGACCACATTCGAACCGGAGATCTGAGGATATTGATCAAGGTAACTCATTCCTGAGTCTTTGGTTAGCTGAGTAATCGTGTTTCCGTTGTAGAAATATATCTCGTAGGCTCTGGCCCTGGGGCCACCGAACCAGACCACATTGGAGCCGGATATCTGGGGATGACTGTCAAGATATTCGTTATCAGTGAGCTGAATAGTCGTAGTCCCGTTCCAGAAGTATATCTCCCAGTTATAGGATGAGCCCATGCCGCCATACCATACCACATTTGAGCCGGAGATCTGGGGCCCCTGGTCGTCATAGTCGTTGTCGGTAAGCTGGGTGATTGTACTGCCGTTGTAGTAGAAAATCTCGTGGTCATTTCCGTCGTAGCCTTGCCAGACAATATTGGTGCCGGATATCTGGGGAGATCCATCATCGTAGCTGTTGTCCGTGAGTTGCGTAATAGTTTCGCCATCATAGTAGAAAATATCGTAGTCACTGCCGATTTTGCCCTGCCAGACGATATTCGAACCGGAGATTTTGGGGCTTTGATCATGGTAGCTGTTGTCAGTGATTTGCGTAACAGTGTTACCGTCGTAGTAGAAAATCTCGTCGAAAAAACCGCTGCCCTTGCCATACCAGACCACATTCGATCCTGAGATCTGAGGCCCTTCATTGTATGTGCTACTATCGCTTAAATATGTGGTCGTGTTGCCGTCATAGTAGAAAATCTCGTAACCACTGCCGGGACGGCCTTTCCAGACAACATTCGAGCCGGAAATCCGGGGAGAAAGATCATTATAGCTGTTGTCGGTGAGTTGAGTAATCGTGTTTCCATCATATAAGAAGATCTCGGAATCGTTACCGTCGTCGCCCGCCCATGCAACATTCGTGCCGGAAATCTGTGGATACTCATCGTCGTAATCGTTGACAGTTAGTCGGGTGATGGTCCAGCCGGGCGGCGGTGCAGCTTGAGCCAGCGGGAGGATACCAAGTGCTGCCGGATAAATTGTCAATATTATCAGGAAGGTTTTTCGATTTGCTGATCTACACATGTTTTGGCCTCACAAAAAAGTCCCTGTTGCCGCATCTTTCGTATTACAAGGCCTGCGCTATCATCATGGCAATTCCGGGGGAGTGCAAAAGAAACCGCATTTTTAGCTATCCTCCTCCCGGAGGGCCTAAAATATGTCAATATCTTTAATATACAGGCTTGTATTCTTGATTTCAAGAAAAAAATGCCCGATAACTGTTCAGTTAAGCACGAAAGACGCAAATACAGGATGTGACAGAAAGCACATTTTCGCATACCCGCGGTTGTATTCTGAAATTTCACTTGACAAAGTGCCGGCGGTAAACTATTTAGGCAGTTTTTAGAATTTGTTTGTTAATAAACAATAGTAATTTAAGGCTTTTTTAAGTAGTGATCAATGTTACCGAAAAGAAAAACCAGTAAGTGCAAAACACATACTCGCCGCAGTCATCATCGGCTAAAGGCCGTTAATTATGCCCTATGCCCGCAGTGTGGACAGGCAAGGCTGCCCCACGCAGCATGCGCGAATTGTGGTTATCTAAACCCAAAGATAACTTTGAAGCTCGGCAAGGAAGAAAGTAGCTAAGCATGCGAATTGCTATTGACGCAATGGGAGGCGACAATGCACCCGGTGAAATTATCTCAGGTGTATTGGAATCAATAGATCTGCTCGACGATATCGACGAGATGATAATTGTCGGCCCGCAGGATATCATAGAGCCTCAATTGCCCTCTGAGAAATCTCGCAAAGGTTCCATCAGCGTTGTTCATGCTCCGCAGGTCATTGATATGGACGAACAACCTGTCGAGAGTTTGCGCAACAAACGCAAGAGTTCAATTGCCGTTATGGCCAAAATGGCAAAACTTCACCAGGTCGATGCCGTTATTTCTGCCGGCAATACAGGTGCTTGTGTTGCCGCCTTTCAGATGAGGATGAGAAATCTTCCGGGTGTCAATCGGCCGGGCATAGCCGTAGTCTTTCCAACCTTCGAAGGCCCCGTGACCATTTGTGACGTCGGTGCAAACATCGCGTGCAAGCCCATAAATCTCTATCAATATGGAGTTATGGCTAAAATATACTCAAAACATCTCCATGGCATTGAAAATCCAAGGATCGGGCTTATGAGTATCGGACAGGAAGACGCAAAGGGCAATGAGATTGTTAAAAAGGCACGCGGGCTGATAAAATCCGACCCTAAAATGAATTTTGTCGGCAACATTGAGGGAAGAGATATCTTCAAAGGAGTCTGTGACATCGCAGTTTGTGACGGTTTTGTCGGCAATGTAATCCTGAAGCTGACCGAAGGCCTTGTCGACGGCCTGTTTAAAGCCATAAAACATGAGCTTTCGACTGAGAAACTCAGACTCGCCATGAAGTTTAAGCCTGTCATAAAGAGAATTTATAAGAAGTACGACTATAATGAATATGGCGGTGCGCTTTTGTTGGGTATTAATGGAACAGCATTAATCTGTCACGGCTCAAGCAAAAGCAGAACAATTAAAAACGCCATCCTGGCATCAAAAAATTTCTATACCAAAAAAATAAACGACAAGATTATTGAATATCTCTCACAAACCTCCGTAAGGACGGATGATGAATAAGCTGATTAACGAAGACCCTAATCCTTACCGTGCTGTTATCTCCGGTTGTGGTTCATTTGTTCCGGAGAAAATATTGACAAATGATGACCTTACAAAGATTGTCGACACCTCCGACAAATGGATTACCTCACGCACTGGAATCAAAGTCAGACACATTACTAATGATAGCGAAACGACAGCCCTGCTGGCAATAAAAGCTGCAAAAAAGGCCCTGGCTGATGCAAAGCTGAACCCCGCCGACCTCGATCTTCTCATTTTAGCTACCGTCACTCCAGAGATGCCTTTCCCCGCCACATCCTGTTTTGTGCAGAGTGCTATAGGTGCAAAAAAAGCCTGTGTTTTTGATTTGCATGCCGCATGCAGCGGCTTTATTTACTCACTCGGCATTGTTCAGCAGTTTTTGGAAAGCGGCCGTTACAATAACGCCCTTATTATTGGGGCTGAGACCTTGACCAAGATTACCAATTGGCAGGACCGGGCCAGTTGTATCCTTTTCGGTGACGGTGCCGGTGCTGTCGTTTTCGAACGCAAAAACAATGGAAGCGGTATCTTATACAGCACAATGTCGGCCGATGGTGATAACTGGGCCGCACTGAATTGCCAGGCATACGGTTCACGCTATCCACCCGATAAAAAGTTAGACGACCCAAACAAAATCTACATGGAAATCAAGGGCAGGCAGGTGTATCAACAGGCAATTCGCCGGATAGTTGAGACTGTCAACCAATGTCTCCATGTCTGTGACCTGACGCTGGACGACATTAGCATGCTGATTTCCCATCAAATGAATGGTCGCATTATCGAATCGGCCGCCAAGCGACTGAAGCTGCCTGACGAGAAAGTCTTTATAAATATCGCTGACTATGGCAATACCTCGGCCGCCTCCGTACCCATAGCATTTGATGAGTGCGTAAAGCAGGGCAAGGTAAAGAAAGGCGATATTATTATCCTCGTAGCTTTTGGCGCAGGCCTGACCTGGGGAGCAAATGTAATTCGCCTTTGATTTTCCAATTTAGTCCCCCAATTTATTTGGGGATTTGCTGTTCCGCTTTTATTGCGGTTTCCAAACAAGATACGTTTCACGAGATACGAGACACGAATTATGAAAACTGCTTTTTTATTTCCGGGACAGGGAGCCCAGGTTGTAGGAATGGGCGCAGATATTGTCCTCGCTCACCCCGCAGCCGCGCAGATTTACCGTGAGGCAAATAATATTGTTGGTTTCGACTTGAGCCATATCTGTTTCGAAGGCCCTTCCGACAAATTGAACACTACCACTCTCTCTCAGCCCGCGATTTTCGTAACCTCGGCTGCCATCCTGGAGATACTCAGAACACTTCCTGAAACCAAAAACATAACTGCCAACGTTACAGCAGGCCTTAGCCTGGGCGAATACACCGCCCTCTACGCCGCTGGCGTTATCAGTTTTGAGGATGCGCTCATTCTCGTCCAGAAACGCGGGCTGGCAATGCAGGCAGCTTCAGATGCCACCGAAGGAGGGATGGTCAGTATCATTGGCCTTGATGAAGAAAAAGTACTCCGGCTTTGTACCGAAGCAAGCCAGGGCCAGCTTCTAAAACCTGTTAATTTCAACTGCCCGGGGCAAATCGTCCTGAGCGGCAGCAAAGAAGCCTGCCGGCGGGCAGCGGAATTGGCTGAAAAACACGGCGCCATGAAAGCCGTGCCCCTCCATGTAGCAGGCGCCTTCCATACGGA
>Ga0224495_10003213_pt1 | contig 10166 bp, 10 predicted proteins | sample SF_Jul11_sed_USG_FD_168128 | JGI IMG/M metagenome (GOLD analysis project Ga0224495, IMG submission 168128) | Sediment microbial communities from San Francisco Bay, California, United States - SF_Jul11_sed_USGS_4_1 | ecosystem: Environmental > Aquatic > Marine > Sediment | place: USA: California...
CCTGTTTAGGAGCTCATCCACAGAGAGCCCGGGTCTGAGAGCTTGCGTGTGTTCGTCATAGATGCTTGAAATCGTCCCGCCCGTAGTTATCAAACATATTTTTACAGTTTCTTTAGAGGTCATTGAGGCATTCCCCACACAGGAAACACACTAGTAGATTTATTCATGTTGTGATATATAATTACTAGTTAGGTGATTATGATTGTATGACCTTCTAGTCATAGGTGGAGGACCAGCAGGGGCAACCTGTGCTAGAAGAGCGGCAGAAAAGGGATTAGATGTTATTCTTATTGAGAAATCGGTACACCCTCGAGAGAAACCCTGTGGAGGAGCACTCAGTCCACGAGCTGTAGATCTTCTTGATTTTGATATTTCACATCTTTTCGAGAGAGAGTATCAAGCAGCTCTCCTTCACACTCCAGATGGAAAACAAACGGTCTTGACACGTGACGGATTCAAGGGATACCTGATACAGAGAAGGAGATTCGATGATTTCCTTCTAAAGAAAGCAATTGAGGCAGGTGCAGAGGTCATACAGGGAACGGAAGTCGTCGCAATCGAGCAGCTTCGAAAAGGTATACGGGCTTTGGGAGTTGGTGAGTCGTACAAAGCGCATCTATTGGTAGGAGCTGATGGAGTCAATGGAATTACAAGTAATCAACTTAGAATCAGGGATAGGTGGGATCCAAATTCTGTCGCCGTTTGTATCAATGCAGAAGTTCCAACAGATCCATCGCACATTGAGCTAGTTACGACACACAAGGAGGGGCGCGGTCTGACCGTTCTAAATCTATACTTCGGACTAGTTGAACTGGGGTATGGATGGTGTTTCCCTCTACGTGAATCACTCAACATTGGGATAGGTTGCAGGATGGATAAGGCACAGGGGCTTCGTCACAAATGGGAGCGATTCATCACACTCATTGAGAAGACAGTAGGCTGTAAACTTGATATTACTGGAGAAGTAGCAACACGAGTCCCTTTCGGCGGCTTAGCAGGTCGCTACGTGACAAGACGCTCAATGCTCATAGGAGACGCTGCTGGTCTCGCATCACCTATATCAGGTGAAGGAATTTCATATGCCATCGAGTCAGGGATACTGGCAGCTGACATTGCTTTCAACTCGGTTAGCGAAAAATCATCAGGCCTAATAATTCATTATGAACAAAGGTTGAAACAGGGAATAATAAGGGAATTAAAAGAGTTGAGATCTCTTGCTAAGATTCTATACAAGTCAAATACGAATATCGAACTTCTGTGCAAAATTGCCAAAGAGGATGCTTTAATGAGAGAATACATGACGGATATCTTGGCTAGAGCAAAACCAAATGCAGACATCTGGAATCGAATTCTTAAGAGAATGCTGCTACACCACCCCCTGAAGGCAATTAGACTCATTCTTTAGCTGGAGTCTGTGGTTACTGATTCTTTGATCGAGTATGCTCCCTCCTTATCTAGGGAGATTGTAAGTAAATCCCGAGCGAGAATAGTATTAGGAAAATACGTCTTCCCCTCGACCAAGATTGCTGAACCATCATAGTAACGAGGACTATAATGAGTAAGGACAAGAAGCTTGACTCCAACTTCAGAAGCCATCTTGGCAATATCCTCAGCTGTTGAATGACCTCGCTCTTGGGCAAGAATTGCATGTTCTGCTGTGTACATTGCCTCTGAGATGAGAACATCTGCATCCTTCGATGTTTCTCGGAGTGCTTGACAGGGACGAGTATCCCCAGAGTAAACTATTTTCAGGGGTCTTGGACGTGGTCCTGTAACATCTTCAGGATTGATGATTGTACCATCACTTAGAACTACTGAATCTCCTTTTGCAAGGGTACTCCAAAGAGGACCTTTAGGTACACCCAACTCCTCAGCTTTCTCTGGAATGAATTCTCCCGTTGGATTCTGAAAGAGAACTTCATATCCAAGTGCAAATCCTCGATGGTCGACCTCAAAGGCTCGAATAGTAACGGGACTCTCCTGAAATATTATACCAGATTCAGTCAGACCATATACTACAGTTTCAAAGGTCGTGCCAAGATTGATAGTTGATTGACTGATTTTGACATATTCAATGAGTTCCTTTGGTCCATAGATAGTCAATGGCTTTAGTCGCCCAAGAAGAGAGAATCTCAATAAGAGACCTGGGAGGCCAATTAAATGATCGCTATGACCGTGAGTTATGAATATAGACATGTTCTTGTTCAATCCAAGACCTGCTCGCTCGAATTGACGTTGAACATCCTCGCCACAGTCAAATAGAAAGATCCATCCTAGGTACCGTATTGCAATTGCAGGCAGATTGCGACCTTCTGTTGGCATACTTCCTCCAGTACCGAGGAACACAATATCTATCATGAACTACTCACTTTGGTCCTAAGATATTGTACAGATATGGGTTTTGCCGCTTAGTTGTTTCTACGCTAGATCAATAGGAATGTTGTGCGGGCTTGCCTCTCTTCTCATAACACTGTATGTTGTCACATCGAAGTGTTGAGAAACATCCCATGCCCAAGTGTTTCGACGACGATCGTACATTGGAGAAACCTTGGTTGTTCCACCGATTGCTGCATCAATAATCCATGCAGAATAATCATCGACCTTTGAGGTTTCATCATCGAGCACATCTAATACAGACTTGCCTAGACCAGTGGGGAGTGCAGCAATGAACAGCATCTTCTTATCTGATTTATCTTCGAGATTAGAGATTTGGCTCATGTAGGTCAAAGGCAAATTATGCCATCCAGGGTTGATATTGCCACCGACTTCTGGACTACAAACTACGACAATACGATCACTCAATTGAGGTATATTCACTCGTGCACGAGGGAGAATTATTTCATCGTTAAGAAGACCGGCCCTTTTTCGAAAAGCTGAACTCTGAGAAAGATTCGTAGTTTTCACGATATCATTTGCAGTCCCATCCAGACTCTCTACAAGCGCATCCATCACCAAAGTGTCTGATTTTTTGATTCGTACAATTTCTGAAGCGGCTGATAAAGGAGCGCCTGAAATAGTGATAGGATCACTGCCCTTTCGCAACATAAGGCGGAAGTGGAATAGATCCAGAGCCTTCCATCCCTGTTGTTGAGTAGAGTAGATACTATTGAAATTGGGATGACCTGCGGACAATCCGTAGGCTTTAGTGTTTGTACTAGAATTCCTTAAGCTCCGAACAACATCGAGGAATTCTTTTCGTTTAGAAAACGGAACTGTTGCTACTGTGAGAACAAGTGGTGATCCATCATTATCATCAATAAAGAGACTCTTTTGGCAATAAGGACCTGACAATACAAAAGAAGGATTCTCTAAGACTATCAGAACGCGTTCGAGACCCAGTTTGTGTACATTTATCATACCACCGATTTTCAAAACACCACTATCAAAGAGACGCTTCTGCGCGCGACGGCATTGAGAGTAGGTCTGATTCGCTTTGAATGAGAGGTCTTTTAGGGAAGCACCAGGATTGTGAACTACGGCTTCAAGAAAGGTCAATTCTGTCTTTGAGAGCATAGAGATGTTATCCTCCCACAGCTGTGTGATGAGACTCATAACATCCCGTTGTGTGATGATCTCTACGCCGCCAAGTTTGAGAACTTGCCCCAATCGTTTCATGAGGGAAACATACAAACTTCCACGGTAAGATGTTACGATTTGTTGCAATCGAAAAAAATCAGCATCTTCTGTCATTACATCAATTTTCCCTCCTTCTTCGAATATTCTTACAAACCTCAGAATGGCTTGGGCACTTGGAGATAATTTCTTCTCAAGTTTCAAAGTGTCATCATCGGGCATTAGCTTGTCGTCCTGAACACGGTCATCTGAATCTGACTGCGTCACCATTTGTCCCACCGTGATAGTTCAAAGCGAGTGTTACTAACGGTAGAATATGTTTTGCAGAGAATTTAAGCTCAGATTTGTTTGGAGTCTTTCCAGAGGGATTCGAAATAACTACTAGACATGGCGGCGAAGATTGCATGGCTACTGTAAATACCAAGAAACTCGTCACTATCTTGGCCACCAGCTAACATAATCAGAGTGTCTCTATGATCAACAACCAAACCTGCACCAAAGACGCGATCACGTGTTCGAACTTCGAACTGGTGTGGAATGAGATCCTTGAGGGTATCTGTAATTGATGATGTAAGAATACGTACTTTGGCTTTGACTCCTAGGACTCGCTCAACTACCGTATCAACATCGTCAGCTGAGAGGTCAAATGATGGCAACGAGAGAAGAACCTCTTCTTTGGCAGAATCAAGCATCTCCATGGCTTTTGCAAGAATTGAAGCGCGCCCATGAATGACAAATACATCCCTTGTTGTTACCTTCGTTTCCTGCTCGAATAGGGGTTGAAGCTCTTCTACAACTACTCGACTTGATTCCTTAAGCCTCTCCTCCCAATCAAGCCGAATGAGTCGCATCACCTCGGTAGGAGCTTTTGCAACATATGATGTGGGGCGACCTTTGCGAACTTGAATGAATTGTTTCTCTTCTAGGCGGCCAAGAACGTCGTATATCCGAGAGAATGGCACCTTGGACTTTGCAGAGATCTCCGAAGCAGCCATCTGACCGCCAGCTACAAGCGTCAGATAGGCATTTGTTTCATATTCAGTAAGTCCAAGCTGTTTGAGAGCTTTTAGAGTTGCCTCACTTACGGACATCCATAACACCGAGTTTTAGGTCGTCGCATTCAAACTTAAGGATTCTCAGCTATGCTCGTTCTCCACTCCAAAAAGGCTCTAAAAGCCCTTGTTCGGTGCGAGATTTGGACTTTCTCGGAGAGCGATAGCTGAGCGTATGTAGTAGAGAAGCCATCTGGAATGAAAATTGGATCATAGCCAAATCCGCCCTTACCTGAAGGAACTTCACTGATTATACCAGACATTTGACCTATGAAAGATTTCAGATTATTCTCATCACAAAACGCAACAGCTGTCACAAACCTTGCAGACCTGTCCGAAGCTCCCTCAATAAGTCTGAGGATGCCTTGATAGCCAATAGTTTCAAGGACATACGCTGCGTAAGACCCAGGAAAATCATTTAGAACAGAAACAAAGAATCCGGTGTCATCCACGACAACGGGTCGGTTCAGAATCCCATGGGCATGTTTTGCTGCAGTCAGTGCGATATCCTCAACATCTTGAGACCGAATCTCAAGTTTCTCTAGATCAGTGGTATCAAAAGGGACATTGAACTCGTCAAAGAGGGGTTTCAGTTCTGCAAGCTTGTGCTTGTTCTGCGTGACTAGGACGATTCTATCCCTTGACATACGAAAGAATCTCCTTCATCACACTATAAGAAGACCTAGTCTTCGAGAGATCGTACATTCCAGTGGTATTCCAGAGGATAATATGCTGCAGACCTTGTGCGCAGTACTCCTCGAGTTTCTTGATTATCGTTTCTGCATCACCCATCATGTAGAAATTCTCTAAGACATCCTGAGGAACTGCATCAATTGCTCTTAGAGTCGTTTCTCTATCATAGCGCATTGGAATGTAATTTTTCAGAGAATGAAACTCATCTCCAAATGGATGTTCATAGCCTAATTTCCTCCAATCGCTTGCGGGCAATAGAAGTGCGAATGCTTTTGCCAAGGGAGTATTCATCATCCGTTCGCATTCAGACGGTTCGCTATCCAAAATACACCAGTTCCAAAGTGCAGCGGTGAAGTGGCCAGTTCTATCCATCTTCTTCCTACGAGCTTGTATAGTCCTGAGGCCTTCGCCATAGACATCTGGTTGTAAAAGGGTTGGTATCCACCCATCACCATATTCTGCAGTAATCTCAAGCATCTTTGGGCCAAGAGCAGCAATCCAGATAGGAGGAGGTCTTCCCTCAGTAGAGGGACGCAGGGACATCACAGCATCCTTCAAGGACCAGTACTTCCCCTCAAAATTGAAGGGTTCATGGGTTTCCCAAATTAACCGAATAATCTGAAGAGCCTCTTTGAGTTTTCCTACCTGTCCACTGTAGTTGAGACCATAAGGTTCAATATTCTCAAGTTCGCCAGCACCAATTCCGAGGACCGTTCGTCCGCCACTGATCTGATCTAGTGTCAGAAATGTCTGCGCAATGAGCACAGGATGTCGTCTGATAGGCTCCGTGACAGAAGAGATAAGCTTCACTTTCTCGGTTACAGCTGCACATGCACCCATAATGGTACCTAATTCATAGTACGTGTGTGGCGATTGTTGAAGAAACGCCAGAGGAGTAATGTCAGCAGTCCAAACGCTTTCAGGAATGAAACCAGCAAAATGATCCGGAAAGGCCATGCTATCATAACCCAATGAGTCTATTGTCTTGGCATTCTTCAAAGCGTTTTCCCATGGAGGAAGGAAGGGTCCCGGAGCACCTATTTCAAGGTCATGTATATCGACCATTTACTCACACGTCTCTGCAAAATGAATTAGTACGTTCTTGACTGTTTCGAAGTCGGATATATGCATAAACTCGTCTATTCCATGATAGTTATTGTCATCACGCAGTGTTCCAAAGCAAGCAGTTGGAATACCATGGGCTGTGAAATAGTGGCCATCATTACCACCTAAGTCTGCAGAGATTGGAATGTCTGGGGATGCAACCTCTTTGACGCTTGAATGGAGTTTCTTGATGTAGCTGTTTTCTTGGTCAGAGCCCCATCCAGCATGTTTAGTCTTGAAATCAAGCGTCGCTTCTACGCAGGTTTCCTCCTTAGCCTTTTCGAGAAACTCCGCCAAGTTCTTTGCAACAATTTCTACATCTTCCTCTGGAATGGTTCTGCAATCGAAAGAAATCTCAGCTTTTCCAGGAATCGTATTGGTCTTGCTTCCTGCCTTGTAGACCGTCATTGAGAATCGGCCCCAGAGGGTTTGATGTGGACTACCTGGAGGAGCTGGAAACGTAGATTCGACATTTCGTCGAATGTCAACATAATCTAGCATGACTTGCATCAATGGAATAGAGAGATGAATCGCATTGGCAAATTTGAATGGGTAACCTGCATGACCTTGGACACCATGAACGGTTATTGTTCCTGCGATAACACCACTTGCTCCAATACTCACGTACTCTGGTCCAGAGTCCACGACAATGCCAAAATTCCCGCGGATTTTAGGAGGCCCATTCATGAGGTAGTCGATACCCCAATCACCACCAATCTCTTCGTTGGGACTAATAAGTATCTTATAGTTCACCTTAGATGTAGCCCTCTTGATGAGTTGTTTTGCAGCACTCACAGAGGCGACTATGTTCCCCTTATTGTCACTGACACCACGACCGTACGCCTTCCCTTCTTTCAGGGTTAGTTTGAATGGAGGGTATTTCCAGTCTTCTATATCTCCAGGGGGTACAACATCATAATGTGTACAGAGGAGAACAGTTGTCTTTGAGCCAGCATCCATTGTCGCAACGATGTTCGGTTGGGACTTATTATCATGATTGGAATCAAAAACTTCTACCTTGAGCCCTGCTTCTTCACAATACCGTTTGACTACCTCAGCACATTCTTGATAGTTCTTCTTTTCGTCGCTATTAGTATCTAGTTCAACTAACTCTCGAAGAAAAGCCTCTTCCCACTTGTCCATATTTTATCAGCTCCCATTTTCTTATGTAATAGAAACATAGCCACCTGATTAGTATTATGACACAATGCTATTTTTGACATGTCTGGCAGTAACTTGTCTTGAAACGGTTTGCGCGCACCTCAGAAACTCGCCCACCGCATAGAGGGCATATACCTCCCCCCTTATTGTGAATCATCAAGAAGTCTCGTTTCTCTGTGGTGATATCATCTAAAGATCGCTCCGCAAGAATTTCTTCGATGCGAAAAAGAACCTTCTTCATTGATAGATAGAGCATTTCAATCTCTTGAAGACTTAGCGAGACCCGTTTTCTGAAGGGCAGGATACCAGCATAAAGAAGAATCTCATCAGCATAGGCGTTTCCTATACCCTTCAAGAACCGCTGATTGCGCAAGACACTCTTTATCTGCCCATTAAACTGCTTAATTCGTAGTGTGAAATCCTCCAGAGACAATGTGGGATTCATCGCCGATGGACCACGGCCGCTAAACCCAGCCACCAAAGAATAATCGCCTCTTGGGACAAGATATACACGTCCCATCTTCTTGGTGTCCGAATACCACAGAGAAGGACCATCAGTTTGAATAGAAACCATATCTATTCTTGTTGGATTTCGATATCGTTTGAATGCTCTAAATCTCCCAGTTAGCATAGGATTAATGACTATATCGTGATCATTAAGGTGCACTATCAGAAATTTCCCATCAGCTTCGCACTTCTGGACTGTTTCTCCAATTGCACCTCTGGAAAATTCCTCAATAGTGAGTCCATGAATGACAATATGGTTATAGACTGAAATCTGTGAAATCGCATGACCTGCCAATAGATTTGTGATATGTTCACTAATCACAAGCAATTCTGGGAGCTCTGGCATGATAACTCTCGCCCATTGTGTGCATCCCGGAGATAAGAACAATATGTATTTGTGAAGCATAACGACCAAAAGGTAGGATGAATCTGTATCTTCTTGTTTAGGAGAGCACTGCCATGCAATATCGCAAGAAAATGATGACTGCTGTTGCTCTAACATTAATAGTGACACTAATTGTTTCAGTATCAACAGAAAGTCTTCGAGATTATCTATATTTCACATGGCAGGTGCAAGAAGGTGAACATTTCATCTTTGAAGTATCTGTAGATGGGTATAGTGAGACCGGGAATGTATTATTCCCTGTCGCACAGGCGGTTTTGAATAATACCAGACTTATGGTCGAGATAGTTTCTCTTCCTATGGACTCAATTATAATAGATGGAAAGATCTATGCAGAATATATCATAGAGTATTTGAAGACAAACCTGAGCTTTGAAAATGGGACTGCAATACCCCTGAACCTGATATTTGAGATGAATAACCTTGTTTCAAGATGCTTCGTTCCAAGAGGACCTTGGAATCTTCTAGACTCGTTTTATCCAGACAATTTTGTACAGCCAATAAATGCTACAGCAGAGTCCTACATTTCACATTTCCAGGGTAACTCATTCTACATTGGATATGTTTCATATAGCGTCAATAGGGGCACTGGCTGGAATTGTGTTTGCTCTATGAGTACAGGAGTGCCTTCAACCATGAAAACATGGGCTTGGAGTTACGGAGGATTGCATGAATATTCCTACAATGTTACTCTAAATTTGGTGGGGTAAAGACACGCAAATATCACTTAAGTCAAGATTAGACAATGGAAAAGTTATGCCAGAACCGATGGTTTTTCACATTCAGAAGGGCCGTCTTGTCAAGATGCCAGATCCAGGGGCATTCGGAAGAGGAGACTGCTATCTAGTAGATGCAGGCCTGAAAATATACCTCTGGATTGGCCCCAAGTCGACCGTTGACGAAAAATTCCTGACTGCAGCAACTGCAGTAATGCGGGACACAAATCGAGAAGGCAAGGCGGACATCGACCGTATCGAGGGAGGAAATGAACCTCCTGAGTTCAAAGCCTTGTTTGATGATTTCAGACTAACTGATGAAGATACTGAGGGAATTCTTAGGAAAGTGCACCTCGAAACTCATGAGTACAAGCTCTGGAAAGTGCATCGTGAAGGTGATGAGACCTTCTTCGCAGAAGTTCCCTTAAACAAGAATTCATTGAAGTCGGATGATGTTTTTATTCTCGACACTTGGGACGATATATGGGTGTGGCGAGGAAAGCAAGCTTCAGCCCGAGAGAAATTCGATGGGAATATCCTCGCTCGAAGATATGACGCAGAGCGTGTTGGTGTTCAAGACATCGAAATCATTGAAGAGGGCGAAGAGCCAGAAGAGTTCAAAAAAGCATTCCCATAGACTTACACAAGTCTGTAGTGACCTGGTCGGGGTTCATAAAGAACCCCTCCGTCCTTCATCCGTGCCAAGGTCTCTGCAGCAATATAGCGTTCAACTCCGGCTTCTTGAGCAATTTCATCCAGAGTTGGACCTAGAGAGCCACGTTTTCCCGTGTCAAGTAGCCGAATAGCTTTCAATACCTTGGTATTGAACTGGTGAATGCGGCTGTCTTTGCCCCAATCTGCCTCGGAGGTCCTTTTAATTTCGGATAGTTCCATGAACTCTTTTAATGCTGGTTCAAGAATTCGATCCCAGGCTTGTTTTATTTCACTTGCACTAAT
>Ga0224495_10003214_pt1 | contig 10165 bp, 9 predicted proteins | sample SF_Jul11_sed_USG_FD_168128 | JGI IMG/M metagenome (GOLD analysis project Ga0224495, IMG submission 168128) | Sediment microbial communities from San Francisco Bay, California, United States - SF_Jul11_sed_USGS_4_1 | ecosystem: Environmental > Aquatic > Marine > Sediment | place: USA: California...
ATCTAAAACCGGCAGCAGAGGTTGCTTAAATGCGGAAAAGTTATGATAAAATTTAAAAAAATGGAAGAGTCAAAAAAGTCAGATTATAATAGCGCCATACAAATTCGCTATTCGGCACAGGCAAAAAAAGAAAACAATCTTTCTTGCGGCGATGCATTGTCATACGCCTGCGTGCACAAAGGCGATGTGGTTGTGGATATTGGCAGCGGAAAAGGCAAGGCGGTACTCAAGGCGGCAAAGAGCGCTGCATATGTTTATGGAATTGATTTAACAGGCGCAATGATTGAAGCAGCCAAAAAAGTATTGGAGGAAGAAGGTATTGCCAATGCAGAATTTATTTGTTCTTCGATGGATTCCATTGCGCTTTCTGACGGTATGGCGGATGTTATTATTTCCAATTGCGCGATTAATCATGCCGCAGATAAACATAAAGTATATTCCGAAATTTATCGTATATTAAAACCCGAGGGAAGGTTTATCGTATCCGACATCATTGCCGAGAATGAAGTGCCGGATCATATTGCCAATGACCCGCAGGCTGTTGCCGGTTGCTATGGGGGAGCCATACCAGTTGACAAATATTTTACAGCCATACATCGCTCCGGATTTTCAAGCATTGAAGTATTACAGGAAAGCGCGCCTTATGAAAAAAACGGAATTTTAATCAGAGGCATAACATTGCGCGGATACAAAAATTAAGTGAAGAGGACAAAATGAGACCATTAACAAAAACAATAATCAAGGCTAAAAAATTTAAAATATCGCAGAACCCCAGGGAAGAAAACAAGGAAAAATTCCTGAAACAGCCGGACAAAAAAGTTGCTCAATGTTGCGCTAAAAGTTCATCCATAATATCCGGCTGTCACGATTGACTTTTGCGCATTTTTCTTCTCTGAAAATTGTATGCATTATTCAAAATATACATTTCACGCTTCCCTTTCAGGTAACGGGGCAAGTAGCGCCGGGCTTGTGATAGGTAATTACTTGACCGGGTCTATGGATATTATGGATAAAAAAGAGAGTGAACTGTTTTTGCATTACCAGGAATCCGGATCATGGGAAAATTATCCAGGGATCACAGATTTATTGCACAGAAGATATATATTTGAACATGAACAAGAAGAAAGAGAACTCATAAATGAAAAGCGCCAGCTTTTCTTAACCGAATACGCCAATACTCCCGTTCAAATCATTTTTACGCCGACCTATGTTTGCAACATGGGCTGTAGCTATTGTTATCAGGCCGATTATGAAAATACATCTGCAACCTTAAAGAAGGATGTGGTAGATTCTTTTTTTGACTATATTAACAAAACATTTGCCCGGGAAAAAGTAAAACCATACATTACGCTTTTTGGGGGAGAACCTTTGCTGGGCGGCAATGAATACAAAACCAGTCTTTTATATTTTCTCCACAAGGCAAAAGAGTTTGAATATGAAATTGCCATGGTTACAAATGGATATGAGCTTGAAAATTATCTACCCTGTTTTATAGAAAACAAATTCAATATAAAAGAAATTCAGGTCACACTCGACGGCATTGAAGAAATCCATGACAAGCGAAGGCCGATGAAAACAAAAGCAGGATCCTTTGATAATGTAACAAGGGGAATTAACAAGGCTTTGCAAAACGGCTTCCGGATAAACTTGCGTTCGATCATTGACAAAGATAACATGGCCGAGCTGTATAAATTAGCAGAATACGCTCAAGACCGGGGATGGCTGAATTACCCGTCTGCCCGGTTTCAAACCACCCTCGGTAGAAACTACGAGCTTCATTTTTGTCAGGCAGGAACGCCACTTTACGAACGCAGCGAAATGTGGAAAGACTTTGCCGGGGAAGCGGAAAAGCACCCTGTTTTATATAAGTATCACAGCCCCCAGTTTCATGGTATGCATAATTTGTCCCGGACAGGGGAGCTCCCTTTGCCAGTTTTTGATGGCTGCCCTGCTGGAAAAAAAGAGTGGGCATTTGACTTTAAGGGAGATATTTACGGATGCACGGCTTCGGTGGGGGTTGAAAAATATCGTCTTGGAAATTTTATTTCGGGAGACAGGATAAACGAAGAACAAGTTAATGAGTGGAAAACAAGAGATGTCTTCTCCATTCCTGAATGCTCACAATGCGCCGTCAGTTTATCATGCGGAGGCGGTTGCGGAGTACTGGCTGCCAATAAAACCGGTAAAATTTTGTCCCCTGACTGCCGTCCGGTAAAAGACCTGATTGTTACGGGTTTGCGTTATTATAATATTCAAACGAAGGAATTATCGGCAACCGGAGGAAACATATGAAAAAGGAAATTACTGTCAGGGAACTGTGCCAGGAATTAAAGAAAAGAGTAGGAGAAGCAAAAACCATTGACTGCTGCAAGGAAGAAATCGTAAACCTGGCCAATCTGGCGTCTGAAAAAATGGGGCATGAAAAAATCATGGTCGACTGGGTGGATAAAGATAAAAAAATATAGTCGTGAGATATCAAGTCCATGCCCAGGCTAATCCCGGGAATTTAAGATCCGGATTTTTATAAAAACGGCGGCTCCTGTTTCGCATCTTTTAATTCCCTGTTTTTATTTAAAGCCTGTTGACGTTCCTTCCAGTCGGGCATGGCTCCAGAAAGAACTTTGTAAAATCTTTTCGAATGATTGTGTTCTACCAGATGGGAAAGTTCGTGCACAACTACATAATCAATATACTCAACAGGGTATTTTATCAACTCCAGGTTTAAAGTTATAATATCTTTTCCAGAACAACTTCCCCATCGGCTTTTCATTTTGCGAATTTTTAGAAGAGGCGGTTCCAGATTATGTTTTTTCAATAAATTCAGGCCATATTCCAGACGTTCAGGAAAAAGAGTTTTAGCTGTTTGCAAATACCAGTTATCGATGGCTGATTTAATTGCGGTTTTTTTTGGAATTTTGACGTGAACATTCAGGTTCCCCTCTGAAATAGAAACAAAATTCCTGGAAGATTTTAAAATCGTTAACTCATATTGTTTTCCGAGATACCGGTGTTTTTCTCCGGAGATATATTTGCGGGGGGATGCGGGTAACGGGTATTTCTTGAATTGCTCGCGCTTTTTTAATATCCACCCCTTTTTTTCTTCTACTACTTTTTGAATATGCGAAATCGAAACCTGAATTGGCGCCCTTACTTCAACCGTCTGGTTGGGAAATACAATAATCTGGATAGTTCGACGGCGACTTCTCAAAAGGTTGTATTCAAGGAGATTTCCGGAAAGTTCAATTTGCCGGGTAATTAAAGATGATTGTGCTTTCAACATGGCGCAGGGGGTTCATATCTCTTCCCAGCGCTGCTCCATCTCGGTCAACCAATTATTTATTTTTTCTATTTCGCCAACAAGGGCGGCGTTATAAAACGCAATTTCTTCTTCTTCGGATATATCTTCGAAGTAGTTTTGTGCCAAGTCTGTTGTGCTTTCCATAATTAATGAAATTTTTCTTTTAAAACCGGAACGTATTGGCGATCTTCCACCATTATATGTTCAATGAGCCAGCTATTTAAATAGTCTATTGTTTTGAGCAGAGACGTAATATCGCCTTTGAGATACTCAGATTTGTAAGTTTTGATTTTCTCAATAAAAAGTCCGTGTTTTATTTTGTGATTATCATATTCTCTGTACCCGTGATTTTTCATAACCATCTCTTCTACAACAAAGTGATAGTTGCAATAGTCCATCAAGCCTTGAAAGACAGTTTCTACTGTATCGCGTCCTTTATCGTCGCGATGCGATTCATCCAGTCTGTTTATCAGAGCAACAAGACGCATGTGCTGTTTGTCAACTTTATCAATGCCCAGTTCATATGAAGATTTCCATTCCAAATACATATTCTACTCCTGACAACGTGTCCAGATTCGCTTACCCCGTCTGAACGTTGTATGAAATAATATAATTATACCGGCTATCCGTATTGTCAAGAAATTTTGTTTATAATACATCGTTCTATCACCCCAAGGGGTGATTTTTGGCATTTTTTTCTGTTTTTTAATAATATAAACGCACAATCCCTCTCGAATCAGAAGAAAGTAATCGACGAAATGAGATGTTTGTATATAATTGCCTATTCCAGAGGAGAAAAGATAAATGAAACCAATTGTTATCGAAGCTAAAGATAAGGCAGACATAGATCAGGCAATTGATATCCTGACGGTTTCCCTTCAGGATGATCCAAGCAAGGTTTATTTCTTTCCGGCCGGGATGGACAGGAGTCAACACACAAAATTTATGATTCAGAAAATTTTCAAAATTAGTCAGAATGCCCATCGCTTGTATGTTTGCAAATCAGGACAAACCGTGGTTGGCGCATCCATGTGGTTTCCTCCAGGATATGAGATGTCTTATTTTTCCATGTTAAAAAATGGGTTGTTGAAGCTGCCGTTTATTTTTGGTCTTCCTGTAACTTTTCGGATAATTCAATCCATTACAATTTCAGATAAAAACAAACTCAGCATTACCGGAAAAATGGATTACTGGCACCTTTTTTATATCGGGGTTCATCCGGATCATCAAAACAAGGGTTATGGAGCCCAGGTTCTGGCTCCGATTCTTGAAGAATCGGATAAAAGCGGAATTCCCGTTTTTTTGGAAAATTTTACGGACGCAAACACCCGTTTTTACGAGCGCAATGGTTTTGAGGTAAAGTCATATTATCGTTTTAATGAAGATATCCTGATGCGCAACATGGTACGCCAGCCTGGGGCAGTATATAAAAAAATACCGCATGCAACAAAAGAAAAGAATCAAAGATAAGGCTGTTTGGTTCTTAGTTCCCTATCTGTCTTAATTGTTCCAGCTCGCGAGCAGAATTTGTTTCCAGAAAAATTTTCTCTGCTTTTTGCAGATACTCTTCCCTGAATTCAGGAATAATTTTCGCTCCGGTTAAATAAGCGATTCCCGTTTCCATACGATTTGGCCCTTTTTCGTGTATATCAATGGCCTTTAAAATCAGTTTTCTGGCTTTGCCTTTGTTTTTCTTGTAATGGTAGTAATTGGCCAATGCGCGATGCGCCGGACCATTTACATAAGGAAAAGTTTTTCCCCAGGACAATAATTTCCCCAGACCTTTTTTAATATACTGTTCATATTGTTTTGAAGAGGATGTTTGATTTTCAAGGGCATACGTCGCCGCATCAGCAATCGCCGTATAAACAATATGCGAATCAGGCATAAACAAGGTTAATTTTGTAACATCGGCATATGCTCCATTCAAGAATTTTTCACACAAATCCAGGTCTTTTTTGTGTAAGGCAATTTGCAACAAAAAATACCACGCAGTACATATGGATCCCAGGTCATTTTTGTCCCGACTTTCATTTTGCGCCCCCCCAATGATTGACAAGGCTTCTTCGGCATCAATTTTTCCGGTAATATATCTGCACACCGCGCCGTAAAGGCTTCCCCATACAATATAAATTTTTGCATTGTGCTGTTCGGCAATTTTTTTCAATTCGATAAAATTTTCAAGAGCCTGCTCATGATTTGACCTGAAATAATTGGCCAGCCCGCATGCCATCAGGCTGACAAATAATTCAAAATTTTCGCTGACATCTTTGAATAACGCAACCGCTTTTTGCATATTGTCGTACCATTCATCGGGTTTATTTGTGTACATTCCCATCATGCCAAATCTCTGGTAGACAATTCCCTTTATGATCTGGTTCTCAACTGGCCTGGAATATAAAATGGCTTTGTTATAATTTTTATAGGATTTTTTAAAAAATCCCATTCCTGCCATCAGCAATCCATAATTGGCATAGGACAGGGCTTTTAACGAGGGTTCAGAAATTTTATCTGCAATTAAAATATTATAGAAATTGGACCAGGCAAGCTTTTCCACATCAATAAAAAAGTAAATCTTGTCGAGGTTCATTAAAATCAGGGATTGGTGTTCTAAAATCTTTTTTTTGGAAGATTGCGCTTTTAATTTTTTTACAGTAAAGGGCAGCAGGTTGTTGATTTCATGGGTTGCCAGATTTTTGCCAATACTCGCATACAACATGATTTTGCTGGCGGGAACCTGCTTGCCGACAAGCGCAAGCGCCTGTTCCAATTTTTCTACGGCAATATTCAGGTCGCCTTTTTCCCGATAAACCTTTCCGAGTCCAAAAAGTGTTTTGGATTTTTCAAGATTTGTTTTTCTCCAGGGCAGCGTTTTTTCATAAAGATCGGCCGATTTATCGTATTGACCAAGACCAGCATATGCTTCGGCAAGTCCGTCCTGAATATTCAGTACTTCAGAGTCAAACTCAGGAGTGTTTTTATTGTTTAATATTTCGAGCGCTTTTTCAAAATAGTAGATAGCATCTTTATTGCTGTAGCGCGAAAAGGATTTATAGGCAGCCTTGAGGCAGTAAACGTAGGCAAGATCAAAAGAACCGGAGAGAAGATAATGGTAGGCTAATGAATCCACTACCTCGTCAAGATTTTCTTTATATTGGGCTTCAATAATTTGCGCCAGCCGGTTGTGCAGATCTTTTCTGGTGGATTCAAGCATGGAATTGTAAACCACATCCCGAATTAAAATATGTTTAAAAACGTAAGTCAACGGATCCAGACCATTGATATCAATAAATTCCGAACTCTCAAGGGTTTTTAAATAATCGTTGATGCTGGAAATCAGATTTGGCGGGGCAAGATGACGAATCAATTCGTGGGCAAATATACGTCCAAATACAGAGGCTGTTTTCAACGTAACCTGCTCGCCTTCCCGGAGCCGGTCAACCCGGGATAAAAGCACATCCTGGAGGGTATTGGGTATTACCATATCCCGAATAGAACCGGCCAGCTTGTAGATTCCTTTTTCGGTTAATTTCAGGATCATTTGCTCTCTGAGGGAATGGATAATGGATTCAATAAAAAGCGGGTTACCATGTGCCCGGGAAATAATCAAATTTTCAATTTCCTGATTTTCATTTTCAAGCTGTAGTTTGTAGCGAAGATATTCCACCGCATCCCCAGATTCAAATTCTTTAAGTTTTATTTTATCCAGATTTGAAATATCTTCAAAGGATGAAGTATCCGCTTCGGGACGCATTATCAAAAGAACGGATGTTTTTATGGGCAAATTTGCGCTAATAAAATGAATCAGCAAAAGCGATGCCTCGTCGATTACATGGAAGTCGTCGATTGCAATTAAAAGCGATTTTTTTTGGGCAATCGATGCAATCATTTGAAGCGTAATTTGTGAGATTCTTTCATTTTTTTGTTTTGGATCCAGTTCCGCGGTAAACGGATCTTCTTTGTCAATTTTGAGCCCGCATATCATGGAAAAAATGGATCCCCATTTTTTATTTACTCCTTCAAGTTTTGAAAGCTCATTTGATATTTTATTGATTTTTTCTTCATCGGAGCGCAGACTTTTAATATTAAAAAGGCCTTCATAAATTTTTCGCCAGGCAAAAAAAGGAGTAAATTTTTCATAAGGAAAACAAGCGGAGCTTAATATAATGTGGTCTCGCACTTCTTCAATTACTGCGGAAGCAAGTCTTGTTTTCCCTACCCCCGTATCGCCAATCATTAATATGGTATATGGGGTCTGATGACTGTTTTCTATCCGGTCTATCAATTGAGACATTTCCGATTTTCTTCCGATAAACTTTTCCTCCGATTGCTTGACCGTTACAAGCTTCTTCTCGGATAAAACCTGGTAAAGAGTGTTTTTGGCTTGAATACCCTTTAGCGAGACATCGCTTATTTGTTTAAATTCAAAATTTCCGCTAATTTTTGCATGAGTAAATGTATCCAGGCATGCCGTAAAATTTTGGGTGTAGCTCATCAGTCTTGCGGCAAAATTTACAGATTCGCCCAGAACCGTATATCCTTTTCGGGTAGAGGCTCCAACATCGCCGCAGTAATTTTTGCCTGTGCTGATACCGATTTGAAGTTTTGTCAGAAAAGACAGATCTTTGGCGATTTCCAGAATCTTGCTTGCGAAGCGCACGGCCATAAGCTCTTTTTGTTCAATCGCAACGGGGGCGCCAAACAATACAAGAAGAACATTGCCTTTGTCGGCAAAATCGGTTTGAACGAGCAGCCCGCCATATTGTTTGCTGATGGTTTGAATATGGTCAAAAAATAAATTTACCCTGTCGGCAGCTTCTTTGGAGTTACTTTCAAAGTCGATGTCGCCAAATAAAATAAAAACAGAGGTAACTTCGCGTATTTCAGCAATAAGTCCTGAAGAACCAAGAGTTATTTTATCAAAAAGCGCAGGAGCAATAAAGTGGCGCGCTTTTTCCAAAAGATCGCGTGACGATGAATCAAATACGGGTAAATCTATATTTAGATCAGCATGGGTTTCCTTAAGGGCAGTTAGTTTGTAAACTCCGTTTTCCAAAACAATTTCCGCTTTATCCTGCAAGATATCCGCAGTATTTTTAGATAGAATCGTTTCCATGGCTATTGCAACTTTTTCTCCCTGTGTGGCTTCAAAAACAGGTATCCCGGTGATTGCGGCGTCAAAAAAACTATTAATAGAGCCAATAATAATTTGGTAATAATTTCCATGCGAAATAGAAAATTTAGATTGCAGGTTGTAGGTTTTTCCACCGGCTTGAACCGGCTTAAGCGCTTGCAAAGCCTGTTTCATTTTTTCGGCACAGGAAGCTACCCTGAAAACAGCTTTTTCCATGGATTCGCTGTCAAGCTTTTCAAACGAAACAAGCGCAGAATCTCCGGCAAACTGGTATACGCTGCCGCCGAACTTGTGAACAAAGGAGATCATCAAGTCATAATATTCCCGCAATATTTCCTGAAGGGTTTCCGCTCCATGAATTCCGGATTGCATGAGGGCGCCTGTCAATGGAGTAAAGTCGCTTAAATCAAAAAAGAGTATTACTCCTTCCATTTTTTCCATTCGCTTGAAAGTTGTTTTGCCGTCATGCGCCAGTTTTAAAAGCATTCGTGTGGGAAGGTAAGGAATTATGGCGTCGTTTCTCGGGTTAAGCATGATGAGTCCTTTCCATATTAATACTCATTTTGTCAATCAGGTCTGTGCCGCCGTTTGCTCCCTTATTTTGCCGCTTGCACGTCATTTTTTGCCGCACGGGTAGCGGACGCAGGCAACACGGGAGATTTTGGTTCAGAAATTTTTTGGTTTCAAAGACCTCCCGGTTTATTTATTTTACCGGCTCTGTGGAAGATTTTGAAAACCGGTTAAAAAAAATGCACAGGCATTTTGCCAGATGGGCTAAAAAAAGAGACATCCATGCGTATCGCATTTATGACAGAGATATTCCGCAATATCCTTTTGCTATTGATATTTATGAGGATCGTCTGTGCGTAAGCGAATATATAAATGAAACTGTGACTTCGCGCAAAAATTATGAAACATGGAGAGCCTCCGTGATGCAGAGTATCGAGCATACTCTTGGCGTTAGCAAAGAAAAAATATACTCACGTACCCGGCAACGTCAGAAAAGCGGGAAGCAATATGAAAAGAATGATTCGGATAACAATCATTCTTCGGACTTTTTTGAGGTACGCGAAGGTGGGCTGAAGTTTATTGTAAATCCTGGAAATTATCTTGATACTGGACTTTTCCTGGATCATCGCATTACGCGCTCTATCGTTCGCGATGAAGTTGCCGGAAAAAATTTTCTAAATTTATTTTGCTATACTGGATCCTTTAGCGTTTATGCCGCTGCCGGCGGGGCAAATCAAAGTATTAGCGTGGATACGTCGTCTGTTTATTTAAACTGGTTGCGGAGCAATATGAGAATCAATAATCTGGAATCGTCGGCGCATGTTAGCGTAAGGTCAGATGCGCGAACATTTTTGGATTCATACAACGGTAAACTGTTTGACGTGATTTTTTGCGATCCGCCGGTTTTTTCGCGGGGAAAACAACTAATCCGCGATTTTGACGTTTTGCGGGATCATCCCGATCTCATTGAGGCATGTCTAAAAGTACTTTCTCCGGAAGGTATTCTGTATTTTTCAACCAACTTTAGAAAGTTTCGAATTCAATGGACGGGACTTTGCGAAGATATCAGTCGCCAAACCATTCCCGATGATTTCAGCAACAAACAAATCCATGTTTGTTATAAAATTAGAAAGTAATGGAGTAACAATCGGTTGATCGCCTGCGAGCATGAGCATGAACCTCAATAATCAGATCAAAATGTATTAAAATGCGTGGTTTTGCAA
>Ga0224495_10003215_pt1 | contig 10163 bp, 11 predicted proteins | sample SF_Jul11_sed_USG_FD_168128 | JGI IMG/M metagenome (GOLD analysis project Ga0224495, IMG submission 168128) | Sediment microbial communities from San Francisco Bay, California, United States - SF_Jul11_sed_USGS_4_1 | ecosystem: Environmental > Aquatic > Marine > Sediment | place: USA: California...
CGAATCGGCTATGGCAAGGAATCGATGGCGCCGCATAACCTGACGATGACGATGATCGGGGCCTGTTTGCTGTGGGTGGGTTGGTTCGGCTTCAACGCCGGCTCGAACCTCGAGGCGACCGGCGTCGCCGCGCAGGCCTTCCTGAACACCCTCGTCGCAACAGCCGCGGCGACCTTGTCGTGGTTGGCGGTGGAGTCGCTCGGCAAGGGCAAGGCGTCGATGCTCGGCGCGGCCTCGGGCGCGGTGGCGGGTCTGGTGGCGGTCACACCCGCCTGCGGCTTCGTCGGTACCGTCGGTGGACTGGTGATCGGCCTTGTGGCGGGAGCGGTCTGCTACTGGGGTGTCAACGGGTTGAAGCGTTTGCTGCGTGCCGACGATTCATTGGACGTGTTCGGCGTGCACGGCGTGGGCGGCGCGACGGGTGCGATCCTCACCGGGATTTTCGCCGCGCCCTCGCTCGGCGGCTCGGGCGTCTTCGATTATGTGGCCAACAAGGTCTCGCCCGATTACTCGATCTGGGGCCAGGTCGTCACGCAGGCGACGGGGGTCGTCACGACGATCGTCTGGTCGGCGGTGGTCGCGCTGCTCGCCTACAAGCTGGTCGATGTGACGATCGGCCTGCGCGTGAGCGAGGAACAGGAGCGCGAGGGGCTGGACACGAGCGCGCACGGCGAGGCGGCGTACCGCATATAGGATGTTAGATGGCTCAAGCAATCTCCATGAAGATCACTGACGTCGGGCGAGTAGCATTGCTTGACTTTCTTCGTCATTGTGCGCCCGGCTCGATCATCGCAGTGGGCTGGTCCGAGGCGGACGAGGACTGGAGCGTGGGCGCATTCAACAAAGAAAAGATTCCACCGTCGGAGGTTGTCACGATCTCGGGGATACCCTTTGTCTTCGACCAAGGAGATTCCCAGCGCCTCAATGGCAAGACACTCGACTTCCGAGATGGGGTGTTCTGTGTCGTTTAACGAGCCCTCTAACCCCCCGGTCAACGCGGACGCGCGCGGACGCGCCACCATGCACGCAGGTCGGCGGGCGCGCGCCGGTTACCGGGAACGTTAGGCAGCACACACGCGCTCAGCGATGCACATTCGGCTCGACGACCCGGCTCGCCCAGACGTCCTTGCGCTGCTTGAGGAGCATCTTCGCAACATGTATGAGTTGTCTCCTCCCGAAAGTGTTCACGCGCTGGATGTCAGCCGACTAAGGAGCCCCGACGTCTCCTTTTGGACCGTGCGTGACGGAGAGGTCCTTCTCGGGTGCGGTGCGCTGAAAGAACTGAACCCTTTGCATGGTGAGGTCAAGTCCATGCGTACGCCAGCCTCTCTCCGGCGTCGCGGGGCCGGACGCGCGGTGCTCACTCACATCGTTCAAGAAGCTCGTGCCCGTGGCTATCGGCGCCTCAGCCTCGAAACTGGATCGATGGAAGCGTTTGCGCCCGCGCAGAAGTTGTATGAGAGCTTCGGCTTCAGCTACTGCGGCCCGTTTGCCGACTACAAGCCGGACCCTAACAGCGTGTTCATGACCCTCGCGCTTGAAGAGAGGGCTGCCTAACCTCGCATATGGACTCCCCTCCAACCACACTCGAGCCGCCCCGCCGCCGCGGGCGGCTCAGCTCAAACGTTCGATAGCGGCAGCAACGCTCCGGAAGGGCGCCCGCGGGCGCCCTTCTTTTTTTGTCCTGGCGAGAGGCGTTACCCGAGGAGTCTGCCGAGCAAGGCCAGCAAACGTGATCGCTCGCTCGCGCTCAGCCCCGCTGCGACCCGTTCCTCGTGGCGCGCGATCAGCGGCAGGGTGCGCGCCAGTAACGCGGCTCCCTTGGCGGTCAGCCACAGTCCGTTGGTGCGACGGTCGGTGCCGCGGCGGCGCTGGACCAGATTGCGCGCTTCGAGCTCGTGGAGCAGCCCGACCAGGGTCGAACGGTCGATACCGACCGCGCGGGCGAGCCGGCTCTGCGTCACGCCGGGATTGGACTCGATGAGCACGAGGACACCGACACGGCCGGGGGAGAGATCGGGAATGCTGTCGGCAAAATCGCGGAATATCGCCTGCTGCGCGAGCCGCAGCCGGTAGCCCAATAGTCCGGGGAGCAACCCCTGGCGCAGCGGTGCATCGCCCGCCGGAGCGGATACGGACTTGCGTGGCATTTCGTTCGCGCGAACCTTGAAAAGGGCTGCAGCCGGGTGTGTGGCGCGAAGTGTATCCTGCGCAGACCGTGTCGAGGCGTGTCCTGGAGGATTCGACGGTCGAACCGCGTCCGGTGGTCCCGCTGCTTCGGTGCACGATAATGCCGGACGCGACGCTGCGCGGCGGCGTCGCATTGAGGAAGGTCAAAGGGGGGAATGTCTTCTTGACCCGTGCGAGTCGGCGGTGGCGCGCAGGTCGCGCGCCGTGCTATCGTTTCCGGCGCGGAACATTTCCCGTAATGTGGCTTTTCCCGAGACTTGGCAAGGGTACTTTGCATATTGTTGCGCCTTCGTATTTTGTGGTCGTGAGCCGGCGCAGCGCGCGATGAACAGCGCCGAACGACTGCTCGGTGAGGCGGCGCTGGCCCGGTTTGGCGAGCGCACCGCGCTTTACTGCGGCAATGAGTCGGTGCGCTACGCCGCGCTCGCGGAGCGTGTGCGGCGCGCGGCGAGTGCGCTGGCGGGCTATGGCGTCGGACGCGGTGATCGGGTGATGATCCTGATGCGCGACTCACCGGCGCTGGCCGAAACCTGGCTTGGATGCCTGTGGTGCGGCGCGGTCGCCATCGCGTTGAACGACAAACTGTCGGAAGACGACTATCGGTTCATCCGCGCGGACTGCGACGCGCGTCTGGTAATCGTGGAGGATCGACTGCGTAGCATGCTGGCGGCGTTTGGCGACGAGCTCGCGAGCGCCGGCAAGCTGGTTCTGGTCGACAGCGACGCGGGCGCCGTGCCCGCCTGGAACGCCGCGATGCTTGCCTCAGAGCCGATGGGTCCGGCGCTCGCCACGCGGCCCGAGGAAGCGGCATTCTGGTTGTATTCCTCCGGAACGACCGGCAGGCCCAAGGGAATGGTCCACGCGCACAAGGACATCGATGCAGTCGGCGAGGTGTTCCGTGCGGTGGTGGGGCTCAAGCCGGGCGACAAGGTGCTCGCCACTTCGCGTCTGTTCTTTTCCTACGGACTCGAGCATGCATTGCTCGGTCCGCTTGCGTTGGGGGCGTCCGCGGTTCTGAATCCGGACTGGTCCGACGTGCGCACGGTAGTACGCGTGATCGCCGAGCACCAACCGGTCGCGGTATTCAGCGTGCCGACTGTGTACCGGCGTCTGATCGCGCTGGGCGGCGAGACGCTCGGTCCGCTGCGGAGCGTTTCTTTCTTCTTTTCCGCGGGCGAACGTCTTCCGGAGAGCACCGTGTCGGAGTGGCGGCGTCTCGTCGATCGCGAGATTCTTTCCATTTACGGCACCTCCGAGACGCTTTGCGTGGTGATGGTGACTCCGGCGGGAACCTCGTTCGGCACGCACACCGGACTGCCTCTGCGCGGCGTCGAGGTCAGGTTGCTCGCGGCGGACGGCTCCGAGGTCCCGCAAGGCGAGCCGGGCGTCGCCTGGATCAAGCACCCGTCGCTGACGACCGGCTACGTGAACCGGGCGGAACTGAGCGAGGAGCAGTTTCGCGACGGCTGGTTTTGTTCCAAGGACGTGTTCGTGCGCGATGCGGAAGGCTACTACCGACATCAGGGTCGTGCCGACGACTTGATCAAGGTGGCCGGGCAATGGGTGCGCCCGGATGAACTGGAGGAGGCCGTGCTCGGCGAGCCGGCCGTTGCGGAAGCGGCTTGCGTGCCCTTCGTCGACAGTGAGGGTTTCGAGCGCCTCGCGTTGTTCGTGGTCGCGCGCAGCAGCGCGGAGGGGGCGGTCGAGTCTGCGCGCGCGGTGTGCGAGGCGAGGCTTCCCAAGCACAAGCGGCCGAAGTGGATCAGGGCGGTCGATGAGTTGCCGCGCACCCTGACGGGCAAGGTACAGCGTTTCAAGCTGCGCGCCCTGCTCGAGCGTGAGTTGGGCGCAGAGAGTTAGAATCGCGCCTTTGCCGCGCGGACGGCCTTGGGGTCGCCCGCGTTTTTGCCCCCTTTTCCTGTGAGGATCAATCGATGGCTTACGCTATTTCTCTTTGGACGCCCCCCGCGCTCGTAATCGCGGATTCGAAGGACTTGTTTCCCGTGCGCCGCATCTTCTGCGTGGGCCGGAACTACGTCGAGCACCAGAAGGAAATGGGCGGCGACGGACGCGAGCAGCCATTCTTCTTCATCAAATCGGCGCATTCGCTGGTGGCGGGCGGCGGGGACGTGCACTATCCGCCAAAGACCGCGAACTATCACTATGAGACCGAGATGGTGGTCGCGATTTCCCGGCAAGGTCGACGCATCGCAGCCAAGGATGCAAACAGCTACATATTCGGCTGCGCGGTGGGTCTCGACATGACCCGGCGCGATTTGCAGCAAATCGGCAAGGACAAGGGCAGGCCCTGGGATTTCGGCAAGGATTTCGACCAGGCCGCTCCCTGTGGAACACTGGTCCCCGCCGCCAAGGTCGGGTCCATGGCCAAGGGTGCTCTGTGGCTCAAGGTGAACGGCAAGGTGCGACAGTCGGCCGACCTCGCCGACATGATCTGGTCGGTGCCCGAGCAAATCGAGTACCTGTCGCAGTATTACACTCTGGAACCGGGTGACCTGATCTATTCCGGCACCCCCGCCGGCGTCGGACCGGTTCAACCGGGCGACGAACTCGTCGCCGGGATCGACGGCCTGGGCGAATTGAAAGTAAGGATCGTGGCGCCACTTTGACTTTGCCGTGTCGATTCCGCCCATGAAGCTCTATACCCATTTCCGCAGTTCGGCGAGTTTTCGCGTGCGCATCGCGCTCAATCTGAAGGGACTCGCCTACGAATCCGCTCCGCTGGTACTGGCGCGCGGCGAGCATCGCGAGGCAGCGTACCGGGGCGTCAATCCGCAGGAACTGGTCCCCGCGCTCGTCGACGAGGGGCGGGTGCTGAACCAGTCGCTGGCGATCATCGAGTACCTGGAGGAGAAGTTCCCCAGGCCGCCGCTGCTGCCCGCGGATGCGCTCGGCCGTGCGCGGGTGCGCTCGCTTGCTCTGCTCGTTGCCTGCGAGATTCACCCGCTCAACAACCTGCGCGTGCTCGGCTATCTGCGGAGCCAGCTGGCGCAGGACGAGGAGGGCATCACGACCTGGTATCGCTACTGGATCGCGGAAGGGCTTGCCAAACTGGAGCAGGAACTCTCGACCGAACAGACCGGGCGTTTTGCACACGGCGATTCGCCGACCGTCGCGGATTGTTGTCTGGTGCCGCAGATATTCAACGCGCGGCGCTATGACTGCGATACCTCGCCGTATCCGATAACCATGCGGGTCTTCGATACCTGCATGGGACTCGAGGCGTTCGCGCGGGCACAGCCTTCGAAGCAGCCCGACGCGCAGTAATCGCGCATCCCAGGGGGTGCCGAAGCGGGCGGTTCAGGAGCGCTTGTCGAGGAATCGCGCGACGCGCGCCTGGGTGTCCGCCGATGCATAGAGGGCCCGGGTTTCGACGAGTTCCACTGCGTAGCCGTCCGCGCCCGGGGTGAGCGCCGCAGCGATGCAACGCTTGCACGCCGCGAGCGCCGGGGCGGGCAGCGCGGCAATGCGCGCAACGATGCTTCGCGTGTAGACCGGCAATTCTGCCTGCGGCGCGACCCAGTGCACCAGTCCAAGCGCGGCTGCCTCGCTGCCGGGGAGGATCTCGGCACCGAGGATCAGCCGGCGCGCGAGCGCGTCGCCGGCAAGACGGGTCATGCGCTGGGTGCCGCCGGCGCCGGGCAGCAAACCCAGTCGCGCCTCGGGCAGACCGAGCTTTGCGGTGTCGGCGGCGACGCGCAGGTCACAGGAGAGCGCCAGTTCGAACCCCCCGCCGAGCGCAGCGCCGTTGAGTTCGGCGATCGAGACGACGCCGAGCGCCTCGATCCGGGCGAAGGTTCGCTGCATGCGCCGCGCGACCTCGAGCATGCGCGCGCGCCCCGCTTCGGTCGGAAAGGTATCGCGCATCAACTCGAGGTCGGCGCCGGCGCAAAAGACTGCCTGCGCACTGCGCAGCCAGAGGACTGCGAGAGAGGAATGGGCGGCGATTTCCTCGATGATCTCGTCCAGGCGGTCCAGCCACGCGTCGTTGATCGCGTTGACCGGCGCTCGGGCGAGCGTGGCGGTTGCCACCGCGCCGTCGATGTGCAGATCGATCACCGTGCGGTGCCCTTTCTTCGCTGTTCACTGTCGGCGAGCGCCGCCGCGTAGGCCACCCGGCCCTGCGCGGTAAGCAGGGGTGCGACGAGCAGGTCGAGCCCGTCGCGCACGTAGCGCGCGAGGGTATAGCGCTTGCGCAGCGCCCAGTACTTGAGCGCCCAGGTGTGGCAGAACATCACCAGCATGTAGGCATGAAGGTATTCGTTGCCGGTGCGCATCTGCCCCGCCTTGACGCAGGAATGCACACAAGCCTGGATAATGCGGTTGGTACGGACTTCGCCGTCCATGATCAGCCGGCGACGGTCATCGCGGAGCGATTTGGTCGATCGATAGGTGAGTACCGTTGCTTCGCGCAGGCGATCGATGATCTCGCAGTAAGTCGCGATCGCGGTACACAGTCGCCGCACAGGGCCCTCGACTTCGATCAGGCGCGCCGGAATTTCCCGCTCGTAGGTATCGAGCACGAGCTTGAGCGCGAGCAGCAGCACGTCGTCCTTGTCGCGCACGTACTGGTAGACGAGCCCGGTGCTGATGCCCGCCTCGCGCGCGATTTCCTGGATCGTGGTCGTGTAGTAGCCGCGGCCGGAAAAGAGCTTGACCGCCGCGCGCACGATCTGGCCGCGCCGCTCCTCAACAAGGCGCGGGTCGGTAACCAGACTTTGCACATGTCCCGGCCCCGCGGCGGCCGTTTTGCGCGGCGTCGATCGCGCGCCCGCGGGGCGGGCGCGGCTCATTGCCGCGGTACCCTGGTTGGCATCAGTTGCCTTCGAATTTCGGCTTTTCCTTTTTCACGAAGGCGTTGTACGCGCGCTCGAAGTCGCCCGTTTGCATGCAGATCGCCTGCGCTTCGGCCTCGGTTTCGAGCGCCTGCTCGATCGACATGTTCCATTCCTGGTGCAGGCACTTCTTGGTCATCGCGTGTCCGAATGCCGGTCCGTTGGCAAGACTCAGGGCCATCTCCTGCGCGCGCGCAAGCAACTTGTCCTGCGGCACGAGCGCGTTGAAATATCCCCAGGCGAGGCCTTCGTCGGCGCTCATCGCGCGTCCCGTATAGAGGAGTTCCGACGCGCGCCCCTGTCCGATAATGCGCGGCAGAATCGCACAGGCACCCATGTCGCAGCCGGCGAGCCCCACGCGCACGAACAGAAACGCGGTCTTGGCCTCGGGAGTTGCGTAGCGCATGTCGCTCGCCATGGAAATGATCGCCCCGGCTCCGGCGCATATGCCGTCCACTGCGGAGATGATCGGTTGCGGGCAGTTACGCATTTCCTTGACGAAGTTTCCGGTCATGCGGGTGAAGCGCAGCAGGTCGGGCATGTCCATCTTCACCAGCGGGCCGATGATGTCGTGCACATCGCCGCCCGAGCAGAAATTGCCTCCCTCACCGGTGAAGACGACCGCCCGCACATCGTCGGCATACTGAAGGCGGTGAAACGTGTCGCGCAGTTCCGCGTAGCTTTCGAAGGTGAGCGGATTCTTGCGTTCGGGACGGTTCAGGGTGACGGTCGCGACGCGGTCCTTCACCTGCCACCTGAAGTGCTCGGGTCGCCATTCAGCCGCTTTGAGCGAGTACATGTTTCCTCCGGGTTCTGGGGGTTTCTGAAAGTAGCGCATCGCCCCGCTGCACTGCGTGCTGCGGGGCGGTGCATCGTTGTTCCTCTAGCCAACCATCGTCAGGCCACCGCTCACGGAGAGCACCTGGCCGGTAATGAAATCGGAACGATTGCTTGCGAAAAACAGCACCGCGTCGGCCACTTCGGAAGGTTTCGCGAGACGCTGCATCGGCGTTACCCGGATGAAGGCTTCGCGGAATTTCTCCGGCACCGCGGCAAGAAGCGGAGTGTCGGTGGGTCCAGGACATACGCAGTTCACATTGATGTTGTGGCGCGCCATCTCGCGGGCGAGCGACTTGGTGAACGCGATCGCGCCGCCCTTCGCTCCGGAGTAGACGGTCTCGCCGAGACTGCCGACGCGGCCGGCGTCGCTCGCCACCGTGATGACCTTGCCCGCCTTGCGTTCGATCATCGGGTCGAGGAACGCCCGCGTCACGGCAATCGGTCCGAGGAGGTTCAGATCGATCACCTTGCGCCAGAATTCAGGGGTGTTCTTCACGAAGGGCTCGACGCGCCCCCATCCCGCGACGTTGGCGACGATATCGACCTGCCCCCGGCGCTTGAGCGCCTGCTGGCGAAAATCGTCGATCGACGCGAGATCGGTCACGTCGAGCCGAATGAAGTCCGCCGCGCCGCCCTGTGCGCGGATCGCTGCCGCCGCTTCGTTTCCCTGTGGTTCGGCGATATCCGCGAGCAACACATGGGCCCCCGCCCGCGCAAGCACCTCCGCCGTCGTGCGGCCGATTCCCGAGGCCGCGCCCGTCACCACCGCAGTTTTTCCTTCGAGTCGCATGCTAGTCCTTCTCTTGAAGTTGCAGACGGATGTTGACTGAATGATTGCTCAGTCAGTGGCGGGCGTCAACCCCCCCGGGTCAAGAACCGGCGGGATTTCAGCTGATGCCGCGGCTGCGCAGCAGGGCCGCGAAAGGCCTGTCGACTTCGTCGATGTGGTGGAACAGCCAGTCCAGCAGGAAGCGCGAGGTCTCGCTGACGCCCTGCGGATCGAGCCGAAGAGTGAGGCGCGCGAGGCCGCCCTCGAGCCGGCGGTGCTCGGCCCGATGGCGCTCCGCCGCGGCACCGACTTCGTCCATCAGACGCTCTTCGGTGGCGAAGTGATGCTCGGTATAGCGCACCAGGTCCTTCAACGCATCGACCAGCGGGTCGAGATCGCGGCCGGCACGCAGATCCGAGGAGAGACGATTGATCAGCGCGAGCAGGTGCCGATGCTGCCCATCGATCACCTCGATGCCGACTTCGAAGCGCGCCTCCCACGGAACCTCGGCCAGCGAGCCGGGTGCGACGACACTCGGCGGCGGGACGAAGGCCCAGCCCTGGCCGCCTGTGCCGGGCACTTCACCCAGGGCGACGCGCGCACGATCGAGAACCTCGTCGGGATCAGCGCTATCGTCGGGAAATGCCGCGATTCCCAGGCGGATGTGCATCTGGTGCGCACGCCCGTCGATCTCGATCGGATCGACAAGGGCGGCGACCAGGCGCGCAGCGGGCGTCACCGCGTGTTCGCGCTCGGTGACCCGGGCAAGAAGGATGGCAATCTCGCGATCCCCGATGCGCGCCAGGGTGTCAGGATCTCGCAGGCACTTGCGCAGGCGCGCGCATGCCGCGCGCAGCAGTCTGGCGTCCGACACGCCTTCCAACTGCGCGACCAGCACGATCGCCTTGCGGCCGGCGCGTTGCGCGCTCGCCGCCGCGTGGCGCATGCGCTGGCGGAACAGGTCAAGATTGGGAAGGCCCGTCGCGGCATCGTGCAGGGCGGCGTAGGACAGATCGCCGCTCACGCGCCGCTGCCTGCTCGAATCGGTCAATGCGAACACCAATGCATCACCACCGGGCAAATCGCCGAGTGCGCCGGCGAGTTCGGCTTCGAAATAGCTGCCGTCGCTGCGCTGCGCCAGAAAATTGACCGAAATTGGCTTCGCCGACGCAAGTACCAGCCTTACTCTCTCGCGGTCAGCCGCGGCGACGAAATCCAGCAACGAACCCGTGTTCAGGCCGCGCGGCAGGCCGAGCAGGTCGGCCAGGGGGGCGCTCACATGCACCAGGCGCCCCGCGCGCTGCGCACCCAGCGCAAGCAAGTCCTTTGCCGCGAGCAGTTCGACGCACGCGCGCTGCAGGTCTTCGGGTGCGGCCGGAGGGGTGGGAGAAATGTTCGCCACGCTGCACCAGACTCAACGGGGGGCGCGAAACAAGGCCTTCAGATCCTCGTCGATCGTCACGCCCCGCAATGGGGCGTCGGCATCGGCCCGCCTTGCCCAGACGCGCGTC
>Ga0224495_10003216_pt1 | contig 10163 bp, 7 predicted proteins | sample SF_Jul11_sed_USG_FD_168128 | JGI IMG/M metagenome (GOLD analysis project Ga0224495, IMG submission 168128) | Sediment microbial communities from San Francisco Bay, California, United States - SF_Jul11_sed_USGS_4_1 | ecosystem: Environmental > Aquatic > Marine > Sediment | place: USA: California...
CGCAAGGGCGCAGCAACGATCGACTCGGGGAGTAGTAGCAATGCAAGATAGGTGGCCCACAAATACGCAATCGCTCGCCGGTTCGCTGCGCCGCGCCCTGCGCATGCTGAAGCCTGCTGCCTGCGCCTGCGGCCTGCTACTGGCGACCGCGTGCAGCCACGCGCCCACGCAAAAAGAACCCGCGCCTGCAACGGAAGCCCCACAGGAACTCACCGCCTCCGCTCCGGAACCCACCCCTCTGTCCGCCGAACTAGACGACGCCGCGTTCTTGGCCGAGCCGGTCGAACCGCAATCCGCCGAAGAAGCCGTGGCGCTCGCCAAGGCCGAACAAAATCTGTTGAATCGCATCCGCACAGGCTTTGCGATGCAAGACGCCGACCATGTCAGGGTCGATCGCGAGATCGCTTGGTTCATCCGCCACCCGGATTACCTCGATCGCACTTTCCGTCGCGCCGAACGTTATCTGTATTACATCGTTCAGGAATTGGAAGCTCGCAAGATGCCGATGGAACTGGCCTTGCTGCCACTGGTGGAAAGCGCATTTAATCCGGTGGCAAAGTCGCGCGCCCGCGCGGTGGGCCTGTGGCAGTTCATTCCCAGCACCGGCCGCCGTTACGGTCTCGAGCAAAATCACAGTTACGACGGCCGCCGCGACATCGTCGAATCGACGCGCGCCGCGCTGGATTACCTGCAATTCCTGGCGAACGAATTCGATGGCGACTGGCAGCAAGCAGTGGCGGCCTACAACTGCGGCGAAATGAATGTCGCACGCGCCGTCACGCGCAATCGCGCCAAGGATCGGCCCACCGATTTTTTCAGTCTCGATCTGCCGCGCGAAACGCGCAGCTATGTGCCCAAGCTCTTAGCAATTCGCCGCATCGTAGCCGAGCCCGCCAAATACGGTTTGGAGTTCGGCCACATGGCTAACGAACCGTACTTCGCCACCGTGGAAATCGACGCGCCCGTCGATTTGGGCGTAGCGGCCGCCTTGGCGGGCCTGCCAAAAGAGGATTTGATCGCTTTAAACCCAGCCTATCCGCGCGCCGTCGCAACGCAATCCGGACCCGGCCACATTCTGGTTCCCAGCGATCGCGCCGAACAGCTGCGCGACGGCTTAGCCAAGCTATCGCCCGCGCAACGCGCGCCCAAAATTTATTACACCGTACGGCGCAACGACACGCTCTCGACAGTGGCCAAAAAACTGGGCGTCTCAGTCGACGAACTAAAAGCCGCCAATCGGCTCAAGAGCAACGTGTTGCGCGTAGGGCAAGAGCTGGTCATCGAACGCGGCGCGGCGCCGTCGTTCTTGCGCGCCATCGATAGCGCCGACGCGGAGTTGCCGCGCATGGTCAAACAGGACCCCAGTTATGTGCCGCCGCCAATCCCGCCGCTGGCGCGACACACCCAAGCCAATGTTGAATGGCATCGCGTGCGCAGTGGCGAAACGCTTTGGGCCATCGCCAAGAAATATGGCGTCAACATTGAAAAATTAGCGGATTACAACGACCTGGGCACGAGAACGCGGCTGCGGAAAGGACAGAGGATCGCGATTCCGCCGCGAAACAGCGAGAACGACGCCCAAGCCGCAACACTGGCTGCAAACGATGCGCGCGGAGACGTCGAGCGCATCACATATGTTGTGAGCGCCGGCGATACGCTGGGGAACATCGCCGCCAAGTTCCGCGTCGAAGTCAACCAGTTGCTCAAGTGGAATAGATTGAAGTCCGCCAACCTCATTAAGGTCGGTCAAAAGCTGGTCATGTACGTAGCGGATAACCGCCGCGCGGGCGGCTAAACCCGCGCCAGGCTCCCACTGCGCCGCCGTCTGCGGCACAATAGCGCTCCTCATCATCTATCCAACACGTGGAGCAGCCATGGGATTTCTTTCCGGCAAGCGCGCCTTGGTCGTCGGCGTATTGAACGAGCGTTCGATCGCCTATGGCATTGCGCAGGCCATGCGCCGCGAAGGCGCCGAACTTGCTTTCACGTGCCAAGAGCGGTTTCGCGATCGCGTCGGCGCCATCGCGCAGGAAATGGGCTCGCAGCTGGTTTTTGAGATGGACGTCGCCAGCGATGAGCAAATCGAGCGCACGTTCGGCGAATTGCGCAAATCCTGGGACGCACTCGACATCATCGTGCACGCGGTGGCCTTCGCGCCCGCCGATGCGATTCACGGCGGCTTCACGACGGCGACGACGCGCGAGAATTTCCGCATCGCGCACGACATTTCCAGCTACAGCTTCATCGCGCTAGCCAAAGCAGGCGCGCCGCTGATGCAGGGTCGCGCCGGCGCGCTGGTCACGCTCAGCTACCTCGGCGCTGCGCGCGCCATTCCCAACTACAACGTTATGGGCGTCGCCAAAGCTAGCCTGGAAGCAAGCGTGCGGTTTCTCGCCGCCGACTTGGGTCCGCAAGGCATTCGTGTGAATGCCGTGTCGGCGGGCCCGATCAAGACGCTGGCCGCTGCGGGCATCGGCGGCTTTCGCAGCATCTTGGGGCATGTCGCAAGCATCGCGCCCATTCGCCGCAATGTGACGACGGAAGATGTCGGCAACGCCGCTGCTTTCTTGTGCTCAGACTTGGCGAGCGGCATTACCGGCGAAGTGCTCTATGTCGATGGCGGCTTTAGCCATGTCGGCATGGCTTTTGGCGACGACGCCAAAAGGAAAGAGTAGCTCGCCGCGCGATCGGCTCCGCGCTATTCGAAGACGATGGGGTTGCGCACAATCTTGGCGCGGCCCTCAACATCGGCCAAATAAGCGGCGAACTCGTTGGCGCCCTGCGCCTGCACGGCTTCGCGCAGTTTATCCGCCGCATCGGGCTCGCCAGTGTTGAGCGGCGGCGCGTACACCTCGCTCACAGCCAACACTGCATAATCGCCCTGGTCCACCGTCGCGCTGCGAAAGGCCGGCGTCGCACTGGCGGAAATGCTCGCACGCGGAATGTCGAATGCCACCGCGCGAATCGGCGCCGGCATATCTTTGTCATTGCGATCGATTGTGCGTTTACCCTTGGCCGTCAACTTAAGCTCGGCCAACGCGCTGGTCCAGGCGGCGCCCGCCTGCAACTTCGCCATGAGTTCCGCGCCGCGCAGCGCGGCCGCCTCCTTAGCGCTGCGTTCCCGCAACGCGCTCTCAATTTTTGCGCGCACCGACGCCAACGGCAATTCTTTGGCTGGCGCATGACCGGCTACGCGCAACACCACGGCGCGATCGTCTCCCAGTCCGAGCATTGAACTGTTTTCGCCTTTTTCCAACGCTTCGAGCTTGAACGCCGCCTCGATGATCTTGGGTTCGGCGCCGAACGGCTCGCCGCCGCCGCGCGTAAAGCCCGGCGCTTTCTTAAGCGGCAAACCGGCGCCTGTTGCGACCGTGGCGAGTTCGGTCAAACTCGCGAACGCTTCGTCGGCGATCTTCTGTGATTTTTCGTAGAACACGCTCTGCGCCTTGTCTTTGCGAAAATCCACTTCGAGCTCGGCTCGCACGCTGTCAAAACTCGTGGTTTGACCGCCCTCGACGTCGTCCAGCCGAATGATGTGATAGCCGAATTGCGTCTTAATCGGACCGCGCAATTCGCCTTTACTCATCGCAAAGAGCGCATCCTCGAACGGTCCGACGAACGTGCCGCGGGTCGCCCAGCCAAGATCGCCGCCCTTTTCCGCTGAACCGGGGTCCTTGGAATGTGCTTTAGCCAGTGTCGCGAAATCTCCGCCGGCCTTGAGCTTAGCGAGCACATCCGCAGCGGCCGCTTGCGCCGCAGCGTCCGCCTCGGGCGTTGCTCCAGCGCTGAACAAGATGTGTCGCGCCATGCGGCGCTCGGGCGTCACAAAGCGCTCCTTCACCTGCTCGTAGTAATCTCTAAGCGCATCGTCGGTCACGGCAATGGAACTTTCGATATCCGTCAGTTTCAACTCGATGTATTCGAGATCGACGGTTTCCTCGGTCATGTAATCGCTCTTGTGCGCGTCGTACCACGCCTGCACGTCGGCGTCGGTGATCTTGGCGGAGGCCAAATAAGGCGCGAACGGAATGACAACGTAGTCGACGTCACGCTGTTGGTTTTGCAGCGCATGACGTCGCGTCAGCTCGCTCGGCGTCACGAACGACGAGCCGACGATGCCGGACTGCAGCTGTTCAATCTGCATGCCGGAGCGCAATTCGCGTTCGAACTGCGGCGCGGTTCGTCCTTGCTGACGCAACAGCTCGGCGTAGCGCATACGGTCGAATCGGCCATCGACCTGCAATTCCGGGGCGCTGGCGATGAAGTTGCTCACCGTGTCCATGCTCACCGAGTAACCCATATCGGCGGCGCGCTCTGACAGCAGCTGGCGCTGGATGTGCTGGTCAAGCAGCGCCTGTTGCTGCGACTTGAGCATCGCTTCCGGAATTTCGCCTTGAAACATTTGCTGCAACCGCAGCTGCTGATCGCGCCACGCGTTGCGCACGGTTTCGATGGCGATGGGCTGGCCGTTCACCTTGGCTGCATAGTTTGCGCCGGCGGTGTCGCCCAGATTGATGCCCCAAAAAATAAATACGATCGCAATGGCTCCCAAGACGAGCTTTGCAGTCCATCCAGTCAGTTTGTCGCGAATCTCTTGTAGCATGAGCTTAGGTCCGTAGAGAAAATGGCGGAGCGGACGGGACTCGAACCCGCGACCCCCGGCGTGACAGGCCGGTATTCTAACCAGCTGAACTACCGCTCCGCGCTAAACCTAATTGTTCTTTTCACCCTATCGCGACCTGCAATCCCGCCGGCGTCGATGCGCATCGTCCGCCTGTATCCGCCAAATTGGTGGGTGCTGACGGGATCGAACCGCCGACATTCGCCTTGTAAGGGCGACGCTCTACCAGCTGAGCTAAGCACCCGTGCACGTGCGAGTGCAATGCAAGTTCGCGCGGCCGCGCCGTTTAGGGCGCGCTAATTTACAGCATCCTTGAGCGCCTTGCCAGCCTTAAACACCGGCGCTTGGCTTGCCGGAATTTGAATAGTCGCTCCGGTTTGTGGATTGCGACCGTTGCGAGCGGCGCGCGTTTTCACGACGAATGTCCCAAATCCAACGATGGCCACGGTATCGCCGGCCTTCAACGCTTCGGTGATTGCGTCCAAGGTCGCGTCCACGGCGCGGGCCGCGTCGGCTTTGGCTATACCGGTCCGCGTGGACACGGCGTCGATCAGTTCACCTTTATTCATAGCGGACCCTTTTGTTAACTAGTTGATGAAACGCGCGCCCTACGCACACGCAAACGGGCGCGCGTTATAGCAGCGCGCCCGGCGCGCGGTCAATGCGCTTGTACTTCTTTGGTCGATCGTTTGGATGCGCGACGCGGCCGATCCTTGTCGCTCGCTTCTTCGCCTTCGGCCGCCGCCGACTGCGGCGCAGGCATGGATTTGAGCGCCACCTGCAGCACTTCGTCGATCCATTTAACCGGACGAATATCCAGATTATCTTTGATATTTTGCGGAATCTCTTGCAAGTCCTTGGCGTTCTCCTCCGGGATCAACACGGTGCGAATGCCGCCGCGGTGCGCCGCAAGCAATTTCTCCTTGAGCCCCCCGATCGGCAGCACCTGGCCGCGCAACGTAATCTCGCCCGTCATGGCGACGTCGGAACGCACCGGAATCTTGGTCAGCGCGGAAATCAGCGCTGTGCACATGCCGATGCCGGCGCTCGGACCATCCTTGGGCGTCGCGCCTTCCGGCACGTGAATGTGCACATCGACTTTTTGATAGAAATCGGCATCCAGGCCCAACACGGCGCTGCGGCTGCGCACGACCGTCATCGCAGCCTGGATGGACTCCTGCATGACCTCGCCTAGCTGACCGGTATGAGTGAGCTTGCCCTTGCCAGCCACCACTGCCGCTTCAATCGTCAACAATTCGCCGCCGACCTCGGTCCATGCAAGCCCAGTGACTTGCCCGATCTTGTCTTGATCTTCCGCGAGGCCGTAACGGAAGCGCCGCACGCCCAAATACTTGCCAAGATTTTCGGAACGGACTTCGATCGCTTGCAGCTCTTTATTGGTGAGCAGCTCTTTGACCGCCTTGCGGCAGATCTTGGAAATTTCGCGCTCCAAATTGCGCACGCCCGCCTCGCGCGTGTAGTAGCGCACGATGTCGCGAATGACCTCATCGGCGATGCTTAGCTCGTTATCCTTAAGACCGTTTTGCTTCATCTGCTTGGGCGCCAAATACCGTTGCGCGATCGCGCATTTTTCGTCCTCGGTATAGCCCGCCAATCGAATCACTTCCATGCGATCCAGCAACGGCGCGGGAATGTTCAAGCTGTTGGCCGTGCACACGAACATCACCTGTGACAAATCGTAGTCGACTTCCAAATAGTGATCGTTGAACGCGGCGTTTTGCTCGGGATCCAACACTTCGAGCAACGCCGAAGAAGGATCGCCGCGAAAGTCCATCGCCATCTTGTCCACTTCATCGAGCAGGAATAGCGGATTTCGCACGCCCGTCTTAACCATGTTCTGCACGATCTTGCCCGGCATAGAGCCGATGTACGTGCGGCGGTGGCCGCGAATCTCGGCTTCGTCGCGCACGCCGCCCAGCGACATGCGCACAAATTTGCGATTGGTCGCGCGCGCGATCGATTGCCCAAGCGAAGTCTTGCCCACGCCGGGCGGACCCACTAAGCACAGAATGGGACCCTTAAGCGTTTTGACGCGCTGTTGCACGGCCAAGTATTCGACGATGCGCTCCTTGACCTTCTCGAGACCGTAGTGATCTTCGTCGAGCACCTTTTCGGCGAAAGAAATGTCGTCATGAATTTTAGTCTTCCGCTTCCATGGACATTTCACGAGCCAATCGACGTAATTGCGCACCACCGTGGCTTCGGCCGCCATCGGCGACATCAATTTTAGCTTGTTGAGCTCAGCGCGCGCCTTGCCCAACGCTTCCTTGGGCATGCCGGCCTTTTTAACCTTGCGTTCGAGTTCGGCGATCTCGTTCGGCGCCTCATCTAGGTCGCCGAGCTCCTTTTGAATCGCCTTCATTTGTTCGTTGAGATAATACTCGCGCTGGCTCTTTTCCATTTGTTGTTTGACGCGGCCGCGAATGCGCTTTTCGATCTGCAGCGTATCCATCTCGCCTTCGATCAAAGCAAGGATATGCTCCAAGCGCTTACGCACGTCTTGAATCTCCAACACGCGCTGCTTGGCGTCCAACTTCAAGGACATATGCGCCGCGACGTTATCGGCTAAGCGTCCAGGCTGGTCGATGCCCGCCAGCGCGGTTAACGTCTCCGGCGGCACTTTGCGATTGAGCTTGACGTACTGTTCGAACTGCGAGATTACCGAGCGCGTCAGCACATCCATTTCACGCTCGTCGTATTGCTCGATGTCCTTGAACGATGAGATATCGGCCGTGAAGTATTGCCCCGGCGTCAATTTGTCGACCGTAGCGCGCTCGACGCCTTCCACCAGCACCTTAACGGTGCCGTCGGGCAATTTCAGCAACTGCAAAATTTGTGCAGCGGTTCCCACGCGGTACAAATCCTGCGCGCCGGGATCGTCGACATCGGCCTGCTTTTGCGCGAGCAAAAGAATTTGCTTGCCCGCGCGCATCGCCTGGTCCAACGCCAGGATGGATTTTTCGCGGCCGACGAACAGCGGTATCACCATGTGCGGATACACGACCACGTCGCGCAACGGCAATACCGGCGCTGTCCAAGGCGCAGCGCTGGATGGAGGAGAGTCGGCGGTGTCGGATTCGTTGCTCACGTTGACGGCCTTTGACTGGTTCGAAGCATTTATATCGACAGCTCGTCCATAAGTTTACAACCCTCCCCTCGGCGGGGCATTTTAGCGCAGCAGCCGGCAAGCTCGCCTAGGGCGCCCGCCGAATCGTCGCACAAACAAAAAAGCGCCGTGTGGAACGACGCTTTTTCATACGACGCCCGCTCGGTTTGCCGGGCGATCAATGATGATCGCTCCCGGTCGCCCGCCGCTCCTCAATGGCGTCCGAGCGATAAAGCAGGAAGGGTTTGGTCGAGCCTTCAATGGTCTGCTCATCCACCACCACCTTTTGCACAGTTCGCTCCGACGGCAGGTCATACATGGTATCGAGCAGCACGTTTTCAAGGATGGTCCGCAGGCCACGAGCGCCGGTGCGGCGCTGCATGGCTTTCTTGGCCACGGCGCGCAAGGCGTCGGGCCGAAACTCAAGTTCTACGCCTTCCATATCGAACAGTTTGCGGTACTGCTTGGTGAGCGCGTTCTTGGGCTCGGTGAGAATAGTCATCAACGCGCCCTCGTCTAGCTCATCCAGCGTCGCGACCACAGGCAAACGGCCGACGAATTCGGGAATGAGGCCAAACTTGATGAGATCTTCGGGCTCGGCGTCATGGAACAAATCGCTGCCGTGAGGGCGCTCATTTTGTTCGCGCACGTCGGCCATGAATCCAATGCCGGTCTTTTGCGTGCGATTCATGATGATCTTTTCGAGCCCGGCGAACGCGCCGCCGCAAATGAACAAAATGTTGCCCGTGTCCACCTGCAGGAACTCCTGCTGCGGGTGTTTGCGGCCGCCCTGCGGCGGCACCGAGGCGATGGTTCCCTCGATCAGCTTGAGCAGCGCCTGTTGCACGCCTTCGCCTGACACATCGCGTGTGATCGACGGGTTGTCCGACTTGCGCGAAATCTTGTCGATTTCATCGATATACACAATGCCGGTCTGGGCTTTCTCGACATCGTAGTCGCACTTCTGCAAAAGCTTCTGAATGATGTTTTCGACGTCCTCGCCGACATAGCCGGCTTCCGTCAACGTGGTGGCGTCGGCGATGGTGAACGGCACGTTGAGCAAGCGCGCCAGCGTTTCCGCCAACAAAGTTTTGCCGCACCCGGTAGGCCCGATCAACAAAATATTGCTCTTGGCAAGTTCGACGTCTTCCTTGGTGCGATGCTCGGAGGTTTTGTTCTGTAGACGCTTGTAGTGGTTGTACACGGCCACCGAGAGCACTTTTTTAGCGCGCTCCTGGCCAATCACGTATTCGTCGAGAACCTTTTTGATCTCGTGCGGCTTAGGCAGCTTGTCGCGAGTGCGCTCGGCGCGCTCCTCAAGTTCCTCGCGAATGATGTCATTGCAAAGCTCAACGCATTCGTCGCAGACAAAGACGGATGGTCCGGCAATGAGCTTACGGACCTCGTGCTGGCTTTTTCCGCAAAAGGAGCAATAGAGAAGCTTGCTGTCGTCGTGTTTGCCGCGAGGTTCGTCGGACATGCATCACCCTAGAATCACAATATCATCGTTGCGCCGCAGGGGGCCTAGGGCGCCGCCTCAGCAATTCGCTACGCTATAGGCTATATAGCACGCGAGCAGCTCAAGCTGCAAAGCTTCCCGTCGATTTTGCGGCTCCGATAGCCCGGAAAATGAGCTTGGGATTCCGGCGGTTAGCCGCCCCACCTGCGTTATATGGGCCCAGCGCCTTTAGCCGCGACGTACGTCTCACTATGCCTTGGCGGCGGTCTCAAGGCGGCTTTCGATCACGCGGTCAATCAGCCCGTAGGCGACCGCGGCGTCGCCGCCCATAAAATTGTCGCGATCGGTGTCCTGGGCTATTTTTTCGATGGTCTGGCCAGTGTGTTTGGCCAAAATGCGGTTTAAACGATCGCGAGTCTGCAGTACTTCGCGGGCGTGAATGTCGATATCCGACGCCTGCCCCTGAAAGCCGGCCAGAGGTTGATGAATCATCATGCGCGAATGCGGCAGGCAAAAGCGCTTGCCCTTGGTTCCACCCGCCAGCAACACGGCGCCCATACTGGCCGCCTGCCCCACGCACATGGTGCTGACATCGGGTTTGATGAACTGCATCGTGTCGTAGATCGACAGTCCCGCGCTCACCGACCCGCCCGGCGAGTTGATGTATAGGGAGATGTCCTTCTCCGGATTCTCCGACTCCAAAAACAACAGCTGCGCGACCACGAGATTGGCCATGTAGTCCTCTACCGGCCCGACTAGGAAAATGACGCGCTCCTTGAGAAGGCGCGAATAAATGTCATAAGCGCGCTCGCCGCGAGCGGTTTGCTCCACCACCATCGGAACCAGGTTCAAAGCGCGCGTATCGCTGGCGTTCATGACTGCTCTCTGTTGGAAAATCGACACCGGGATCCTAGTCGCAACCTACCCTAAGCCAGCGCGTTTACGCGCCGAAATTC
>Ga0224495_10003217_pt1 | contig 10162 bp, 9 predicted proteins | sample SF_Jul11_sed_USG_FD_168128 | JGI IMG/M metagenome (GOLD analysis project Ga0224495, IMG submission 168128) | Sediment microbial communities from San Francisco Bay, California, United States - SF_Jul11_sed_USGS_4_1 | ecosystem: Environmental > Aquatic > Marine > Sediment | place: USA: California...
CAACCAAGTTTCGTAACAGCAGTTGGGGGCTCGCCTTCGTATTTGCCCTGACTGGTTTCATGGGCTACACCTTGGGGCCTATCCTCAATAGCTACCTGAGTATGCCGAATGGCACGGAGGTAGTTATGACCGCCATGGGTGGCACCGGCGTTATCTTTCTGGGTTTGTCTGTTTATGCGCTGGTCAGCCGCAAGAACTTCAATTTCATGGGCGGCTTCCTGATGGTGGGTATTCTTGTGGCCTTCTTTGCCGGACTCGGCGCAATGTTTTTCGAGATGCCCTCCTTATCTCTGGCGGTATCTTCAATTTTTGTGCTGCTCATGGCCGGCCTGATTTTATACGAGACCAGCAATATCATTCATGGCGGCGAAACCAACTACATTATGGCAACCGTGACCTTGTATGTCGCTATCTTCAATCTCTTTACCAGCTTGTTACACCTGCTGGGGTTTATGAATGGTGACGATTAGGTATATCGCCTTATGCTAACAATATTCATGTTGGGACTGGCGAAGTTTATCGCGCGGGCAGCTGAAAAGACCGTGCTGCGACCCTTGTATGCGAGGTGCATGTGAATGAATCATCTTGATCGCCTGCGTGGCTTTATCCCGACTCGCGAGCAGATTGACAGCAACCGCTGGCTGGCTTGGCTAGGCCCCTGGCTTAACCATCCCGGACTGTGGCGCTGGTCCAGACACGGGGTCGCTCTGGGTGTGGCGCTGGGTGTATTCTTCGGACTGATCGTCCCCATCGCGCAGATTCCGCTCTCGATTGGCGCCTCCATTGTTTTGCGCGCCAACGTCCCGGCCGCTGTCGCGAGCACCCTCATCTCCAACCCTGTCACCTTTGGCCCCATCTACTACGGTGCCTACCAACTGGGATCCTGGGTGACAGGTGATGAGATACCGGCAGATGGCGCGGGCGCGGGTGAGTTTGAAATCAATACGGACACCAGCCTGTGGCAGCGTATTGTCACGCTGGGCAAACCTTTATTGGTTGGTCTGGCCATCACGGCCACGTTGCTTGGGCTGTCGACCTACGGGCTAATATCCCTGTTCTGGCGCTGGCGAACCTTGTCCAAACGGAGCAAAAGAAGACGCTCATGAATCCGCTGTTCATCTTAACGAACTCGATTTGGGCGTGCAGCCACGCTGGAGGTTGAAAAATCTCGGCGCTGGCCGATGCCAATGGCAAAGTGATTAGACGGCACAAACAGGCAACATATCTGCGGACAGGTCCGTCCGGTCAAGTTTTGACAATTCTGAAAATACCAAATGGAATATCAAGTTGAAACCGTAGCACGAAGCAGTCGGTCAGCAACACTTGTACATTACGTTTCTACAAAATTAACCGCAACTCTGACGCAGGCTACTTTTGGCAAGACCTGCAATAAAAACTGGAACGCTGCCCCTGCTTGATCTGCCTGATGAGCCCGCCGCACCGGCGGCAAGGCTCGCCTGCTCTGCCGTATACCCAATAATTTTGCTGGAAGTAGCCGGGCTGGCCGTTGCTGCCGACAAAATCGCGCAGCGTGCTGCCGCCCTGTTTGATAGCTTCGGTCAGCGTGGCCCTGATCTCCTTTACCAGACGATCGCAGCGCGGCAGGCTGAGCTTGCCGGCGGCGAACTGCGGCTTGATGCCGGCGCGGAACAGTGCCTCGTTGGCGTAGATGTTGCCGACGCCGACGACGATGTGGTTGTCCATGATGACCAGCTTGATCGCGGCGGTTTTTTTGCGCGTGGCGGCGTAGAGATGGCGCGCATCGAAATCCTGTTCGAGCGGTTCCGGTCCAAGCTTGGCAAGCAGCGGGTGAGTGTGCACATCGCCGCTATGCCACAGCACGGCACCAAAGCGGCGCGGGTCGCGCAGGCGCATCAGCTTGCCGTTGCCCAGCATCAGGTCGAAGTGGTCGTGTTTTTCTGCGGGCGTATTTGCGGGCAGGATGCGCAGGCTACCGGACATGCCGAGGTGCAGGATGAGCGTGCCGTTGCCGCAATCCGCCAGCAGGTATTTGGCGCGGCGCTGCAACGAAAGGATGGTGCGCCCGCGCAGCAGCCTGGGCAGGTTTTTCGGGATCGGCCAGCGCAGGCTGCCGTTGCGGATCACGACATCCTTGATGGTCGCGCCGACAAGGTGAGGGGCTAGACCTCTCAGCGTTGTTTCAACTTCGGGTAGCTCTGGCATGTTGGATTGCTTAAAGGTCGCCAGGCAACGTCACGAGCGCCGCTGAGGCAAGACGAAAAATGGCGAAGAGCCGGAGTTTACGATTGGATAAATGAGGATTCTGAGTCATTTTTTAACGCAGCATCAGCAAGCGCAGTAGTTGCATAGCGATCTTTCAGGCTCGGCGGCGTTTCCACCAGATGTACAACCCCACACCCGCCAGCAAGGATGGGAGTAACAACAGGAATCCGATGCTGACGATATTCAGGTGGGTCTTGCTCAGCGTCAGACTGCTGTCTTTCGCGGCACGCGGTTGCAGGGTGATGAGGTGCTCTTCGCCGGAAAGCCAGTTCATCATGTTCACACCCAGATCGACGTTGCCGCCGTTGCCCGCGTAGCTGTTGGCGAGGAAGGCGCCGCTGCCGACCACGACGATGCGCTGGTCGCGGTCGTTGATGTGGCGTTGCTGCGCCAGCGCGATGATGGCGGGCCCGGGTGTGTCATTCTTTTTGTCGAAGCGCGGTGCGGTGTTGTCATTCACTTTGCTGCGCGTGACCCAGCCGCGCGGGGCGACTTCCACCAGCGGCTGGCGCTGCCAATCCTGACTTTCGCTGGAGAGGATGGGGCGTGCGGAGGGGAAGGCGGTGATCAGGTTGAAGTTGCGCGTGATTGCGTGCGGCGGGTAGCTTGCCCCCAACGACCAGGTGGCGGGTGCATTCATCTCGGTGGCAGCCGGGTCTACGACGATGCCGGGCGGCAGTATCAGGTCGAGTTTTTCGGCCAGCGGTTCCAATCCGCGCAGTGGCTCGGCATCCACCAGCCAGAGCAGGTTGCCGCCGCGCCCGATATAACCCAGCAGTTTGTCCACTTCACCGCGCATCAATTTGACTTGTGGCTGGGTGATGACCAGCACACTGACGTTGGCGGGGATTTCCTGCGCCAGTGCCAGGTTCAGGCTGCCGATCTTGAATCCATTCTCCTTGAGCTTCGCGCCGAACGGCACGCCCAGGTCGTGGTTGGCGACACCGTCGAGCTTGCGCTCGCCGTGTCCGTCCAGATACATCACGATCTGGTCACGGGTATGTGCAAGGCGCAGCAGGGTGCTGGTGAGGATCTGCTCGTTGATCTTGGTCAGGTGTTCGCTGCGTCCGGCGTACTCGACTACCATCTCGCCATTGAGCTGGATGCCGGCCGCTCTGGTCTTTTCCTCTTCCCTGGAGGGATCGATGAATTCCAGCACGATATCTTTCTTGTAGCGCTGGTAGAGCGAGAGGAAGTCGCGGATGATCTTGCGGATATCGCCGAGGCGCGCGTCCTGCTCGGTCGCGTACACGGTGATCGTGATCGTCCCGTCCATTTTCGCCAGTACTTCGACGCTGGCGTGATCAAGGCTGTTGTTGGCGTTGTGGGTGATATCGAACTGCGCGTGATAGCGGGTCGCCAGATAGCCGATACCGGTTGCGGCGCACGCCAGTAGCAATACGAAGAGCACATTACGCAGGGCAGGTGATGCAATCAATTTACGCATCATTGTCACCCATACCGCCGGTTATTGTGGATACGTTGCATCGCCAGCAGCAGGAAAGACGCGCTGAATACGAAGAAGAAAACAACATCGCCGCTATCCAGCAGGCCACTGTTGAAGCTCTGGAAGTGGTGAAAGGGCGAGACCTGATGCCAGGGCGAATCGGCGGCCGAAGCGGCAATATCGGCCAGCCACAGTCCGACGAGCACAGCCATCGCGCCGATCGCGGCGATGATGGGCTGGGTGGTAAGGGATGAGATGTACAGGCCCAGTGCGACATAGCTGGCGGTGAGCAGCAGCAGCCCGATGCAGTTGCCCAGCAGCAGGCCGTGATCCAGATGCGTGCCGGGTGCGAGCGTGTAGATCATCAGCGGTACGCTGCAGGTCAGTGCGAGCAGGAAAACCAGCAGGCCGAAAAATTTGCCGAGCACGATCTGGTGGACGGACAACGGCGATGACAATAGCAGTGCGAAGGTTTGATTGCGGCGTTCCTCGGCGATCAGCCGCATCGTGAACATCGGCACCAGCATCATCAGCAACAGTGCCACCATATTGAACTGTGGCGCGGCGAGGATGGCCGTTACACCGGGTGCATTTTCGACCTGCGCCAGTTGCGGCTGGAAGTCGAGGAACGATTGCAGCGCATTCAGGAAAAACCAGGCGAATATGAATTGCAGCGCGGCGAACACGAACCAGGTGGAGGGCATGACGAACAGGCTGCGCAGCTCGCGCATTGCAATTAACTTTATCATGATGGTGTTTCCGCTTCACTCTGCTCGGTCAGGCGGATGAAGTTCTCCTCCAGCTTGCCCGCCTCGCCGCCGTGGCTGTCCAGCGCGGCAGTGGTGCCGCTGTAGACCAAAGTGCCGCGGTGCAGTATCTCGACACGGTCGCAGATGCTTTCGACTTCGCTCAGCGAGTGTGTGGAGAGAATCACGCTGTGCGCATCACCGAGTTCGCGTATCAGGGTGCGCACGTCGCGGATCTGCATCGGGTCGAGTCCGACGGTGGGCTCGTCCAGCACGATCACGGACGGGCTGTGGATGATGGCCTGGGCGATGCCGATGCGTTGCTGGTAACCTTTGGACAGGGTGCCGATGATCTTGTGTCCGACAGCGGTCAGGCCGCAGCGCTGTTTGGCCCGGTTCAGTGCATCTGAAACTTCCCCGGGTTTTATGCCGCGCAGGCGGGCGGCAAAGCTGAGGTAGTCGTCCACGGACAGTTCGCGGTACAGGGGAGGGGTCTCGGGCAGGTAACCGATATGCGCCTTGGCATGCATGGGTTTTCGGGCAAGGTCGATGCCGCAGATTTCGATGTCGCCGTTATCAGGCGTCAGGCAGCCGGTCAGCATTTGCATGGTGGTGCTCTTGCCCGCACCGTTATGGCCGAGCAGGCCCAGCACCTCGCCGCGCTTCAGTTCCAGCGACACATCATGGATGACAGTCAGATTACCGAAGCTGCGCGAGAGGTTGCGTGCAGAAAGCGTTATTTCAGGAGTGACGTTGGACAAAACTCGGTCTCAGTCGTGGTTGTGGGTTCGGATAAATATAACCTATTATGTGCGACCTCATCAAAAGCAGTCATGTTATGTCACAGTTTAAATACATCATCCTTGCGAGCTTGCTACTTTCGGCATGTGCACAAACTCCAAAGCAAGCGCTTGAGACGGATATTTCGAATCATGAGGAAACACAGGAAGTCACTTCCTCGAAATTGCCCAATGTCGAGTTGAGCAGTGAGCTGCTGTATGAATTCATGTTGTCCGAGGTGGCGGGGCAACGCGGCGAACTCGGGCTGGCTGCGGAAGCGAGCGCGAGCCTGGCGAAAAAGACTCGGGATCCGAGGCTGGCGATGCGTGCGGCACACATTGCAGTTCAGTCCGGCCAAATGGACAAGGCGCTGGAGTCGCTCAGGATATGGGAGGAAACCGACCCGGACTCGCTCATGGCAAAGCGGATGTTGGCTTCGGTGTTGCTGCGCACCGGCAAGATAGGCGAAGCCAAGGATGAAATGATCAAGGTGCTGAAGGCGGATGAGGCACACGCAGGCCAGACCATCATGCAGATGTTCCAGATGCTGGCGAACTATCCGGACAAAAAAGCCGCGCTGGAGGTGATGCAGGAGGTTGCCACGCTTTATCCTGAGCACTCTGAATCGCATTGGGCTGTGGCTCAGTTGGCGCGCGCTATCGGACAGGACGCGACCGCGCTGAACGAGGTGCGGCAGGCGCGCAAGTTGAGTCCCCAATGGGATATGGCTGTTTCTCTTGAGGCGCAGTTGTTGCAGAAAAAAGCGCCCCTGGAGGGGTTGGAGGTATTGCGCTATTTCCTGATGGGGAATCCCGATTCGCGTGATATCAGGTTGCAGTATGCGCGCACCCTGTTGGAGCAGAAGCAATTCAAACAGGCGCGCGACCAATTCCAGCGCTTGTCGGATGAGAATCCGGACAACCCGGAGATGGCCTATGCCGTCGCGCTGATCTCACTGCAATTGAATGACCTGCCCAGAGCGGAAAAGGAGTTTGAAGAATCGCTCGATAAAGGCAGGAAAGACAGGGATACGGTTCAATATTATCTAGGTCAGCTGGGCGAGGCGAAAAAGAACGAGGATGAAGCGATCGAGCACTACCGTCAGGTGAATGGCGGCGAATACTATTTTGCCTCAAAGATCAGGGTTGTGTATTTATTGAGCAAGCACGGGAAGCACGAAGAAGCACTCGAGTTGTTGCGTGGTTTAGAGCCGGCCGGCGATCAGGAAAGCATCCAGCTGGTGCTGGTCGAAGCGCATGTGCTTCGCACGGCAAACCGCTACACAGAAGCCTATGGTTTCCTCAAGCGTAACCTTGATATGCAGCCCGACAATCCCGACCTGCTATATGAAACCGCGATGATGGCCGAGAAGAACGGGAAGCCCGACGAGTTTGAAGCCATGATGCGCAAGTTGATCGATATTGACCCTGATCGTGCGCATGCCTACAACGCTTTGGGATACAGTTTTCTGGAACGTAATGTGAGAATTCCCGAGGCGATGGCGCTGGTGAAAAAGGCAATCGAGCTTTCGCCGGATGATCCCGCTATTATCGACAGTATGGGCTGGGGGCATTTCCTGTCGGGAAACCTGGAGGATAGCCTGAAGTTATTGCGTCGCGCCTATTCACTTAATCCGGATCATGAAATAGCCGCGCATCTGGGAGAGGTGTTGTGGGCAAGCGGCAATCAAAAAGAAGCAAAAAAGATTTGGCAGGAAAGTTTGAAGGACAATCCGGAGAGTAGGGTTCTGCCTGCAGTGATGAAACGTTTCATGCCATAGAGAAGCAGACTTCATCGTACTGTTGTGTTTCGGGGAAATTTAGTTCCAGCCTACCTGTGAGGTCCATTTGATACGCTGGCTTACGCTTGGTGTTGCACTGCTTGTTGGCGGTTGTGCATCACTTCCAAAACCGCCGCCTGAGCGCCCGGAATTTGCCGCGTTTGCACTCAATGGGCGCGTTTCGATCAGCTATCGGGACGAACGCCACTCAGCCGGGCTGCACTGGACTCATCGTGCGCAATCCGACGAAATATTGCTGCTCACGCCGCTCGGGCAGACTGCAGCGAGGTTATATCGGGATGACCGGTCGGCAACGCTCGAGGCTAATGGTAAATATCACCAGGCGACCAATATCGAGTCGCTGATGCGGCAGTCGCTGGGATGGTATCTGCCGATGAACGGACTGCACCACTGGGTGCTTGGCATGCATGATCCCGAAATACCAGCCCGGATCGAGCGGGATGAGGATGGCAGGATCGCTGTGCTGCATCAGGGTGGCTGGGAAATACACTATTTGAGATATGAAGACGCGATGCCGTCACGCATGCAACTGGATCGGGAAGATATGCAGGTTAAGCTGTTGATCGATGAATGGGACTGGAGTCCGCAATGAAAATAACCTGCCCAGCCCCGGCCAAGCTCAATCTGTTCCTGCATGTCGTCGGGCGCAGGGAGGATGGCTATCACTTGTTGCAAACCCTGTTCCGCTTTATCGACCTGCAGGACACGCTCCATTTCACGCTACGCGAAGACGGGGAAGTGCATCGCACCAATGCGGTAGAGGGAGTCTTGGAGGATTCCGACCTGTGCGTACGTGCTGCCCGGCTGTTGCAGGCGGAGACCGGTTGCAACTTGGGCGTGGATATTACGGTGGAAAAATCCATCCCGATGGGCGGCGGCTTGGGCGGCGGTAGCTCTGATGCGGCAACCACGCTGATCGCTTTGAATCGCCTGTGGTCACTGGATTTGCCGCGTGTGCGCCTGATGCAATTGGGCCTGAAGTTGGGGGCGGATGTGCCGGTATTCGTGTTCGGCGAAAACGCCTTCGCTGAAGGTGTCGGCGAGGCGTTGCAAGCGTTTCCTTTGCCTGAGGCTTGGTATGTTGTGCTTTTCCCGTCCGTACATGTCCCTACAGCCCAAATTTTTGCTCATCCGGAATTGACACGGGACACGGATTCCATCACAATGCGCGCCCTTTTCGAAGGGCAATTTCGGGAATTTCCGCTCCACAATGATCTGCAGGCTGTAGTGTGTGGTTTATATCCTGAAGTGGCGCGTTATCTGGCTTGGCTTGATCAATACGGCAAAGCGATGATGACCGGTTCGGGCGCCTGCGTGTTTGCAGAGTTTGGGAGCCGCAGCGAAGCAGAGTCAGTGTTGCTTCAACTTTTGAAAGGGATGCGCGGTGTGGTTGCGCAAGGTTTAGCAAGTCATCCGTTACATGACTGGGTGTCTGAGTAAGTTAATTGGGGAGTCGCCAAGTGGTAAGGCACCGGATTTTGATTCCGGCATTCGTAGGTTCGATCCCTACCTCCCCAGCCAAATCGCAGATTCGGCGCAGCATAGCGTGTGGCCAGTTCCGAATTTTAAGGGCATAAGCCCGCTGTTTCAAATTTATTGAGGGGTTGCACGTGTCTTACGACAGGTTGATGGTGTTCACCGGCAATGCCAATCCTAAGCTTGCAGAGGAAGTTGCAAAACGCCTGAACATTCATCTGGGCCGAGCTTCGGTTGGCCGTTTTTCCGACGGCGAAGTAATGGTGGAGTTGCTCGAAAATGTGCGCGGCAAGGATGTTTTCGTGCTGCAATCGACCTGTGCGCCAACGAATGACAATTTGATGGAAGTGCTGGTGATGGTGGATGCTTTGAAACGCGCTTCCGCCGGACGTATCACTGCCGCAATGCCGTATTTCGGCTATGCACGCCAGGATCGTCGTTTGCGCTCGGCGCGAGTGGCAATTACCGCAAAGCTTGTCGCGGATATGCTGAGCAGCGCAGGTGTGGATCGCTTGCTAACCATGGATTTGCACTCAGACCAGATACAGGGTTTCTTCGATATACCGGTTGATAACATTTATGCCAGCCCGATCCTGTTGTCGGATGTGTGGAAACACAATTATCCCAACCTGCTCGTGGTTTCTCCTGATGTGGGGGGTGTGGTTCGTGCACGCGCACTGGCCAAGCAGATGGATGCGGACCTGGCGATCATCGACAAGCGCCGTCCAAAGCCTGGCGTAGCCAAGGTGATGAATATCATCGGTGAAGTGGCCGGGCGTACCTGCCTGATCATGGACGATATGGTGGATACGGCGAATACGCTGTGTGAAGCCGCGAATGCTTTGAAAGAAAAGGGTGCAGCCCGGGTTTTGGCATACTGTACTCATCCGGTTCTGTCCGGTCCGGCGATTGAGCGTATCTCAAATTCCGCGATGGATGAACTGGTGGTGACAGATACCATTCCGTTGAGTGAGACGGCGAGTGCCTGCAAAAAAATACGCCAGCTGAGTACGGCGGAGTTGCTGGCTGAAACGATACGACGCATCAATAGTGAAGAGTCGGTAAGCTCGTTGTTTACCGAGTAAAGGATTAGCGGCAGCCATGTTGGTTGTTGCAAAACTGGAATCGTCTGGTCGCGGACGATTCCGTATTTTGGAGAAGTAAAATGACAATCGAAATCAATGCAACAATTCGTAAGGCGCAAGGTACGGGTGCGAGCCGCCGTCTGCGTAACACCGGCCGCGTGCCAGGTGTTGTGTATGGCGCGGGCGACGCAAGCCTGATAGAAATGGATCAGAACGACATGTTCTACAAGCTGAAAAGCGAAGAATTTCATGCATCCATCCTGACATTGGATCTGGAAGGTAAAAAGGAAGCCGTGTTGTTGCGCGACTTTGTGATGCACCCGTTTCGCCAGCAAGTACAGCACATCGATTTTCAACGCGTTGACCAGAAGAAGAAGATGCATATCAAGGTGCCGCTGCACTTCCTGAACGAGGATGTTGCTCCCGGCGTGAAACTCGGCGGCGGCAAGATCAGTCATGTGCTGCACGAACTGGATATCGCCTGCCTGCCGAAGGATTTGCCGGCCTTTATCGAGGTGGACCTCGGTCAATTGGAGCTGGGCCATTCCGTCCATGTTGTCGACCTGAAGCTGCCTAAAGGTGT
>Ga0224495_10003218_pt1 | contig 10158 bp, 20 predicted proteins | sample SF_Jul11_sed_USG_FD_168128 | JGI IMG/M metagenome (GOLD analysis project Ga0224495, IMG submission 168128) | Sediment microbial communities from San Francisco Bay, California, United States - SF_Jul11_sed_USGS_4_1 | ecosystem: Environmental > Aquatic > Marine > Sediment | place: USA: California...
AGCGGACTGATAATGAACTTGCCGTAGTTGCGCGCCTCCGCTTTCCGCTCAATTTTCGGCGTTACCATATTACTTAAACCTATCACGGTTCACCTCGAGATTGATTGAAGGCAGGCAGATTACAAGCCATAGATATACCAGGAAAAGCTTTGGTACAACCTTGAACTTTCAACCTTCCAGCTTTCAATCCATTATCTAGAATAGTACTCAACGATGAGTTGCTCGTGCAAATTCCCATCGATCTCAGCCCGCTCCGGCAGGCGCAATACCTTGCCCGATAGAGCCTTAAGGTCTCTTTCCAGCCAGGCGGGGATATTTTTCGTCTCGGCCACGGCTGCTAAGTCCTTGAAGTATGGGCGGGTGCGAGAGTTGCCTTCACGCACAGAGATCTCGTCGCCGGGAGAGAGCAACATCGAAGGGATGTCTGTGCGCCGTCCATTGACGGCGAAGTGCCCGTGTGTCACCAAGAGGCGCGCCTGAGCACGGCTATCGGCGAAGCCCAGGCGGAATACCACATTGTCGAAGCGTGACTCGAGGATCTGCAACAAGTTTAGACCTGTCAACCCACGACGACTTAGAGAGGTCTCATAGTAACGACGGAACTGTCGCTCCAACACGCCATACACGCGGCGAGCTTTCTGCTTGGCGCGCAACTGGCGATTAAAGTCCGACTCGCGCCTACGGCGGAACTGAGCGCCTTTGCCATGCTGACCGGGGGGGTATCCCCGTCGCTCAAAAGCGCATTTCGGTGTGAAACAGCGCTCCCCTTTCAGGAACAGCTTTTCACCTTCTCGCCGGCACAACTTACAAACTGGCCCACGATACTTTGCCATACGTTTCTTACCTTATCCTTCCTGAAAAATATTAAACACGCCGCTTCTTTGGTGGTCGGCAGCCATTATGAGGTACTGGCGTGACGTCAGAAATCGATGTCACTTTCAGACCCAGCGTCTGGATGGCGCGCACCGCCGATTCGCGACCTGGCCCAGGACCTTTGACAAAGACCTGTACCTCTTGCAAACCCAATGCCATGGCTGCCTTAAGAGCTTGTTCAGCCGCCAGGCGGGCTGCGAAGGGTGTGCTTTTTCGTGAACCTTTAAAACCTGCAGATCCTGCGCTACCCCAAGCCACTGTGTTGCCGGACGGGTCGGTTACCGTTATGATCGTATTATTGAAGGTAGCCAGAATATGAATCTGCCCCGATGATAGGGTTCGTTTGATTTTCTTTGTGCCTTTGCGGCGAGCTGTACGAACACTTTGAGCCATAGAACCTCACAATTTCCAGATGATTATTTCTTCTTTGCTCCACGTCGCCGTCCGCGCCCGGCAACTGTTTTCTTTGGACCTTTGCGGGTGCGGGCGTTGGTGCGCGTTCTTTGCCCACGAACCGGCAAATTGCGACGATGGCGAAGCCCGCGGTAGCTGCCAATCTCAATCAAGCGCTTGATATTGAGCTGGACTTCGCGTCTCAGGTCACCCTCTAGCTTATAGTTCTGAGAGATGAATTCGCGCAACAGGGTGACATCAGCATCGGTGAGATCTTTAATGCGAATATCAGGGTTTACACCGGTTGCCTTCAAGATCTGCTGCGCGCGGGGCAGGCCAATACCATAAATATAGGTCAGACCCACTTCAACCCGCTTGTTACGAGGTAAGTCAACGCCTTCTATACGAGCCATATCTGATTATCCCTGTCGCTGTTTATGTTTCGAATTCTCACAAATGACGTATAAAACGCCTTTGCGTTTGACAATTTTGCACTTCGAACAGCGCTTTTTAATAGATGCGGATACTTTCATTTCATTTCTCCTTCTTATTAAAACTCAGAAAGAGTTCCATTCTCCTGATAGCCGAAGTTTTCATTATACCGTAATCACTTTCTCTCGTCCAGTTTTCTCCCAAGAATGCGCTATTATTCACAGCGGGTGTGCCCAACTCAAGGGATTGTCAACACAAGCGGTCCATTCTGGGTAATCGCCACGCTGTGCTCGAAATGAGCAGTCAGCGAACCATCGGCAGACGCCACTGTCCATTGATCGGGTAAGACACGCGTGTGGGTCGTACCCACCAATACCATTGGCTCCAAGGCAATGACCATACCCGGTCGGAAGACCGTGCCCCTGCCGGAAACACCGTAATTGGGCACCTGCGGACCTTCCCACATCGCCCGTCCTACACCATGACCGGTATATTCCCGGGTTAAGTGAAATCCCTGGCCCTCTACATACTCCTGTATGGCAGCTCCTACATCACCAACGCGCTTACCCGGGCGCAACTGGTCAATACCAATGTGCAGAGATTTCTCGGTCACCTCCATCAGCTGCTGGGCAACCTGAGAGACTTCGCCCACACCCATGGTAAAAGCCGAGTCGCCTACGTATCCCTCGAAGATCGTGCCGCAATCCACTGAGATGATATCGCCTTCTTGCAGCTTTCGCTTCCCCGGTATGCCGTGAACCATCTCTTCGTTAACACTAATGGTCGTCGTAGCCGGGTATGGATACGCTCCAGGAACTCCCAGGAAAGCTGGTTTGGCGCCATGCTTTCGAATGACATCTGCAGCGATCTGATCCAACTCGGCAGTCGTCACCCCGGGTCGTATCGCCTGGCGCACACCAGCCAAAGCCAAGGCGTTAATCCGTCCAGCCTCGCGCATGATGGTGATTTCCTGTTGGCTCTTGATGAAGATGCCGCGTTGACTGATCATGTCTATTTTCCTGCAGGGAGAGCAGCCAATAAATCCATCGATACCTTCTCGATAGGTTGGCTTCCGTCCACTTCCAATAGTAAGCCCTGTTGGCGATAGTATTCGATCAGGGGCATCGTTTGTTTAAGGTACACATGGATACGGTTGATCACCGTTTCCTCTTTATCATCCTCTCGCTGGTAGAGCTGCGAACCGTCGAAATCACAACGGCCTGCTTCCCGCGGGGGGTTGAACTTCTCGTGAAAGACGTGCCCATTTGCCCGGCAAGTCCAGCGTCCGGTCAGGCGCTCGATCAGCACGGGCTCCGGAACACTGATATAAGGCACCACATCTACCTGGCTTTGAAAATCGTCCAGCATTCTCGCCAGGGCTTCGGCTTGCGCCGGCGTGCGTGGAAATCCATCCAGCAGCGCGCCCGATGAACAATCTGGACGCGAGAGTCGCTCGCGCACCATGGAGATAGTCACATCATCTGGCACCAGCTCACCCCGGTCGATATAGCCCTTGGCTAGCTTGCCTAACTCGGTCTGCCCCTTTAGGTTCTCGCGGAACAGATCTCCAGACGAGATATGCGGCAACCCCAGTTCATTGGAGATGATTTGCGCCTGGGTTCCCTTACCTGCACCCGGAGGGCCGAGTAAAACAATGTACTTTGGCATGTGTCACTCCGCTTAACGGATCAACTGCGTATCATCGTAACCGTGAAGCTTGAGCTCTGCCTCAATATTAAAGAACGTATCGCGCACGACACCCACCACAATCAGCAATCCTGCTGATGAGACCAACAGGATGCCCGATTGACCGCCCAGACTGACCCCGAAACCAGACAGAATTAAGGTGACCAGCACCGGCAAAACCGCCACCAGACCCAGGAATAAAGCCCCAGGTAGGGTGATGCGCCGCAAGACACGCGTCAGATATTTTTGGGTAGGCGCACCCCGGCTGACACCCGGGATTTGTGCACCGACTCGCTTTAAATTCTCGCCGTAATTTTGTTGGGCGAAAAGCACATCAGTGTAAAAGAAAGTGAAACCTACAACCATCAAGAAGTAAAAGATCCAGTAGGCATTGCTATTGCCGCCAAACAGATTTTGGACCGTGGCCGCAGTATTTGAAACCCACGCAATTTGTGAACTGACAAAAAAGCTGGCGATAATGGCTGGGAAGGTGAGCAACGACTGGGCGAAGATCAGCGGGATCATGCCAGCCATGTTGACCATCAAGGGCAAGGTTCCCTTAACCGGCATCGACATGCGATTGCCTACCCGGCGTCCAGGATACATCACTGGAACGTTTCGCCGCCCCTGTTGTACATAGACGATGGCGAAAATGATCAAAGCCATCATGATGGCGATGAAGATGGGCACGAAGACCCGGGTGCGCTCATCCTGCAACAAGCGCAGCAGGTTGGTGGGCACATCCGACACAATACCTGCAAAGATGATTAGGGAAAGCCCCTGGTTGCGAATACCGTACTCTGAGATGAGCTCACCCAACCAGATGGCGAACATCGTGCCAGCGGTCATGCTGAGGATAATCGTGATCGACGGCAAGAGGTTTGCGCCGCTGAAGCCAAAGTCGCTGATGATCGGCACACCACCTGTGAAGGCATTGAACAAATTAATCTGTCCAATCGCCTGTAAAGCAGCCATGGGAACTGCCAGCATATACGTCCACTTCTCCATCCACTTCTGCCCCTCGCGTGGATCTTCTTCCATCCGCCTCTGCAGAGCAGGGATAATGGGAACCAGAAGCTGCAGGATAATCTGTGCTGTGATGTAGGGATAGACCCCCATCGCCAAGACGGAGAAATTGGTCACCGTGCCACCGGACAACATATTGAGCAGGCTGAATAAGGTTCCACCCGCACCGCCGCCGGCGATAATACTGGCAATCGCCTCCCGGTTCGCTCCTGGTACAGGCACATGCGCTGCCAAGCGGAATATGGCCAACAAACCGACTGTTACCAGCAGCTTGCGGCGGATATCTTTGGCATACCAGAGAAAGCGCCAAGCAGAACGCTTCATTTTTGGCTCCTATGGGTAAATACCAAGGTGTTAATTACCTTCATTTCACAGTTCAAGAATTTCAACACTACCACCGGCCGCTTCGATCTTGGCTTGGGCACCCTTGCTGACTCGGTGAGCGCTCACCTTGAGGGCAACACTCACCTCACCACGTCCGAGGATGACTACCGGGTTTTCGGGTTCATGCAGCAAACGAGCTGTCTCCAACGTTTCCGGGGTCACTTCGCTATCTGCGGGAAAATCTGCGAGCTGATCCAAATTAACTTCGTTGTACTCCTGGCGGAACAGGGGAGTGAAACCCTGACCACGGACAAATGGCAGACGGCGGTAGAAGGGTAGATTACCACCCTGGTGGTAAAGGCGTACACCGCCTCCGGCGCGCGCACCTTGACCCTTGACACCCCGTCCGGCATTTTTTCCCTGGCCGGCGGCGGTGCCGCGGCCGACGCGCTTACGCGATTTTTTTGATCCTGGGTTCGGCTGTAAATCGTGCAGTTTCATTTTATTATTCCACTTCTTCCACATCTACTAGGTGGCTCACTTTTGCGATCATGCCACGCACCGAGGCCGAATCGATATGTTCCACAGTCGCGTGCATGCGGTGAAGTCCCAGTGCGCGCACGGTATCTTTCTGGCGCTGAGTGTAGCCGATGGGACTTTTGACCAGCGTGACACGCAGTCTCTTTTCAACAACCTTTGCTTTCCTAGCCATTCTTCCTCCGCTCCCAGAACGGGGTGACGTCCTTCACCGCCTTTCCACGGAAGGCAGCCACTTCTTGAGGCGATTTGAGCTGTTCCAATGCGTTAATGGTAGCGTAGACCACGTTCAGCACATTGCTGCTGCCCAAAGATTTCGTCAGGATATCCGATACGCCAACTGCCTCGAGCACTGCGCGTACGCCGCCACCCGCGATGACGCCTGTACCTGGGGAGGCTGGTTTTAGCAAGACTTTCGAACCAGCCATAATCCCCATCACTTCATGGGGGATGGTCGTGCCAAACATGTTCACCTTTTGCATATTGCGGCGCGCCTTATCGGTAGCTTTGCGCATGGCATCTGGCACCGCATTGGCCTTACCAATACCGACACCAATGCTCCCGCGATTGTCACCCACAACCACCGTTACGCGAAATGAAAAGCGCCTACCACCCTTAACCACTTTGGCAACCCGGGCGATTTCAACGACACGCTCGTCGAGTTCTAATTGATCAAATTCGTTATAGTCGGTCATATACTTCTCCGTGCAGCTGGCTTTAAGCCCCTGCTAAAAATCCATTCCGCCTTCGCGAGCGCCATCCGCAAGCGCTTTAACCCGGCCAATGTAGCGATAACCGCCCCGGTCGAAGACAACTATTGAGATGCCTTTTTCCTTGGCGCGTTCTGCCAATGCCTTTCCGACCAGGTGAGCCTGCTCGCTCTTTTTCTTTCCCTTCAGTGTATCGCGCAAGTGGCGATCAACACTGGAAGCAGAGACAAGCGTATGACCAGCCTCGTCATCGATTACCTGGGCGTAGATCTCGGCCAGGCTGCGAAATACATTCAAGCGGGGTTTTTCTGGCGTCCCGCTAACATTTTTACGGACGCGTCGATGCCGTCGCAACCGTGCTACTGAACGTGATTTAATCGTACCCATAGATTACACCTTGCCTGCCTTACCAGCTTTACGGCGAATCCTCTCGTCAAGGTATTTGATGCCTTTACCCTTATATGGTTCAGGCGGGCGCACCATTCGGATATTGGCGGCAACCTGTCCAACCATTTCTTTATCTACACCCATCACCTTGATTTGTCGAGTGCGGGCGTCCACTTCAAAAGAAATACCACCGGGCGGCTCCATCTTGACCGAATGAGAGTAGCCAACGTAAAGAACCAAATTTTCTCCATCCAACTCAGCGCGGTAACCCACGCCGTTTACTTCAAGGATTTTCTCAAATCCATCACTGACGCCCACAACCATATTGTTGATCAGCGCCCGTGTCATGCCATGCAGGGCGCGATGGCGGGGTTCGTCGCTAGGGCGCTTCACGACGATCTTTCCGTCCTCGACCGAAATGATGATATCGGCCGGGAAGGTGCGCGCCAATTCGCCCTTGGGACCTTTCACCCGCACGTTGGAGCCCTTAATTTTCACATCTACCCCATTGGGTACATCGACCGGTGCACGACCAATTCTCGACACAGATACCTCCTTTACCAGACCTTACAAAGGATCTCGCCGCCAACCCCTAATTGGCGAGCACGCTGGCCGGTCATCACACCCTTGGGTGTTGAAATAATGGCAACGCCCATTCCAGATAATACCCAAGGGATTTCCCGTTTGTTGGTATAAACCCTACGGCCTGGACGGCTAATCCGTTCCAGTCCAGTAATTACAGGTTTTCGTTCGCGCCGCTCTCCAATATACTTTAAGCGGATGCGTAAGACTTTTTGCCCTACGGTTTTGCCTTCTACCACTTCGAAGGAAGTGATAAATCCCTCATCTTTGAGGATTTTGGCGATCGCCACTTTGAGCTTGGAGCTGGGTAAAGCCACCATCTGGTGACCTACCATGACCGCATTGCGAATGCGGGTCAACATGTCTGCGATAGGATCATTCACACTCATTCTCAAACCCTCCAACCGGCTACCAGGATGACTTCACTACGCCAGGGATTTTGCCTTCTAATGCCAACTCACGGAAGCAAATGCGGCATAAACCAAACCGGCGCAGATACCCGCGCGGTCGCCCACACTGTTTGCAGCGATTTCGGACACGGGTAGGGTACTTCCGCCTGGTTTCACGGATCATCATACACTTTTTGGCCATCGCCTAACCTTCCTTCTTGAACGGCATGCCCAGCAATTGCAGCAATTGCCGGCCTTCTTCATCATTGCGACCAGTCGTCACAATACTAATTTCCATGCCACGTAATTTGTCGATCTTGTCGTAATCGATCTCTGGAAATACCAACTGCTCTCGCAATCCCAAGGTGTAGTTGCCGCGCCCGTCGAACGCATTCGGCGAGATGCCACGGAAATCACGCACGCGTGGCAAAGCAACGTTCATCAAGCGATCCAAGAATGCCCACATACGGTCGCCGCGCAACGTGACTTTCACGCCGATTTGCCGGCCTTCACGCAACTTAAAGTTCGCAATGCTCTTGCGGGCTTTAGTCACGATGGGTTTTTGGCCGGTCACCTGGGTGACATCCGCCACGGTGGCGTCCAGTGCTTTGGCATTATCCAAGGCTTCGCCGACTCCTACATTAACAACAATCTTTTGGATGCGCGGCGCCTGCAAATTATTTTCCAGATGAAGCGACTTCATCAATGCCGGCACGATCTCTTCTTGATACCTTTCTTTCAATATGTGTCCCATCATTTCGCTCCCAGATAGGCCATCTTATACATCGATCAGCCCATGGCAATGTTTACAAACACGTAAAGATTCATCGCCTTCACGCTGTAAACCCACACGGGTTGGCTCGCTACACTTCGGGCAAACCAACATCACGTTGGATATATGGATCGGCCCTTCAAACTCAATGATGCCCGGAGACAGGTTGCGCCGACCCTGGGTCTGGACCTGCCGTTGGTGCTTTTTACGTATATTAATGCCTTGCACAACCACACGTCCATCATCAGGATTTACGCGGATCACCTCACCGCGCTTACCTTTATCTTCAAAGCGACCATTGATCACTTCAACCATATCGCCTTTGCGAATTTTCTTTCTCACAATACGCTCTCCTCTCCGCAGAGTCCTTACAGTACCTCAGGGGCTAGCGAGACGATTTTCATGAATCCCTTCTCGCGCAGTTCACGGGCAACAGGTCCGAAGATGCGGGTACCTTTAGGATTTCTGCCATCCTGATCCAGGATGACCGCGGCATTATCATCGAAGCGGATATAGGACCCGTCTTCTCGCCGCCACTCCTTCGCGCAGCGGACAACAACTGCTCGCACAATATCACTCTTCTTCACCGAGCCCTGCGGGGTAGCTGCCTTGACCGTAGCTACCACCACGTCGCCCACTCGGGCATAACGGCGGGTAGACCCACCCATCACGTGGATGACCAGCAGCTCGCGTGCGCCGGTATTATCGGCAACCTTCAAGCGAGATTCCTGCTGGATCATGGCACATTCTCCAAAAGGCCCACCTCGGGCTCGTCAGCACCGATTGCGCGGCGCAGTATCTCTTCAACAACCCAATGCTTGTGGCGAGAAATCGGTCGGCTCTCCACAATACGTACATGATCTCCAACCTGGCAACCCAATTCATCGTGGGCCATAATCCGCTTGCTGGAATCGACTACTTTTTTATACAGTCGGTGGCGGTAGGTACGGGAAATTTCCACAACGACTGTTTTATCCATCTTGTCACTGGTAACCACACCAGTTAAGCGACGGCGAGTGTTCATGCTTCACCTTCTTCCTGGGCTGTAAACTGGCGCTCGTTAAGTATTGTCATTAGGCGCGCAACCGACTTGCGAGTGTAGCGAAGACGGGTGTAATCATTCAGACCGCCCATGGCCAGTTGAAAGCGCAGCTTCATTAATTCTTCTTTCGCATCGTCCAGGCGAGCCTGGATATCCTCAGTGGAAAGAGCGCGTATTTCCTCTGGTTTCATGCCTCGCCTCCTCCTGTCTCTTCATAGCGGCCAATAATTTTAGTTTTGATGGCCAGCTTATACTGGGCTAGGCGCAATGCCTCTTGAGCCACATCTGGGGTCAAACCACCACCCACTTCGAACATGACCCGGCCTGGTTTCACGACCGCAACCCAATATTCCACATTGCCTTTACCTTTACCCATTCGCGTTTCCGCTGCTTTGCGAGTTACCGGCTTATCAGGGAAAATACGGATCCATACTTTTCCACGGCGTCGCAGAGCGCGCACAATCGCACGTCGGGCAGCTTCAATCTGGCGTGCGCTGACCCAGCCCGGTTCCATAGCCTGCAGGCCAAATTCTCCAAAAGAGATTTGCGCACCACGTTGAGCTTTGCCCCTCATTCGACCGCGCATCTGCTTGCGCCACTTTACACGCTTTGGCATTAACATGATCGCACCTTATTCACTAACGTATACACCTTCAGTCGACTCGAGCTTATCTTCCATCTCGGGCAGTACTTCGCCCTTATAGATCCAGACTTTAACCCCGATCCGACCGTAGGTGGTATTGGCTTCAGCTTTGGAAAAGTCAATGTCGGCGCGTAATGTCTGGCGCGGTACCTGACCCTCGCGCATATTTACCGCCCGAGCCATTTCAGCACCGCTTAACCGACCAGAGACCTCCAAACGAATCCCCTCAGCTCCCTGGCGGATCGCCTGCTGGATGGCGCGTTTCATGGCGCGTTGGTAGCTAATCCGGCGCTCAAGCTGATCTGCGATATTACGTGCCACCAAATAGGCATCAAGGTCAGGCGATTTGATCTCTTTGATCT
>Ga0224495_10003219_pt1 | contig 10151 bp, 6 predicted proteins | sample SF_Jul11_sed_USG_FD_168128 | JGI IMG/M metagenome (GOLD analysis project Ga0224495, IMG submission 168128) | Sediment microbial communities from San Francisco Bay, California, United States - SF_Jul11_sed_USGS_4_1 | ecosystem: Environmental > Aquatic > Marine > Sediment | place: USA: California...
TGAACCACATCAACGAGCAGCGCGCCCTGTCTCCCGACAAGAAGCTGTTGCGGGTGGTGGTGGAAGCCACCGGCGACAGGTTGAGAGCCATTATCATGACCACCGCCACCACCGTGGCTGGGCTGCTCCCGCTGGCCTATGGTATCGGCGGCAACGACATTTACATGGGCCCCATGGCCATGGCTCTGGGTTGGGGACTGCTGTTCGCCACGCCGCTCACCCTGCTGCTGGTGCCCAGTTTCTACCTGGTGGGGGACGACATATCCAGGCTCTTTGGCTGGATGGCGGGCCTTTTCCGGCGCAAGCCAGAGGAGCCCAAGACCGCATGAAATGAAAATCCCCTCTCCGCTTTAGGCGGAGAGGGGATTGTTCTTTTCAGTTGGTCGGCCAGCTCTACTTCACCGTAAAGCCCCTGGGCTCCGATTCGATAACCCCGCCACGGCCGTCCTCGGCGGTGACTTTCCATTGGTAATCGCCAGGTTTCAGCGAATATTTCTCGCCACACAGCGCATCGGCTCCGGCGGCCGAACAGCTGGCCACGGTCACCCCCTGGGAGGCCGAGCCGCTGGAATGTCCGCAGGCCACCATCGCCGCCGAGCCCGTCAGCGCCAGAACGGCGGCCATCACCGCCAGGCGTCTTCTGCGGCCGCTGGTGAATCCAAAGCCGACCAGCAGCAGGCCCGCGCCCAACACGCCCAGCCCCGCGGCCATGCGCAGTTGGTTGCCCTGGCTGTCGAAGGTGGCGATAACCTGGCAGTTTTCAAAGTCGCCATTTGGGCAGACATATAGTGAATAGGTGATCACGTCTCCATCCAGATCCTGCAGGACCCTCCAGACAAATGGCGTATTCCCATTCCCATAGCCGCCATCGTCCGGCGAGATGAGCCAGCTCCCCCCGCCGGGGTGGTATGGCGGTTGATTGGTGATTCCGCCCCCGCCACCTCCGCCGCCTGACGGCGCTGGCGGTGGAGGGCACAGGATGGTGAATGTCATGTCCGCGCCATTGGTTGTGGCGGTGGTGTTGGTGGCGTTTACCCGGTAGTGGTATGTCACGCCGCAGGTGAGCCCGCCGACGGCCAGGCTAACCGCCGTGGAGCCGCTGGTGGCCGCCAGGGGCGATTGCGCGGCGGCGGCGGTGGTCCCATACGCCACGGTGGTTCCGTAGTCAAAGGTCACCGTGGTGGCGTCGCCCCAGCCGTTGACCGTGCCATTGAGGGTGGCGGAGGTCTGGCTGGCGCCCGTGGCCGCGTTGGTGGTGGCGGAGGGGGCCGTGCAGGCCAATGTGGTGAAACTCTGGTTTCCACCAAAACTTGTGCCAATCACGTTCGTTCCCATCGGCTGGAAATTGTAGAAGGTGTTGCAGGTAAGCCCCGTTATGGCGGCGGAGAAGTTTGTGGCGTTGCAACCTGCCACGGGGGACGGCGAACCCGCCACCGTGGTCCCATACGCCAGGGTGGGGCCATATTGAAATGATGTGGCGGTGCTTTCTCCATTGGGGGCGGCGCTGGCGTTAAGCGTGGCGCCGGATGGAGTGATGGATGTGGCGGCCATGACGCCTATCGCCGGGGCCAAACCCACCGAAGGGCTGCCTGTTCCGCTCAAGGCGAAGTTGAACGTGGTCAGGCATCCGTTTGCCCCATCGGATGTGATGGTAACCGTGCCGGTATGCGACGCTGAGCTCTTGGGCAGATACTCAAAGGCCACGCTGAAGGGCGCAACTGTCGACACCGTAGTTGGAGTGGGCGGTGTAATGGATACTATATAAAAATCCCCTCCAGCGCTGGTCATGGTCACCCCTGTGACCGTGCATCCAGCCGCAGGGGCAGTCAAATATAGGTAGGCTGACTGAAATGAGGGTGAACAAACCTTAACATTGCCGTAGTTATAGCTGATAATCGTCGGAGCGCTCAGGTCGTTTTGTAGCGACGATGTGCCGTAAGCGTCGAAGGCAAGGGCCAACTCTTCATTCTTCTTCGCGCCTAGTTCGGAGAAAGGAATCTTGAAGGTGTAATACTTGTGCTGGTAGGTGGCTCTTTGGGAGTAAACAAACTGGTTGGAGCCCCATTTTGTCACGTTCTCCGATATCCGGAACTCCTTCACTCCCGCCGGGGTTTTCACATACAGGGTGGAGTAATCGGCGGCTCCGTCCATGGTGTTGTCCGAGGCGAACTCCACCACGGCGTAGAGGTTTTCCCCATCATCGGCCACCCAGCCATATGTATAGTTGGCGGGATGGCCGCTTCCCGGGGTGGACCATACCGCGAATGTCGGCTCCAGGGAATTCACCTTAGCGGGGCCATCATCCAGGCCGAACGCATGATGATTGGTCCCGGGCTTGTATGAATAGAATGTGGAACTGGCGTCGATTTTTTTGTAATTGTTCGCGGGGGGAAACTTGAAGGCCTCCTTGCTTATCACCGTCGGCTCCACCCGCCCATTTACCAGCAGCAGGGCGCCCTCTCGATCAGCTGGGAACTCCATTTCCATCCCGTGGGTGGCGTCGGCCACGTCGTTATCCCTGGCGGTCAGTTTTTTCAGCGTCAGCGGATCGGTGGAGGAGAGAACAGCCGATGGCGCCGCGCCGCCCAGGTAGGCCGCCTCCAGGTGGGCCATGCCCCCACCCTGCTTGGTCAGGCGAACCCTGGCTTTTTGCCCCTTGGCCGCATATCTGGACAGATCCACCACCTGCCCGGTGAAATATTTGCCGAACTCCATCCGGCCCGCCTTTTTCCATGCGCCATCGTTGAACACTTCCACGATGAAGCCGCCGTTGGGCTCATTGGCCGGGGCGCTGATGCTCGCCCGAACGGCGGGCTGGAGGACCGGAGCGACCTTGGTGGAGGCAGACGCGGCCTGCCCGGTGGCCACCAAAGCGAGGATTGATAGAAGATATGTCAGGAACTTGGTTAGGTTTGTCATGACAGCAGTCCTTATTCTTTGGGGACCCATAAAATATGTTTTCGGCCAGCCATGACTATCATTGAACATGGCCAATAATAGAACCAGTCTACACCCATCCACCACTCGCGGGGAAGCCAGATTTTTACGGATATCCAAATATTCCAGTGTCGCCATGAGCGAGGGTGTCGATAATCGCCGGCGCTGGCCTGGCCAAATATTTGCGTTTTGCCTAAGGGTATGTTCATATGAGAACATCGGTATCTGAGACCGGAATATTGCATGACTGAAAGGACTCCGCCACAAGATGAAAGAGCCCCAGCGAACCATGGAAACTTCATGGGAAAAGTACTTTGAAAAGGTAATCCAGCCTATAGAGGAGTTCATCCGCTACAAGGCGTCCGGGGCGATGCTCCTTTTCCTTTGCGCGGTGGCCTCCTTTGCGCTGGTCAATTCCCAATTCCATGACAGATTCGAGTCGATTCTTAAAGCCGAGATATCCATCACCGGCGCCGGGCTCTTCCTCCATATGTCCGTTCATCACTGGATCAATGATGGCTTGATGGCTCTCTTTTTTCTTCTTATGGGGCTGGAGATAAAACGGGAAATACTGGTGGGGGAGCTCTCCCGGCCCAGGCAGGCGCTGCTGCCCATTCTTGCGGCCGCCGGGGGCATGGCGGCGCCTGCGGCGATCTATCTGCTGTTTAATCCTGCCCCGCCGAACAGCCTGGGGTGGGGGGTGCCCATGGCCACGGACATCGCTTTCTCAGTGGGTATCCTTTATATTTTGGGCGACAGGATCCCGCGCCCGCTTTTCGTTTTCCTGATCTCGCTTGCCATAGTGGACGATATCGGCGCCGTGCTGGTAATAGCCCTCTACTATTCCCACGATATCAACACGGGATACATTTATCTGATGGCGGCGACCTTGGCGGCGCTCACGGTGATGAACCGGATCGGGGTCCGTAGCCTGATCTATTACGCCATCGGCGGGGTGATATTATGGACCGCCACCCTGGAGTCCGGGCTTCACGCCACCATCGCCGGCGTGTTGCTGGCTTTCGCCATCCCCGCCCGCCCCCGCAAGGAGCCGGCAAGCTTTTCCGACCAGGCGCGCGGCCTGATGGCCCGGTTCGACGCCGCCCGGGACGAACGGGAGGATATCCTCATCAACAATGAGCAGAGAGCGATCATATTTTCGCTGATGGTGGGCGCCCGGGACGCGTTGACGCCGTTGCAGAGGATGGAGCATATCCTCCATATGCCGGTCTCTTTTCTGGTGATGCCGCTCTTCGCGCTGGCCAACGCTGGTGTGGTGATGGAAGCGGACTTTCTGGGGCAGGCGTGGTCCCACCCAATAACCCTGGGCGTCACGGCGGGGCTCCTGGCCGGCAAGGTGTTGGGAGTTTTTGGCGTCAGCGCCCTGGCGGTCTGGAGCAAGATCGTGGACCTTCCGGCGGGAACAACCTACCGGCATCTTCTGGGCGCGGGTTTCCTGGCCGGAGTGGGCTTCACCATGTCCATATTCATCGCCGAACTGGCGTTTGCCTCCGCCCATAGCCTTAGCCTGGCGAAGGTTGGCGTGCTGGCCGGATCGGCCTTCTCGGCGGTGATTGGCATGATTCTTTTGAGCCTTGGGGCCTCGCCTGCGGATAAACAGTCCGGCGATTGACCAACATGAAACCGGCCGTGGGGGCGGCGTTGCGCCGCTCTCTTTGCGTTCATTTACAAAACTTGCGGTAAATCCCTATCTTATTATCAAGAGCCCTCTCGGGCTGATGGTGCGGCCATGGGTCATATGCTGCTGGATAAGCAAGGGCTTGTCCCTCTCATCGACAGGCTTAATCGATATCCCATCGGGCTGGTGGATAACGGGAAGCTGCGCCAGATCCTCAATATCTTGTTTGATCCGGAGGAGGCTTTTGTCGGCGGGCGGTTCCCCCTGGAGGAAGCCACGCTGGAGGAGCTTTGCCAAGCCACGGGGATGAGCGCGCGAAAGCTGGCCCCCATCCTGGAGCGAATGGCGGAAAAAGGATTGGTGGCGGACATGCCGTACCATGGCGTCACCTACTACCTCCTGATCCCCGGCCTTATTGGATTCTTCGAGTTCACCTTCATGAAGAACCGTACCGACATCCCCATGGACACCGTGGCGCGGCTGATGGCCGAGTATCTGGAGGATAAATCCAAGACCGGCCAGATGAATGAGATCCTGGACCGCAAGACCCAGCTAACCCGCGCCCTGGTGTATGAGGACCATATCCCGGTCACCGCCAAGGTCACCAGCTATGAGGACGCCCGGGAGATCATAAAGAACGCCAGCTTCGGCGCGGCCGGCATGTGTTATTGTCGGCACAAGAAGGAGCATCAGGGGCTTAAATGCAAACGGAACGCGCCGATAGAGGGGATATGCATCACCCTAGGAGAGGGCGCCCGGTTCCTGGCGCGGCGGGGGTTCCAGCAGGAGAAAAGCGTGCCGGAGCTTCTGGAGATACTGAAGCTGGCGCGGTCGTATAACCTGACCCACATCACCGAAAACGTGCGGGAGAAACCGGCATTCATCTGCAACTGCTGCCGCTGCTGCTGTGTGCTGATGCATGGGCTTCAGATGGGCTACCCCGATGGCGTGGGTAAGACTCCATTCATCGCGCAGGTGGACGCGGAAAATTGCGATTACTGCGGCAAATGCATTGCCACGTGCAACGTGAAAGCCATCCACGCCGGCGCGGAGGGCCTCGATGGCGGCCGGCGAAGGTTCGCCATGGTGGACGCCCAGGCATGCCTGGGGTGCGGCGCATGCATGGAGGCCTGTGCGCAGAAGGCCATAATCCTGGCCCCCAGGGAGCAAAGGCCCATCCCGCCGCGCACCCACAACGCCATGTTCGGCTGGATGATGTGGGGCAATGGGCGATACTGGCCACTGTTGTTCAGCCGGTTGAGAAAGCGGGCGCTCAACGCCATCGCCCGCCTGCGCGGCAACGGCAAGACCCGGCCCCTGCACATGCTGGACACGTGACCACCCTGGCCGCACCTGGACAGAACTCCAATTTTTCCCATGGTGGACACTGGGCGTTCACTGGCTGACCCATCTGTGCAATAATCATATTCTGCTCGCTATTAATGGAGGGGCTGACCATGGGCGGATTCGAGCGTTTTCTCAAGCTTCTTAAGCTTACCTTCGGCTGGGGGCCGCGGTGGATCAAGAAGGTGGAGAAAGATGGCCGGGAGGCCAAGGCCGAGGTGCTGGCCAATCCCGCTGATTTATTCAAGGGCCTGGGCGGCTATGAGGGGGAGGACAAATGGATAGAGTTCCGCGGCCGTGTGGAGCCAGCCGACGGCGCGCCATACGAAGCGGAAATCAAATGCAGGCTCTCCCACGCCTTCGGGGGGCACATGACACCGGGCTTGCGGGTGAACGTCAAGTACGACCCTGCCGATAGATCCCGCGTGGTGCTGGTGGATGATGTGGTGACGCTAATCAAATACAGGGTAAAAAAATGACGACAAGAAAATACTTCACAACAGACCGCATGGGCTGCGGCGCCATACCGGCGCTTGCGCTGCTCTTCCCGGTGGCCATCGCGCTGATGGTGGCAGGTTGCAGCAAATCCTCCGGTGGCGCCACTGCCTCTTCCGGTTTTTCCGATTGCGGCGTGGACATTCATCAACACCTGAACACCGCACCGAATACTGCGGCGTATCTGGATTACGCCAAAACCCTGGTTGGGCTGATGGACCAGGTGGGGATCCAGAAATCGATCATCATGCCCCCGCCCTCCTCCAGCGACTCATCCGCCGGCGCCCACTACGCCTATACGGAGATAATACCCGCCGCCAACTCGCAATCCGGCAGGCTGGCCATTTCCGGCGGCGGCGGGATATTGAACAGCATGATTCACGCCAGTTATCTGGCCGGTGGCGCTCCCACCGCCGCCGAGTTGAACACCTTTGAGCAGGCCGCCCAGGCCATCGCCGATAATGGCGTGGCGGGTTTTGGCGAGATGGCTGTGTTGCATCTGTCATACAGGCCCAGCCATCCCTTTATCTATATCCCCGCCGACCATCCCATGTATCTGCGCCTGGCGGACGTGGCGGCCAGGAACAACCTGCCGGTGGATATCCACCTGGAGCTGATGAGCGCCGCCGGCCCTACCCCCGATTATTTCCGCTCCGCCAGCCCGAACAATCCGGCCATTCTGGAGGAGAACCAGTCCGGCTTCGAACGGCTGCTTTCCCACAACCGGGCCGCGAAAATCGTGTGGGTGCATGTGGGGTGGGACAACACCGGCTATATGACGGCTCAAAAGGTGCGCGATATGGTCTCCCGCCATTCCAATCTCTACCTGGCGCTGAAGATGCTGGATTCACCCGGCCCCATCCAGTTCAACGAGAATAGGCCGTTGGACAACTCCGGCGCGTTGCGAAGCGAATGGGCCTCCCTTATCGCCGATTATCCGGACAGGTTCCTGCTGGGCGCCGATGAGTTCGTAGGGAGCCAGTCGGAAAACGCGGCAGGGGCGCCCAGCACCAGTGGGACATGGAGCATTCTCTCCAGGCTCCCCTCGGATACAGCCCGGAAACTGGCCTGCGAAAATCCGGCGAAGATATATCGGCTGAACTGACAGAGTCACGGCCCTGCGGCCTGCCATGGGCTGATTGATCCAAAGGTTGACGCCGGTTCCCATCCGCCGGCCTTTACGATATAAAATTGACATTTTTGCGGCAGGCATATATTGTTACAACCAGCAAATAAGAAATAGTTAAATTATCAAGGGTTGCGCCAACGGCCTGGAGGGAGAACAATGAGGGGATCTACGCATATCGTCACGCTCATCGCCATGGCCGTTATATTTATTTCAGGTGGTTGCGCCGGCGGTTCCTCCGGCTCATCCAAGGGCGGAACAGACGTTCCCGCGGGTTCGCTGACGGTAACGGTGGGTTTCTGGTCCACCAACGACTGCAGCGGGAACACCATCGCCACGATCTCCTTCCCTGTGGACTACGCCAACACTCAATGCTATTCCTGGCCGGGGCATTCGGGCGAAAACTCCGCCAGTAATTTTGTCTGCGGGGCCAACAGCCTCTCCTATACCCAATGGACCACCATGACATGCAGCGGTGGACAGAATTCCTCCGGCACGGCCAAGACAGTCCATACCGACCAGTGCCAGCAGGATGTGCCCCCCACGTTATACTCGAAGATTATTGACTTCAGCGGCTGCGGGGGGTAGGCCCCACTCCCGGGACGGTGGAATATCCACCGGGCGGCGTTCCAGGGCCCGTGGCCTTGAACGCCCGTCACATCAGCAGGTTGCCAGCGGCCGGCTGCCCCGGATGTCCGCGCAAGCGACTTGGATTTGGCTTGAAAGTATCTTTTAGACCGATATTGACACGCCTTGTGGCAAGGTTCCGTGGCCCATTTTTGCCATGTCCGAATTAATTGCTTCCCCTCCAGCAGTGCATTAAATTAGTATTAGAATGCATCTTGGCCCTTTGGCCCGACTAAGAAACCGGTGGTGGCCCACTGGCCCTGCCCGCGGAGTTATGAGTTATGAAACGTATTGACAATGTGGCGGTTCTGGGAGCGGGGGTGATGGGCTCGGCCATTGCCGCCCATCTGGCCAACGCCGGGCTGGATGTGGTTCTGCTGGACATCGTCCCGCCCAAGCTCACCGAAGAGGAAATCAGCAAAGGGCTCACCCTGCAATCGCCCCAGGTGCGAAATCGGTTTGTGGACAAGGGCCTGGCCGCCTGCGCCAAGGCTTCCCCGGCTTCCTTCTATTCCCAAAGCCTGTTAAGCCGGATAGAGACAGGCAACTTCGATGACGACATCGCCAAGATTTCCAAATGCGGCTGGATCATCGAGGCGGTGGTGGAGAATATGGAGATCAAGAAGAAGCTCTACTCCGAAAAGGTGGCGCCGAACATGGCCAAGGACGCCATCATCTCCACCAACACCTCCGGCCTGTCGGTGAACGAGCTGGCCCAGGCCCTGCCGGAGGAGGTCCGCAAGAATTACCTGGTCACCCACTTTTTCAATCCACCCAGGTATATGAGGCTGATGGAGATAGTGGCCTCTCAACAGACGGACCCGGCGGTGACGGCCTTCATGGCCGATTTCATCAGCCGCCGCCTGGGCAAGGGAATCGTATACGCCAAGGACACGCCGAACTTCATCGCCAACCGCATCGGCATCTTCGCCGTCTTCAACGCCATCCGCCACATGATGGAGATGGGGATGACGGTGGAGGAGGTGGACGCGGTGGCGGGCCAGCCCACCGGCAAGCCAAAAAGCGCCGTGTTCCGCACGGCGGACCTGGTGGGGGTGGACCTTCTGGACCATGTGGGCAGAAACTCTTATGACCATCAGCCCGACGACCCGGATCGGGAGGAGTTTAAAACCCCCAAGGTTGTGGCGGAGCTGATAGAGAAGGGCCTGCTGGGGCAGAAGAGCGGCGCGGGCTTTTATAAAAAAGTCTCCGCCAACGGAAAATCACAGATTCTCCATTACGACTACAACACCCACGATTACGCCCCCCCGGCCAAACCCCGGTTCGCCTCTGTGGGCCAGGCCAAGCAGATAGACGACCCTGCCCTGCGGGTGAAAGCGGTGCTGGATGGCAAGGACAAGGCCAGCCAGTTCGCCTGGGCCACCACCCGGGACACGCTGCTGTACACCTTCAAGCGGATCCCGGAGATCGCCGACGATGTGGTGAACATCGACAACGCCATGAAGTGGGGCTACAACTGGGAGGTGGGTCCCTTTGAGACCCTGGACTCCATCGGGGTGGAGAAGTTTGTCCGCCGCGCTCAGGATGACGGAGTGGAGGTTCCCGAGGCTCTGAAGAAGATTGAGCGGTTCTATAAATTCGATGGCGCCCGCAAGACCTACTTTGATGTAAAGGCCGGTGGCGGATACAAAGATGCGCCAGCCCATGAAGAGGCCATCGAAATCGACATAATCAAGCGGGCCAGGGGCGTGGTGGAGAAAAGCTCCGCCGCGTCGATCCTGGACATCGGCGACGGTGTGTTCCTGCTGGAGTTCCATTCCAAGATGAACGCCATCGGCGGGGACACGCTCTCCATGGCGCAGAAAGCGGTGAAGAGGGCTGAGGAGGATGGCGCGGCCCTGGTCATTGCGAACCAGGGGGCCCTCTTTTCCGCCGGCGCGAACCTGATGACCCTGGCGGTGGCCATCGCCGAGGGGGTCTACGAGGATATCGACCTGATGATCCGCCTGTTCCAGAAGGCCA
>Ga0224495_10003220_pt1 | contig 10150 bp, 15 predicted proteins | sample SF_Jul11_sed_USG_FD_168128 | JGI IMG/M metagenome (GOLD analysis project Ga0224495, IMG submission 168128) | Sediment microbial communities from San Francisco Bay, California, United States - SF_Jul11_sed_USGS_4_1 | ecosystem: Environmental > Aquatic > Marine > Sediment | place: USA: California...
TATGTCTGGATTCTTTGGCTTCAAGCCAGTTCTATTCCGGAGTCATGGACAATAGATATCATTCTTACTCTGAAATTCAGCATATTATGATAGATGATGTCACATAACTCGATTTGTTAAGAAGTGGTGGACCGGTCGAGATTTGAACTCGAGACCTCCTCCAGTTTGGATGCACGCGAAGTGCGTCACAACTGCCAAGGAGGCATTTGTGGCATGTTAGCAGGGAACTAATCACCCGCTAACATTCTACCAGGCTAAACTACCGGCCCATTTGCACACTGTGTGCGCAGTCGCATAGCTTGATGTTATGGTTAAAAGAATTATGGAGTGTTTCAAAGGAAATATGGGGATTCAGACAGAACAATTTGCCAGTTGAATACAAGAGGGGATTAATGATTTTATTACAGATTGTGGATTGGTTTGTTGCCAATCCTTTACAAGCAATTGCTTATCTCTCGATAATCATCATTCTTCTGGTTGCATGCTATATCAAGATTTACGTCAAAATTTATGATTCAAGGATACATATTACACTCTATAGAAAAGGGAGAATCTTGAGGGAATATCCCAATGGTGGAATGGTGGTAACAATTCCTTTCTTTGATAGGATTGAAGCACGATTGAGTACGCCAGAAGAAATCGATGAAGAGAATGATTATTTCTAAATCACAAATCATTTCCAAACTTTGCCAAGTGATTACAGAATGTTGAATTACATGATTATTACGCTTGAAGCAATCACACTCTATTTGGATTGTCCATTGCTAGGAAATTCAATGTGAGAAGAGTCTGAAGGCAAAAGGTTTGAAACACAAGTTATTGTGGAACATTCTTGAATATCATGAGATATTCACATACAATGGGTGGTAGAGACCATGGATGCAGCTGTATTGAGAGAATTGACTGAAGAACTAGAGAAGATGGGATATGATATCGAAGATGCTGAGGTGTGGTATGATCTTGGAAGCGAGTTGTATAATTCGAATCATCTCACGGAAGCAGAAACATCGTTTCGCCAGTCAATTAATCTAGACCCAAGCAATGCTCAAGCTTGGTGTGATCTTGGAGCGACGCTCTTTCTACAGAACAGGTTTGACGAGGCAGAATCAGCTTTCAAGGGAGGACTTGAAAATGATAATGAGGATTCTTATATTTGGTATAACCTAGGATGTGTCTACAATGTGATAGATCGACTAGATGATGCAGCAATTGCTTTTCGAAGGGCCACCGAACTAAATCCCTCAAATGCAGATGCATGGGTGAATCTTGGTGTTGTACTTTCATCTGTCAGAGAAATCCAACAGGCGGAAGAGGCTCTCAGAAGGTCAATCAAGATACGTCCAGAGCATTATGTTGGTTGGTTGAATTTGATCAGTTTGCTTCATCGTGCAGGAAGAAGTAAAGAAGCAGAGGAGGCTCATCAGAAAGCATTGGAGATTATTCCAGATTTTGATAATTTTACGGATGACATCAATGAATTTGTGGAGAGCGTTGATTCGACGGAGTAGGAATTCACTCTGGCCACACTGACTCTTCTTTAGTATCAGATTTTATTTCTTCAGTATCCTTAGTCCAAGGAGAAACGACTCTAGTTGGTGCAAGCCGCCGAACTGATAGAAAGGCAATCACAGAGATCAATGGTAGGGGTACGTATGTTGTATAGATGTCTTCAGTGCCTGTACTTCCAGATGGCATGAGAGATAGAGGGAGAACAAGAAGAACCGCAACTATTGTTAACAAAATCACACTTAGGAGATAGGACTTCTCGCCAGAACATCGTCCTTTTGCGTACCGATATGCCTGAAATCCAATGAATGTATACGGCAACCAGAATTGGAACATTATCAGTGCCATAGGAGAAAAACCACCGTATATTAAACTAGACCTTTCTTGGAGTACCCAATTTGGAGCATATATCATAAAAGACATGAAAGTCTCATGATTTGGATACGCAAAAATGTAGGGCAGGAAGAAGGAGAGTACTAGTATGAATTTTCCAAGGTTTACTGATCGCGCTTTAGGTACATATGGATTATCCCTTGCCATTCCTAACCACTTTATGATACGTTAGCTCGAAAGAATATAAGGTTTGGAAGGTACAATCATTGATGTGTCTACACCATGACAAGAAACTCATCATCAAGGATTACAATCCCTGTTCAAGAGATTACACTTGAGCATATCGAAACTAAAGGCCTAATCCTCGATATTGGGGGAGGGGGAGAAGGACTGGTTTCTAGGATAGAGGGAACGAGGGTTTGTGCTGTCGATATCCGAATGAGTGAGATACGAGAAGCTCTGATACACGGACCACCTGCAAACTGGTTTGTAGGAGATGGACAGCATTTGAGTTTTCGCGATGGAGTATTTGATGTTGTAACGCTGTGGTTCTCTTTAGAATACATGAGCGACTGGTCCATAAAAAAGAGTGTACTAAAAGAAGCTCATCGAGTTTTAGTCACCGATGGTCGATTATCTATTCTATCTAGCAAAATAGATGAAGACTGTGAACGTCTTATTTTCTGGGGTCACTTCACTCTTCCAGATGGTTCTGTGTCACAGACAGGATATGGTGTTAGAGGAGGGCAAAATCAGATACTTGACAGAGTTGCGGATCTAGTGAGGTCCATTGGATTCGATTTATCTTCTCGAGACAATGGTGCTTGGTTTGAAATTCAAGCCTCTAAAACATAGGCAGACCATCATCTGGAATGTTCCAAAACCTTAAAGTGCGGACCGATGTCCGCTCTGACATTCACGCATCTGGTGAGAATCAATGAGCCTTGCAGTTTGGTGGAGACGCGGCAGCAAGCCCGGTCTCATTATCATATTCCTAGCGATAGCTGGTTTTGTTCAGATTCCGATTCTATGGCACGCTCAAGTCTATGTGAACGTTCTAAGTGTTGAGCTTCAGCTTCTAGTTTCATTGGGAGTAATGGCTGTTCTTGGTGGATCGTATGTCCTCATGGCGGAGGCTATGTACCGCTGGGCTCATATTGTGTCCAAGCGAAAGCAGCGAAGACGTCAGAGAGCGCAGGTTTCTTGGATAGCAAAACTCTCTTCCATAGCAAGATCTTGGTCAGATATGCCAGCATTCGTGGGTGTCGGTTTATTGACGTGCCTGTTCTTCCTGTTCTATTTCATCCCATTTGGTGTGGCAGACCTAGGAAGTCTTCCTTCCTGGTTGGCAACTGCAGCTTTCCTTGACTCAGTATATATTTACCCTATTGCGGTGAACGCAGCTGCCATTGCGTCAGCTATTATAGCTAGCTACATGAATTATAAAATTAAGTAGAAACCCTACTTGTTCGAAGAATTGAAAGACTAGACTCCTATCTTAAGTCTTAATAGACAAGAGAGGAGTTGCGTGTTGACTATAGCGAGGTTGGTAGATTGGCAAAGTTGACTATTGGTAGTGATGCTCCAGACTTCACCCTGTGGGAAGCCCCTGGAAAGAGTGTGACATTGAGCGAAGAAATCAAGAAGAGACCGGTTGTCCTTGTTTTCTATCCAGCAGATTTCACCTCTGTGTGCCAGAAAGAACTCTGTAGTTTTAGAGATGCTATGGCACATTACAATAACCTTGGTGCAAATGTCTTGGGAATCTCTGTCGATGGGATATTTAGCCATGGAGCATTCAAAGAGAAAAATGGCATTAAGTTCCCGTTACTCTCTGACTGGGAAAAGACTACAATCAGAGATTACGGGATTGTACAGGAAAACTTCGTAGGCATGTCCAATGTAGCAAAGCGTTCGGTCTTTGTAGTGGATGCAGACGGGAAAATTGTCTATATATGGATTAGTGAGGACCCAGGAAAACTCCCGCCTTTTGATGAAGTTGAAATGGCAGTCAAGAAACTGTCATAATCCATCGTTGCCACTATCTTTATATCACAAAACCCGAGGAAAACAAAACGCAGGCTTTGCCGAGGTAGATTAGCCTGGGAGATCGCGCGGCTGAAGACCGCGTCGTCGAGTGTTCAAATCACTCCCTCGGCACCACTTCTTCTTTATACTAGACTCAAACATTACGCAGTTCTCAAGAAGACTACTATTTCTGAGGGTCAATTGTCGTTGCTATAATCTTGAGGACTACTCCAGCAGATGTTGGGTCAGGGCAGCGAACAAATTCGGTTGTCACATCATCCTTATCGATCATCTTCTCATAGGGTGTTCCATCATAAGACCAGCCAAGTTTGCCATCATGTCTAAGTACTTTGATCATATGACTTGCGCTTTCAATCAGCCAAGTACACATTTTGCCAGTATCCTGTGGGTATTTGAATTTCTGACCCACCTTGTGCACTTGACATCCACTTTCGTATATCTCTAATTCAATCTCTCTCATTGAAATCAGCCTGGGCTCAGTACAGATTATAATATGAATTTCCATTTCAGCAGAGTGTAGAGCCTACACCCACCAAGGAGCTATGCTTCGGTCTCTCACTCGGCACTATCGTTTGTTCATCAATCTGTAATGTTATTACCAATCTACAAAATAAATACACGATGGTGTTTCTCATGAAGCGACTCAATCCCCAGCAACTACATGTCAAGTTCATACAACCCACTCAAGATGATGGTCCAATAAATCCAAGAACTTACACATTGACGCATTCCGATTCGACTGGAGAGCTGTTCTTGACCATCGGACCAGACTATGATCGGAAGCAGATTAGTGGGTGGTATACTAGACTGATGAGAGATGAGGTTCTTGCTGAATGGAGAGAAGGACAGGAAACATATGAGCTCCATGTGCACTGTGAAGTAGAACGAGGGATAGGGTGGGCGAGCATGAGAGAGTCCATCTTTCGCAGAGAGCTTGACCTTGTACTAGAAGCGTTTCGTTACGGCGACCAAGGTCTCTATGATAAGAAGCCTAGTCTTGATGATTCTAGAGTTATAGTTCATTTTCACATGAAGAAAGAGCAGAATGATAGAGCTGAAGACTGGGGGAGAATAGGCGATTATGTCTGAAGGAATTTCAAAGTTCAAATCACAACTTGACACCACTTTATTCTTATGACTCATCACCAATAACTCAATGGACAAATACCATAATTTTGGCGAGAGGTGCCTTAACGTGAGTAGAGTCTGGGGACTGTTGCCACTTGCAGCTGATGATAGCGACATTATGATGCTGGCTGTTGTTCTTTTCATCTTGGCAATTCTTGTGATTTCGCTCTTCATGGCATTTCCTCTGCACATTGCACTGTTGTTGTCAGGGGCTTTGATTGTTGGTCTTCTTATTGCTATTCATGAAACGAAGAGAATAGCGAAAATGAATAAAGACACAAATTAGGCCTATGCTTGAAAAAGAAGAGAGGTGGGGAAGACTGTCCCCACATTATACTATCTATTGTTCTTCTTCAGGCTCTCTGTACCCGTCATGGTACACAGTATCCTTCTGCTGGAACTGGTCATGTTCACCGAGAAATCGTCTCCATAGAGGAGCCCGAAGTCTGCGGCGTTCGCCCCAATTGCCTTGCCACCAGAGTCTCTTACCAGCTCGAAGATACATGGAAATCTTCATGCTTGAGGCAAAGATTCTCCAGACAGAAATCACAACAGTTACGAACATGATAAATATCCATATCCAGTCGAAAGGCACGAAGGGGATGTCATTGCTAAGGAAGAATCCCTCAAGATCAAATAGAGCCCATGTGCTCCCATTGAAATTATACACGTATCTGATTGGCCAACCTACATCAATCAAAATAACTGCTAGGGCAATCCAGACAACACTGAGAAATGCCTCCACAGCGAGGTTGAAGTTGTTCTCTCCACCAAAGTAGAAGAGAGCTCCTCGTATTGCACCTAGGAAGAGGAAGATAACTACATAGATATAGAGCGCCTTGAATGCATCAGTGTATAGAATCACTATGCTGGGTATTGAAATAACAACTCCCCAGAACACACCCATGATGAAATCACCAGCAGCATCCCAGCGACCCTTGGCCTTGAATCCATCAACACCAATTCCAAAGATTGATTCCAATGTGGTCTTTTCTGTCAGTGGCTTATCACGATCAAGAAGGGAAAGACCTCCGATTATTACGAAAAGGATGAACAGATTCAGAAAGATCATCAATGGTATACTGAATGGCCAGTTCTGGATGTCTGCTCCAAACAACTGGGTTATGGTTACTCCAATCAGGGAAAGACCTATCGTGAAAGCAGCACCTACACCCAGAAGCAGTATGATTATTCTACTCACTGGATTAACATATTCAGCAGGAACAGGTCCGACCTTCTTTCCAGAACCAGCATATTCGTTGGCTACTCTCTTCGGGTCGCCCATTCTCTCGATGGCCATCATGGCAGAGCCAGCAGTCATTGTACCTCCGCCGATTCTCTGAGCCTCTTCAATCAAGTGAGTCTGAAGCTCAACAATAGCGTCTTCACTATCTAGAGGAAGATAGACTCTTACTCTCTCTAGATATTGTTCGATTAGTTTAGTTGGATCATTACTACTCATTATTATTCGACCTCCGTCAGGACAGCCTGAATTTCTCGGGAGAGATTTGTCCAGGCTTTTGACATTTCCGATAGAGCCATTGAGCCCTCGTCAGTAACAGCATAGTACTTCTTGGGCTTTGTAGGATCCTCATAGTCCCATTCGGACCTGAGAAGCTCACGCTGCTCTAGTCGCCGCAACAGAGGATAGACTGTGCCTTGCTCAAGAGCTAAGAAAGACATCTTCGCGTCAAGGAGCTTGACTGCCTCGTATCCATACGCTTTTCTCTTACTCAGAAGAGCCAAGATTGCGAGAGTCACTGCACCTCGCTTCACTTCCTTGGACCATCGGTCCAATTCCTCTTGCGTCTTTTTTGACATTGACACTGTGTTTACCTCTTTTAGTAGTGTACGTAACAACGTACTGTACATCATATAGTATATACTATACAGTATATAAATGTTACTTAGTAGGCAGTAATATAGACTACTTTGTATTTGTGTCTGTTTAAAATAGAATTGAAACAGGTTTCACTACTATGCCTCCGACATTAATCACTGTACGTGTAAAGAAACTCTCCCCAGATGCTAAGATGCCTCAATTGGCTCGATTAGGAGACGCTGCCTATGATCTCTTCTCTTCAGTAGATTACGAACTGATGCCAAGGGAGTGGTATGCAGTTCCGACAGGAATTGCCATAGAAATACCAGATGGTTATGAGGGACAGGTGAGACCTCGTAGTGGGCTGGCTGCAAAAGAAGGCGTGACCGTGCTCAACACACCAGGTACAATCGACAGTGGTTATCGGGGAGAGGTCAAGTCTATTATGATCAATCTTGGAGATAAGCCATTCAAGATTACAAAGGGAATGAGAATAAGCCAACTAGCAATACGCCCTGTTCCAGAAGTTCAATTCATTGAAGTAGATGAGTTGTCAGACACAGAGAGGGGAGAGGGCGGATTCGGTAGTACTGGAATCTAGATAGAGTTTCCATAGACTTATCTCACTTCGGATTATGTTGTATCCGGGGACGGCTTTGTTTGAATACATACTTCTTATCGTGATCGTGGTTGGTGTTGCCCTTCTTTATCTGGGAATAGAAACAGACTCTCGAAATCGAGGATTCCATAGTGAGTCCGAACATATTCAATATAGAGCGATGCAAGAATCAGAACGAGTGGTTAATGAAGAAAGGGAAAGGGCTCGACAAAGAGCTAGACATCCAAGAAGATATTATCCCTAGTTGTCTTTTTCTTAAGGAATTGTGGGCACTGTCGCAACGTTTTTAATCGACAGCAAAAGACAGAGACCTCACTGGGCCGGTGGTCTAGCCCGGCTATAGCTTCGTAATTTCGATTGCGAAGCCGGCTAAGATATCGCATTGACACATGTGCCTGACTTCCACGCACGTTCAAACGTGCGATGGTCACGCGTTCAAATCGCGTCCGGCCCACCACTACTTCTTCATCGGCAATAATTGAGATAATTTATTCCAGTCAATGCCCAACTTTTCTAGAGCCCAATGTGCGATATTATGACAGTCACCACATACATGAGCCCATTCCTTAGGATTCAATCTTGACAAATGCAATTTACTCTTAATCATTTGAGGATGATGAACCATACCATCCTTTCAGTGTAAAATGAGTGAATCTTTTGACTCTGAACCTCCCTATGACCCTGAACCACCACATTAGTATGTTGTAAGACTGTTATTGCCTGGACACGTTAAACTCCAAACATTACTAAGACAAAGAAGATGTCTGCAATGATATGTGCTAATACTGCTCCCCAGAGATTGTCAGATTTCTGAATTGCGTATCCCCATAATAGACCCAGTATCAAAGGAATACTGAAGTTTCCAGCCATCGTCAGAATGTCACTGAATCCTATTATTGCTTGATGGAAAAGCGCGAAAACCACTGAAGTAAGTATTACTGCTCCTCTCTGTCCAAAGAATTGTTCATATTCTCTGAGGAAGAGACCTCTGATTAGGAGTTCTTCCATTAATCCATTACTAAAGGCGAACACACAGATCCATGGCATCCATGTGATCACTTCATTTACAGTGGCAGAGAATCCTATTCCTCCAAGAGCGAAAAAGACAAACAATGCAGCTGGTGAAACAATGATTCCAAGTTTGATACTTTTTCTGAAATTTCCTCCAGTGAGATATACAGCCGAGAAGTCTTTCTCAACAACCCAAATACCCACAAGAATTGCTGCTATAATTGGGAGAACCTCAGAAACCTTGGCGATAGCTGCGCCTTCGACAGTACTTGCTGATAGTCCAGGAATGAGTGTATACCATAGACCAAAGACCCATGCAAACAGGAGTCCAATTGATGCTATGAGGAATGAGAATGATACCTTCCAATACTTATTCAGAGCACCTTTGGACTGATAAAGAATCAATGTTGCTATGAGAAAAATACCTGCAACAGCTGCTCTAGTGACAAGTATCAGATGTAATGGAATGAAACTATTATACCCGCCCACATTTAGAACGAGAAAGCTACATACTATGAACAGAATTAACAATAGACTGGTATGAAATCTATTCTCATTACCATCTGTCATTTCAGTAGATTGATCAGTTGACTCGTATTTGTCCAATTCACTTATCAATTTTGGAGGCATCCTAACATCGCGTTTTCGAAAATAGCTTCTATACTTTATTTAAGATAATTAATGTACGCAAGAATTGACGATAATGACTCAAATGAGTGTAACAGCCAATAAATCATGATTGTTATTTGACAGTGCGGTGGAGATAGATGGATTTCCCATCTAACACCGACTCACGTGTTCAAATCACGTCCGGCCCACCATTCACTTCTTCTGATAGGATGAGTTCCCACTCAAGAAGCCACTATTTGGCCACCTTGATTCCACTTAGAGTGAGCTTTTCGAGGATAGCTTGTACAACTACAAGATATCTAATTATGATCGAGTCCTATTCAAGAAGGTAAACGAAGGAGTTAAAAGAAAAAGGAGCCTATGTTAACCAGATTTGGTTAATTACTAATGGCGATAGCTCACCATGAAATCCTTTCAATTCAAATTCCCAACAAAACAGCAGGAATTCATTTGGCAGAAAAGACGACAGGAGATTCCTCCATCAGAAATCGCTCTAGAATTGGATGTGTCGCGTGCATTTGTAAGCAAAGCTCAGAGAATTGCTGAGGAAAGGATAGAGAAAATCCTATTGTACACCGCTTCGAGCAACCGAGTCGGGGTTCGACATATCAGCCCCAGGTATGGCTTTGCAGTGGGTGTTGACCCTGCAAACAAATCGGAAACGTACATCGTCTACTCGCCTACCCTAGGATCTCAGGTATGGCATAGCCATGAAGGAGATTGTAGGAATTGTAGTGAGAAATCAGTCTGTGAAGAGATACTCCATACTCTTGCCGCTGAATGGGCAGTCCCAGTACCAAGAGACCTACCTCCTACGGATGCAGTTGAGAAGCTCTTCATCACACTAATGAGGCGCTTGAAATGGGTCGAATAGGCATAGGGTCAGAAGTTCATTCAACATCAGCTCACGAAGATGTCAAAACAAGAACATTGTATGAAATAGTCAAAGTTTGGGCTGAACAACCGTGGGATGGAGTCCAATACAGGCGCATTGCAGAGGAATTGTGGAACTCCATTGATGTTGCTAATCTCATGGAAGGACCATACGGCAT
>Ga0224495_10003222_pt1 | contig 10139 bp, 9 predicted proteins | sample SF_Jul11_sed_USG_FD_168128 | JGI IMG/M metagenome (GOLD analysis project Ga0224495, IMG submission 168128) | Sediment microbial communities from San Francisco Bay, California, United States - SF_Jul11_sed_USGS_4_1 | ecosystem: Environmental > Aquatic > Marine > Sediment | place: USA: California...
GTAAGTTCCTCCCAGCAATCCGAGCAATGGCAGTAATGGTAGCCAATATCGGGCTCGGGAAGCAAAACTCATTTCAAGTAGGGGGCCAGCTGTGCGTCCAGCGTACCCTGCGCGGACATGATCAACTCGCAGGCTTCGCGAACTGCACCATGCCCACCTTGTCGCTGCGTCACATAATCAGAGTGTTCCCGAACAATTTGCGGAGAGTCGGGTACGCTGATTGACAAGCCGACATGGCGCATTACGCACAAATCTACAACGTCGTCGCCCATATAGGCTGCGGCATCTCGCGACAACTTCAGTTTGTCGAGCAGGTCAACCATGGCTTCCAGTTTACGTTCCACACCTTGATATACATATTCTATGCCGAGATTCTTTGCGCGAGCTTCGACGCATCGTGAAGTTCTGCCTGTGATGATTGCAATTTCAATGCCACTGGCTTTGAGCATCTTCAATCCGTGACCGTCGAGGGAATTGAATCTCTTAAACTCCTCGCCCGAGTCGGAAAAATACAGGCCGCCGTCAGTCATTACGCCATCAATATCAAAGGCTACAAGGCGAATCAATTTTGAGCGGCTGAGCATATGTGTCTCCTGATTTACTAAGGTTTAAATAACTTTGGCGTGTAGCAGGTCGTGCATGTTGAGTGCGCCAATAAGTTTTTTCTGTTCATCCACCACCAGCATCTGGCTGATATTGTATTGCTCCATCATCTGCACCGCTTCGACTGCCAACGCATCGGGATGGATGCATCGTGGGTCTGGGGACATGACGCTACGTACCGGAGTGGTGTTGAAATCCAGCTTCTTTGCAAGGGTACGGCGCAGGTCGCCATCAGTATAAATTCCGAGGACGAGCAACTCCTTGCCAACAATTGCTGTCATTCCCACCCCTTTTCTGGAAATTTCTAGTATGGCATCACTCAACATCGCATCTTCAGGCACCTTCGGTATGCGGTCTCCGCTCCGCATAATATCGCGGACGTGGGTAAGCAAACGCCTGCCCAGACTGCCGCCAGGATGCGAACGGGCAAAATCATCGGCGCCGAATCCTTTTGCATCCAGCAACGCCACTGCCAATGCATCACCCATCGCGAGTGCTGCTGTCGTGCTCGCAGTGGGCGCTAATCCCATCGGGCATGCTTCTTTATCGACAGCCACATTGAGGTGAACGTCCGCCACCATGGCAAGCCTGGATTGAGGTTTTCCGGTCATGCTGATGAGTTTGGCACCCTGACGCTTGATGATGGGAACGATAGTCATCAGTTCCTCGCTTTCGCCTGAATACGAGATCGCGATAATTACGTCATGGTCGGTGATCATGCCCAAATCGCCGTGACTGGCTTCGCCAGGGTGAACGAAGTATGCCGGCGTTCCGGTGCTGGACATGGTTGCGGCGATCTTGCGTGCGATATGCCCGGATTTCCCCATGCCACTGACAATGACGCGTCCGTCGCAACTCAGGATGATGTCCAGGGCATGCTGAAAACTTTCATCCAGGCGGGTGCTGAGCGCCAATACGGCAGATGCCTCGATTTTCAAGACTTCGCGTGCAAGTTCGAGCGCCCGAGGTGTAGCTGGTGGGTTATTTTTCATGGTGGCGGATTATAGCAGTGAGCCTATAGGGCGGCGAAATTTTGAAAAAATCGCCAGTTAGGGCATTATCTAAGTTGTCGAAAACAATCTTGCTCAAACTCGCGCATGGGTAATTCACTGCAACTGTTGCTGATATTGCTTGCCGTCGCTGTGGGCGTTGTTGTTTTGTGTCGCATCCTGCACCTGCCAGCAATGTTGGGCTATCTGATTGTCGGGATCATGATCGGACCCAATGCCTTGGGTTGGATACCGGATGCACCCGAGACAAGGCATCTTGCGGAATTCGGCGTTGTATTCCTGATGTTCAGTATCGGGCTGGAATTCAGCCTGCCACGGTTGAGGGGGATGCAGCGTCTGGTGTTCGGGATGGGAACCGCACAGGTGGTAGCGACCATGCTTCTGGTCATGCTGGCTTCGCTCTCTTTCGGGCTTGATTGGCGTGCAGGATTGGCATTGGGAGGGGTGCTTGCAATGTCCTCTACTGCAATTGTCAGCAAAATGCTGGTAGAGCGAGCCGAGCTGAATTTGCCCCACGGGCAGAATGTTATGGGCGTGTTGCTGTTTCAGGATCTGGCCGTGGTGCCTTTGATCATCATCATACCGGCCATGGCCAGCAGCGGCGATGCAATTTACAGCACACTGGGGATGGCTTTTTTGAAGGCTGCGTTGGTGTTGTCGGCATTGCTGATCTTTGGACAGCGGTTATTGCGCCCGTGGTTTCATCTGGTTGCTAGGCAAAAATCTTCCGAATTGTTCATGCTCAACGTGCTGTTGTTCACGCTGGGGTTGGCCTATATCACCGAATTAGCCGGTCTTTCCCTCGCATTGGGTGCCTTTGTTGCCGGTATGCTGATTTCCGAAACCGAATATCGCTTTCAGGTGGAAGAAGACATCAAACCATTCAGGGATGTATTGCTTGGGCTCTTTTTCGTTACGATAGGCATGATGCTGGATGTGACCATTGTGATCGATGGTTTTCAGTGGGTCTTTCTGGTGTTATTGATCCTGATTCCTTTCAAGGCTACGGTAGTTGCATTATTGGCACGCGGATTTTCCGGCGATTGGGGAACCTCGATACGCAGTGGCCTGGGATTGGCGCAGGCGGGGGAATTCGGTTTTGTGCTGTTGACGCTCGCCGGACAAGTAAATCTGTTGCCGGCTGAAGTGATGCAGAACGTGCTTGCTGCCATGCTGATTTCAATGCTTGCAGCACCGTTTGTTTTGCAGCATGCCGAAGTTATTGTGCGGCAACTTTCACCTTCTGCCTGGATGAACAGCGCACTGCAGGTTCACCAGATTGCAGTGCAAAGCATGGCTGCGGATGCGCACATCATCATTTGCGGTTTCGGGCGTAGCGGGCAGACGCTGGCTAGCTTTCTTGCGCAGGAGAAGATTCGTTTTATCGCACTCGATCTCGATCCGCGAAGGGTGCAAGAGGCTGTTGCCGCAGGGAAAAGTGTGGTGTACGGTGATGCGTCAAAACGCGAGGTGTTGCTGGCTGCAGGGTTGATGCGTTCGAAAACGCTGGTGATTACCTATAACGACAAACACTCTGCCTTGAAGATTCTTCATTTGGTCAATCAAGTACGGCCTGATTTACCTGTGGTAGTTCGTACGACCGATGATGCAAATATTGATGAGTTAAAAAAATATGGCGCCGCAGAGGTGGTGGCGGAAGTGACCGAGGGCAGCGTAATGCTGGCATCACAAGCATTGCTAATGTCAGGCGTGCCGCTGAGCCGTGTGATACGACGCGTTCAGGAAAGCCGTGCGGGGCGGTATGCCGCTTTTAGTGGATATTTCCGAACTGCGCAAATTGAAGATGACGAGATGTCGATTATGCAACCGCGTTTTTTGAGTGTGTTGCTGAAAGACTCTTCGTCCGCTGTAGGGAAAACATTGGGTGATATCCGCCTCGGGAAGTTGGGGGTAGAAGTAAATGCGGTGCGCCGGCGCAATGTGCAGGGCGCTCAACCGAGCGACGATATGATGTTGCTGGCCGGTGATGTGCTGGTTCTTTTCGGATTACCTGATGCGTTGCAGGCAGGTGAAAAGCGATTACGCGAAGGTTAGTTTTGCAGCAAGTAAAAGCATGAAAGTTGACGCAATGTCACGGGTATAATTCTCTCTGATTGTTAATCTTAATAGCATGATTTTTTAAAGCGTGTTCCGGGCAATAAAAAAGCCCGCCGAAGCGGGCTGTGTCACGCCGGGTGAATTCTGTTAAACGCCCATGCAGACCGTGTAAGTCAGAGCATCATCTATGCTCGCTGTAGCAACAGCTACTGCACCAATCGCATAAGAAGAGCCTAGCGCTGCCATCATTGAACCGCCTGAGGTATTGCCATCATCCATTTGTGTGTCCAGCTGTTTTACAAATTTACCAAGGATTCCATTTGAGCAAATAACATAAGTGCCACGAATAGGATTGGTTGGACCGGCTGCTGCATTTAGCGGTGAATTGGCGGGAGTGGATGTGCCACTTTGAATGCCTATCGTGCCGCCAGTCGCGTTAGTAGGTAAATAATCTGTTGCAGTTGCATCGGTGGAGCCTGGAGCTAAGCCAGCCATGCGAACATGTTGCCAGAAACGGAAAGATTCATCAGTAGCAGTTGTACTGTTCCAATTGCCGTTTAGGACACCGTTGCCCACGGGGCCGGTTGAAGCATAGCAAGGACTCGTGGACGGGTTGCCAGCCGTGGCATTAGCGCAGATCCCACCCAAGTGATCACCAACGTTTCGATCATCACCAGGCAGTGCCCTGAATTTATCCTGATAGCCGTAAATGAATACGGGGATATTCTTGAAATCAGTTGCGAGGTTCTTTACCTTGGCGCTGTTGATCAGCTCCTGTCCTTTAAGAACACCGCCGAGTAGCAGGCCGATGATCACCAGTACGATGGCAATTTCGATCAAGGTAAAACCGGATTGGTTGCGTTTCATTGTGTTAATCTCCTGACTAATATTTTTATGGTTGCGCCAAAATCTAAGCAAAGTGCATGCCATAATCTGACGTCCTGTGTTGTTTTTTTAATTTAATATAATTAAATCAAATGCTTGATATTGATTTTGATACGCGTTAAGCAAGTTATTGGAATTGCATATTTTGGCAGAGTTAATTGATTTGATGAGTTTTTGACTGATGATGACGAAATGTTGACACATGATTTGCAGCGGTATCTGGGCTCTGGTCGATGGCTGCTTTTGGCTATGCTGGGACTGTTGCATATTGCTTTGATGGTTGGGATTGATGCCATGTTGATCCATCCTTTGCTGCTGGCGCATTTGGGATTATTTTTGCTTTGGCAGCCGCTATGGAGGGGTGAGAGGCAAGTGAGCGCCGGTGCTTTGGTATTTATCTCGATAGCCGGACTTGGGGCTATGTTCTGGTTGAGTTGGTGGACCCTTGCCTTTTGGGTCACCGGTTTGTTTGGTTTGGTTGGTGCGCGGGTATTTGTATTCCATGACCGGTGGGCAAGGGTTCTGTATCTGCTGGTGATGGCTTATTTGCTGGCCATGTTGCTGTTGTGGGTCGTGCCAAATTTATTTGCAGGGAAGCTCGAGATTGAGGCAGGGCGAGTGTTGGCTCTGTATGTGATGCCGATGATATTGCTGTTGATGGGGGTGATGCCGGTCAAGAGCGAGCCGCCTGAAGGGTCAGAGTCGGTGGACTTTGTTTACAGTTTGTTGTTGTTCATGCTTTTGACGCTGGTGGTATTGGGTAGCCTCGCTTTTATGAGTCTGGGTAAGCTTGATTATCTGGGCGCCTTGCTGCGTACATTGCTTCTGATGGGCTTGGCGCTGCTGGCTTTGGGTTGGTTGTGGAATCCCCGTTTCGGATTCAGCGGTTTGCAGCTTATGTTTTCCCGATACTTGCTGAATGTTGGAACACCCTTCGAAAACTGGCTGAGCAGATTGACCGACGCAGTTCAACGTGAGCCCAATACGGCAAGTTATTTACGCACGGCAATGACCTTGATGTCGGATTTGCCCTGGCTTTCCGGGCTGTCCTGGCAGGCGCCAGATGGAGCAGGGCAGTCCGGGGAATTCAGTGGATATGCTGCGATGGTTCAAGAAGGGGATTTGCGTTTGACTGTTTATGCAAAGCAGGAGTTGCATCCGGCTTTACTGCTGCATGTGCAATTGCTTGCCCAATTAATAGGATATTTTTACCGGGCAAAACAACAGGAGCAGCGCTTGCGACAGCTCACACGTTTGCAGGCTGTTTATGAAACGGGTTCGCGACTGACACACGATCTGAAAAATATGCTGCAGTCTTTGTTTTCACTAACGTCCATAGCGCAAGGCCGCGACGAGCGAGCACAGCTTTTGCTTCAGCAGCAGTTGCCATTGCTTGCGCAGCGTATAGAGGCGATCCTTGGGAAACTTCAGCAGCCGCAGGTCGAAATCGATGCTCCAGTCCTTGAGTTAAGCGCATGGTGGGAGGCATTGCGGCAACGCAACCAGCATCTTGCAATTCAGTGGCGAGCGCCGAATATTTTGCCAGACACTAATATTCCTGCTGCCATGTTTGATTGTGTGGCGGAAAATTTGATTGATAACGCCTTGAAAAAAGCTCAATCAGAAAAAAATATCAGCATATCTGTTGAAATTCGTACCATGCCATTAAGGCTGATGATATGCGATACGGGAAGTGCGGTTCCTGAAAATATTGCCTCAAGTTTACTGAGTGGGGTGGTGGTATCGGACAGCGGCTTGGGGATAGGTCTATATCAGTCGGCGCATTGGGCGGAGCAAGTTGGCTACGGATTGAAATTGGCTGGCAACAAGGCGGGTAGTGTTTGCTTTGAGTTGACGTCTGCCAAGAAAGGCAAATTTTGAACGGGGTAAGACAATAGGTTAGTTCAAACCTGTACTGCTGATACAAGCGAGATTTAGATGTGGTAAGCTCTCCCTTTGTTTTTACGCGATAATTCAGTTCCATGTCTTTCAATGCTGCCAGCGATTTGGCAAGCTCCCTGTTGCGGCAGGAAGTTCTTGACCTTCATGCCTACCATGTGCCGGATAGCGCGGGTTACATAAAACTGGATGCGATGGAGAATCCCAATTCTCTTCCGCCAGATTTGAGAAATGAAATATCCCAACTTGTCGGCTCTGCGGCAATTAATCGCTACCCGGATCCCGGGGCGGCATCACTCAAGAGGAAAATCAAAAGTGTGCAGTGCCTGCCGGCCGACCTGGAGGTTTTGCTAGGCAACGGATCGGATGAGTTGATCCAGTTGCTGGCGATGGCGGTCAGCAAGCCAGGTGCGGTATTGATGAGCGTTGAACCTTCGTTTGTGATGTACAGGATGATTGCGAGTTTCACCGGTATGAGATACGTTGGCGTGCCGCTTACTGAAGATTTCTCGCTGGACTTTCCGGAAATGACTGCTGCGATAGAACGTGAGCAGCCTGCACTGATATTTATTGCATATCCAAACAATCCGACGGGTAATCTCTTTGCGGCAGAGGAATTATTGAAAATAATCGCGATGGCAAAGGGTTTGGTGGTGATTGATGAAGCATATTATGCATTTGCCAGTGACAGTTTTATTACCCGATTACTTGATTACCCGAATCTGCTTTTGATGAGAACTTTTTCCAAGCTTGGGATGGCCGGACTGCGCCTGGGTTTTTTGGCCGGTAGTCCTGCTTGGCTGAATCAGCTGGAAAAGCTGCGATTGCCGTATAATGTGGGCGTCTTGACTCAGCTGGTTGCTGAGAAACTGCTGGATCACCATGATGTGCTTTTGCAACAGGCGCAGCAAATCAAACAGGAGAGGGCTGTATTGCTTCAGCAGCTGGGGCTTATCACAAATGTGCACGTATATCCGAGTGAGGCAAATTTTTTGTTGTTCCGGGTTGAAGATGCCAAGATGGTTTTTGATGGATTGAAGCTACGCGGAATCCTGATAAAGAATCTGGATGGCGGTAATCCGATGTTGAAGAACTGCCTTAGGGTGACAGTGGGCACTCGTTTGGAAAATGAGAAGTTTATTGCAGCTTTACACGAAATAGTTAATTAATCCGCATAGGGAAGAATCATGCGTAGCGCGAAAGTTTCACGCAATACTCTGGAAACGCAGATCACCGTTGAACTTAATCTGGACGGCAGCGGGAAGTCGAAATTTGACACCGGACTCCCGTTTCTGGATCACATGCTTGACCAGATAGCACGTCATGGCTTGCTGGATATCGCCATTCTGGCGAAAGGTGATTTGCACATTGATGCGCATCACACGGTCGAGGATATCGGCATCACGTTGGGGCAAGCATTCAATCAATCTGTTGGTGACAAGAAAGGATTGCGTCGTTATGGCCATGCCTATGTGCCATTGGACGAATCGCTTTCTCGCGTGGTGCTGGACATCTCGGGTCGCCCCGGCTTGTCTTTTAATTGCATTTTTGTACGCGACACAGTTGGCGACTTCGATGTGGACTTGATCAATGAATTTTTTCAGGGCTTTGTTAATCATGCGCTGGTGACACTGCATATCGACAATCTTGCCGGCAATAATGCCCACCACCAGGCTGAGACTATTTTCAAGGCATTTGGCCGAGCGCTTCGAGTGGCGCTTGAACTTGATCCGCGTATGGCCGGTGTGATGCCATCTACTAAAGGTACGCTGTAATACGATATGGTTGATGTAGCAGTAATCGATTACGGTATGGGCAATTTGCGCTCGGTCGAGCAGGCATTGCGTACTGTTGCTCCTGGAGCTGAGGTTGTCGTTACCGATGACGCCGACACCATTACAGCGGCCAAGCGTGTTGTTTTCCCTGGACAGGGTGCGATGCCGGACTGTATGCGCGAACTTGATGCACGAGGACTGCGCGATGCTGTGTTGATGGCTGCACGCAGTCGTCCTTTTCTGGGAATTTGTATCGGTTTGCAAATGTTGTTCGAGCACAGTTCGGAAGGTAATGTGGCTGGCTTGGGTGTGTTGCATGGAAATGTGGATCGTTTCGCCGTCAATATGCGCGATACACATGGCGATAAATTAAAGGTGCCGCACATGGGGTGGAACCAGGTGCATCATGGCCAACACCCTTTATGGGCAGGAATTGATCAGGATGCCCGATTCTATTTTGTCCACAGTTATTATGTGAAGCCACAGGATGCATCGCTGGTTCAAGCCACGAGCAAATATCCGCAATCTTTTGTATGTGCTGTGGCAAAAAATAATATTTTCGCGGTGCAATTCCACCCGGAAAAAAGCCATACGGCAGGGCTGAAACTGCTGCAAAACTTTGTGCAATGGAATCCTTAGATTTTTACTTACAGCCATGTTGATTATTCCCGCGATTGATTTGAAAGACGGCCAATGTGTACGCCTCAAGCAGGGCGTTATGGAAGATGCTACCGTGTTTTCCGAAGATCCCGCTGCGATGGCGCAGCATTGGCTGGAGCAAGGAGCACGCAGGCTACACTTGGTAGACCTGAATGGTGCTTTCGCCGGCAAACCGAAGAACGAAGCTGCTGTGCGCAGCATTATCGAGGCCATAAAGGGTAGTGAAGTGCCTGTGCAGCTCGGTGGCGGTATCCGCGACTTGGAGACGATAGAGCGTTATCTTGATATTGGGGTTAGCTATATTATTATTGGAACCGCAGCAGTAAAAGTGCCCGGTTTCCTGCATGAGGCCTGCGATGCCTTTCCGGGTCAAATCATGGTTGGGCTGGATGCGAAGGGTGGCAAGGTTGCTGTAGATGGCTGGTCAAAACTGACGGGGCATGATGTTGCCGACCTGGCAAAACGTTTTGAAGGCTATGGCGTGGAAGCAATCATTTATACCGATATCGGTCGCGACGGTATGTTGTCAGGGGTAAATATCCCCGCAACAGTCGAATTGGCGAGCCCGTTGCATGTCCCTGTGATTGCCAGTGGCGGTATCACCAATCTGGATGACGTCCGGGCGTTGTGCGGAGTGCAAATTGAGGGGGTTACCGGCGCGATTACCGGTCGAGCGATCTATGAAGGAACTTTGGACTTCAGGGCGGCACAATCTTTGGCGGATGAGCTGACTGATGCGAATCCGCCTTTGAGTGGAGTGGTGCGCTAGTTCATGCTCGCCAAGCGTATTATCCCCTGCATGGATGTTACCGCCGGTCGAGTGGTCAAGGGTGTCAGTTTTGTCGAACTTCGCGATGCGGGCGACCCGGTAGAGATCGCACGAAGATATAACGAGCAGGGCGCGGATGAACTGACTTTTCTCGATATAACAGCCAGTTCGGATGACCGGGGGATTATCTTTCGTATCATCGAGCAGGTAGCCTCCCAGGTTTTTATCCCACTGACAGTCGGCGGGGGAGTTCGCGAAGTGGGTGATGTGCGCAATCTGCTGAATGCGGGTGCGGATAAGGTCAGTATCAACACTTCCGCAGTGCTTAACCCGCAACTTGTTGCTGATGCAGCTAATCGCTACGGATCGCAATGTATTGTCGTGGCGATTGATGCGAAGCAGGTGGCACCCAATCGCTGGGAGGTGTTTACTCACGGCGGAAGAAAACCAACGGGCCTTGATGCGCTTGCATGGGCTAAG
>Ga0224495_10003223_pt1 | contig 10138 bp, 8 predicted proteins | sample SF_Jul11_sed_USG_FD_168128 | JGI IMG/M metagenome (GOLD analysis project Ga0224495, IMG submission 168128) | Sediment microbial communities from San Francisco Bay, California, United States - SF_Jul11_sed_USGS_4_1 | ecosystem: Environmental > Aquatic > Marine > Sediment | place: USA: California...
CCGTGTCAAAGCCCCCCAGGCGGATCGGCATTTCAGACAGGGGCGCGATGAGACTTCCCAAGGGCAGACGCAGTCCGATTTCCTCTTCGGTCTCGCGCTCAGCCACGGCACGGGGACTGGCATCGCCAGGCTCGGCCCGTCCGCCCGGAAACGCCATGTGTCCGCTCCAGGGGTCTCCCACATGCTCGGCCCGGCGGATGAAGCACAGCCGGGTCTGACCCTGATGTTCGTTCAGGATCAGGGCCACGGCGGCGCGGGTTTTTTCCGGCACGAAGGGGCCCAGGGTGGGCTGGTGGGCGGTGAGGATCGCGCGAATCTGGTCCGTGTTCAGGTTCATGGTCGTTCTTATTCCGCCAAGGTGAGGGCGTGCAGGTCCTCGGGGGTGTTTACATCCCGGAGGTGTTCCCCGGCAAGTTCCAGGCAGTGGAGGCGCGGGCGCTCCAGGCCGGCAAGGAATCCAGCCAGTCCGTTCTCCCAGTGCCCCGTCAGCAACGCCGGCCGCAGGGAGTCGGGCAGCCACAGGGGGTGCCCCCCCCGTCCGCCGCAGCGCAGTTGCAGGACCCGCGCCGGGTCGGTGCGAACCGCCGCCACTGCGGAAGTCCACCCGGGGGCGCTGATAAAGGGTGCATCCACCGGCCACACCCAAACCCCGGGGGCGCGGGCTTCAGCACGCAGCGCGGTTTTCAAGGAGTCCAACATATCCCCATCCGGATCGGCCTCCACCACCTTGGGCCGGGGCAAGCCCAGCCGGGTCTGCAGGTCTTGCAAGGCGGCCTCCGCCCGGGCCCGCAGGTCCGGTGATACGGTGAGGGTCACGGGCGAGCCACTGTGCGCGCAGCGGATCAGGATCCGCTCCAGAAAGGTGCGCCCGGCATAGGCGGCGAGCAGTTTGGGCAACCCCAGTCGCCGTCCTCGCCCCGCCGCCAGCACGATCACCGGCAAGGGAATGGGGGGTATTCCGGCGGATGCGGAGTTCATGAGGCGCCCTCCGCTCAGGCGTCCGCGCCGGTGAGGCCGGCCAGCACCTGAAAGTAGTCGGGAAAGGTCTTGCGGACGCACCCCGGGTCTTCCAGCGTCACCGCCACCCCGCCACAGGCGGCCAGGGAGAAGGCCATGGCCATGCGGTGGTCATCGTAGGTGGCGATCCGGGCGGGGCGCAGGCTCTGGGGGGGATGCACGACCAGGTGATGTTCCCCCACCTCCGTGCGGGCGCCCAGCTTTTGCAGTTCGGCGGACACGGCCGCCATGCGGTCCGTCTCCTTGACCCGCCAGTTGCCGATGCCGCGCAGGGTGGTGGAGCCCTGGGCGAAGAGGGCCGCCACCGCCAGAGTCATGGCCGCATCGGGCATGGACTCCAGGTCCACATCCAATCCCTTCAGGCGGCTCCCACCCCGCACTTCGATGTGGTCCGGCGCATAGCGCACTTCGGCCCCCATGCGTCCCAGCACCTCGGCGAAGCGGGCATCGCCCTGCAGACTTTCGCTGCCGCAGCCGGTGACCCGCACCGTTCCCCCGCTGATGGCCGCGCCAGCGAGAAAATACGAGGCGGAGGAAGCATCCCCCTCCACCAGCGCCCGCCCCGGGGAGTGATAGCGCTGTCCGGCGGGTATGTGAAACCGCGCCCAGTCCTCGCGCTCCACCCGCACTCCGAACCGCGCCATCAGCGCCAGGGTCATGGCCACATAGGGCCGGGACACCAGATGATCGGTTATGCGCACGGTGACAGGCGACAGGGCATAGGGTGCGGCCATGAGCAGGGCGGTGAGAAACTGGCTGCTGGTGGTGCCGCTGACGCCGGTCTCGCCTCCGGGCAAACCCTGAGCGTTTAGAACCAGGGGGGGATAGCCCTCGCGCTCGGTGCAGGCGATATCCGCGCCCAGGCCGCGCAAGGCCAAGACCAGATCTCCAATGGGCCGTTCATGCATGCGGGGCACGCCATACAGCGTATAGCGTCCCTGCCCCAGGGTCAGGGCCGCGGTGAGGGGTCGCATGGCCGTGCCCGCGTTGCCCAGAAACAGACGGTGCTCCCCCCCTGGCAAGGGGCCCCCCCGCCCGGTCACCGTGAGGGTGCCGGAGGCAAGATCGCCCCGCACAGCCACGCCCAGGGTGCCCAGGGCGGCCACCATCACGCGCACGTCATCGCTGTCCAGCAGGTTCTCCACCCGGGTTTCCCCTTGCGCCAGGGCCGCCAGCAACAACATGCGGTTGGACAGGCTCTTGGAGCCGGGTAAATTCACCGTGCCGGAAATTCGGGCGATGGGCGCCAGAGTCAGAACCTCCAGGGAGGCAGTGGCGTTGTGGGACTTCAAGGGGTGTGCTCCTCTGGAATCACAAGGGGTGGAATTCAGAACCGGAAGACCCCTTCAGCATACCCATTGAAGGCGGGCGGCGTAAAGCCGAGCGGGGGAGTCCCTCCGGGCTTCGGAGTGGATTTGACGCGGGGTAGGGTCAATGCCATCGTGGAAGGGCGCCTGTTCTCAAGAACCAGGACCGCACCCAAGGCGAGACCCGCCTCCCCTTCCGTTGGAAATCCCATGCGCACATCGATACAGACCCTGCAGCAGAAAAAAGGGAACACACCCATTGTCATGATCACCGCCTACGATGCCCCCCTGGCGGCCCTGGTGGACCAAGCCGTGGACGCGATTTTGGTGGGGGATTCCCTGGGCATGGTGGTTCAGGGGCAGGAATCCACCCTGCCCGTGACCCTGGACGAAATGGTGTATCACACGCGCCTGGCGGGGCGGGGATCGAAAACGGCGTTTCTGGCGGCGGATCTGCCGTTTATGAGCTATCAGGTGAGTGTGGAACAGGCCCTGCGCTCCGCCGGGCGGCTGGTGCAGGAGGGCGGTGCGCAAGCGGTGAAACTGGAGGGCGGCGTGGAATATGTGCCCCATGTGCGCGCCCTGGTTCGCTGCGGAATTCCCGTGGTGGGACATCTGGGACTCACCCCGCAATCGATCCATGTCTTCGGCGGGTACGGCAAACGGGCCAAGGAGGAGGCGGAGGCAAAAAAATTGCGGGAGGATGCCCGCGCCCTGGAAGAGGCCGGCTTGGCCCTGCTGGTGCTGGAAAACATCCCCCACGAACTGGCGCGGGAGGTCACCGCCCTGTTGCAGATTCCCACCATCGGCATCGGCGCGGGGCCCCACTGCGACGGCCAGGTGCAGGTGCTTCACGACCTGCTTGGATTGTTCCCGGAATTTCGGCCCCGACACGCAGTGCGTTACCTGGAAGGGGGCAAGGCCATCCGGGAGGCGGTGGAAACCTATGCGGCGGAGGTGCGTTCGGGGCGGATGCTGTCGCGCTGAGGGGGGCGCCGGTCCCGCTCTGTGACGACCACCGGGCCCGCCAGTGCCCCAACACCTTTGGGGACAAGGCACCCGCGTCTGGAGCCTCCCCGGGCAAAAAGAAGGTTCCCAGACCCTGGGATATAATCGTTGCGGTGATTGTAAAAACTCCCCTGCTTTGCCATGATCGGGCAAGCTCGTCCAACTACGGTATTTTCATCGGATAACGCACCCACCGGGAATCGCCTCCTTCGGGTCTGGAGGGGTGTTTTCGGATTTTGTACGAGAGGAGACGTTGCGATGACTGCGAAAAAAAAGGCACCCTATGCCGAAGTCTTCCGCCGTTCCATACAGGATAAGGAGGCGTTTTGGGCCGAGCAGGCCACAGGACTGCACTGGCATAAAAAGTGGGATCAGGTTTTAGACTACAGCAATCCTCCCTTCGCCCGCTGGTTCGCCGGGGGCGAGACCAACACCTGTTATAATGCCGTGGACCGGCATGTGGAAACGCGGGGGGATCAGAAGGCTCTGGTATGGATATCCACCGAGGTAAACCAGACCCGGAGCCTGACGTACCGGGAGCTTTTCGAGCAGGTGAACCGGTACGCCGCGGCCATGCGGGATGCGGGACTGGCCAAGGGGGATCGGGTGATCATCTACCTGCCCATGATTCCGGAAGCCCTGGTGGTCATGCTGGCCTGCGGCCGGCTGGGCGCGATTCACTCCGTGGTATTTGGCGGCTTCGCCCCCCACAATCTGGCCACGCGCATTGACGACGCCAAGCCCAAACTGGTGATTACGGCGGATGGCGGAATGCGGGGGGGGAAGGCCGTGGCTTATAAAACCCTGGTGGATCAGGCCATTGCCAAGGCAATGTATCCACCGGAGCATGTGCTGTATATTCGGCGCGGCGTGGTCTCGGATATGCCTGTGACACCGGGACGCGATCTGGATTTGGCCGCGCTGGCGGAAAAAAAGGCCGGGGCGCGGGTCGATCCGGTTTGGGTGGAAAGCAGCCACCCCAGCTATATCCTGTACACCAGCGGCACCACGGGGACGCCCAAAGGCGTGCAGCGGGACACCGGGGGACATGCCACCGCGCTGTTGTCCTCCCTGGGATTGGTCTATGGCGCCCAGGCCGGCGAGGTGTTTTTCACCACCTCGGATATCGGCTGGGTGGTGGGGCACTCCTACATCGTGTACGCGCCGTTGCTCAAGGGCATGACCACCATTGTGTATGAAGGGTTGCCCATCAACCCCGATCCGGGCATCTGGTGGAAAATTGTATCCGATAACAAAGTGAGTGTGATGTTCAGTTCACCCACGGCCATTCGCATTCTGCGCAAGCAGGACCCCAAATTCATGCGGGCTCACAATGTCTCCTCCCTGCGCGTGCTGTTTCTGGCCGGGGAGCCTTTGGATGCCCCCACGTACTCCTGGGTGGTCGAAAATCTGGGCGTTCCCGTGGTGGATCATTACTGGCAGACGGAATCGGGCTGGCCCATGCTGGCCAATTGTGTGGGAATCGAGAAGCTGGAGGTGAAACCGGGTTCGCCCACGTTCCCGGTGTATGGCTGGGATCTGCATGTGGTGGAGCATGGCACCGGGAAGGAAGTGCCTCGTGGAGAAAAAGGCGTGCTGGTCGCCAGGCCGCCGCTCCCCCCCGGCGCCCTCACCACGGTGTGGGGAAACGATGCGCGGTTCAAAGAGTCCTACTTCAGCCACTTCAAGCACGAGTTGCTGTATTACTCGGGCGATTATGCCATCAAGGACGAGGACAACTATTTCTTCGTGCTGGGCCGGGCGGATGAGGTGATCAATATCGCCGGACACCGATTGGGCACCCGGGAAATTGAGGAGGCCATCAGCGGCCATCCCGCCGTGGCCGAATCCGCCGCCGTGGGCGTGAAGGATGAACTGAAGGGACAGGCGGTCGTGGCCTTTGTGGTGTTGAAGAACAATGTGAAGATGAGCGTGCCGGAGGTGCAGAAGGCCATTATCCAGCAAGTGGCCGATGTGGTGGGTGGGATTGCCAAGCCCCGGGAGGTTCACGTCGTGGCCGGTTTGCCCAAGACCCGCTCCGGCAAGGTCATTCGCCGGGCCATTACGGCCATGGCGGAGGGACGGGAAGTGGGTGATCTGTCCACCCTGGAGGATCAGGGCACCATTGACGGCATCCAGAAGGCCGTGAAGGACGGAGCATAAACACGGGTTCCTGCCCCGTTGCCGGAGGATCCGGATCAGGAATAGGAAGACGCAAGCCATGATGAAACATCCAATCGACCCCGCAGGGCCGGAGGCCTCCGAGGCCATCATTGGTCTGGCGCTCGGCAGCGGAGCCGCACGGGGATGGGCGCATATCGGCGTTCTTCAGGCGCTGCACGATCTGGGCATCCGCCCCAGGGTGATCACGGGCACCTCCGTGGGGGCGCTGGTGGCCGCCGTGTATGCCAGCGGTAAGCTGGAAGACTTCGCGGAGTGGGTCGTGAAGCTGCGTTGGGATGCCCTGCTGCGGTATGGGGACCTGGGGCTTCGGGGCGGCGGCCTGTTTTCCGGAAAAAAGCTGTTGCGCGCCCTCTCCCCCTTTCTGTCCACCACCGCCATTGAATACCTGCCCATCACCTTCGCCGCCGTGGCGACGGATTTGGATACCGGGCGTGAAATTTGGATGCGCTCCGGCTCCCTGTCTGATGCGGTGCGGGCCTCGATCTCCATTCCCGGATTGTTCTCCCCCACCCGCGCGGGAAGCGGCTGGCTGGTGGATGGGGGATTGGTGAATCCCGTGCCGATTTCCCTGTGCCGGGCCCTGGGCGCACACCGTGTGATTGCGGTCAACCTGAACGGGGATCAGCTGGGCCGACGGCTCTCCCTCCTGAGTCACGAGCCAGAGCCGGGAGAAGAAATCGCCCGCAAAGCCATGATCCAGAGGACGCTTCGATTTTTGCCGGGGATGACGGGGGCGGCGGAAAAGATGGCCGATGGCATGCTGGGCGCCAGCCATCAATCCCCGGGCATGGTACACACCATGATCAATTCGTTGAATATCATGCAGGACCGCATCACCCGTAGTCGCATCGCCGGGGACCCGCCGGAAGTGCTGCTGGTGCCCCGCCTGGGGAAAATCGGACTGTTGGAGTTTGACCGGGCCGAGGACGCCATGCTGGAAGGCTTGGCCGTGGTACAGCGGATGCGCCCCGCCCTGGAGGACGCCCTTAGCAACGGGCGGTGAAACGGATTCCGGTAAAAAAAAAGCGCCGAAGCGGTGGGCCACGGCGCTGCTCCTTTGGAGAGCGTTTTTGATTCCAGCCGCATCCTTTAATGCGTGCGGAACACGCGGTAGGTTTCCGCCACGATCTCCGGCAGGTCCTGCTGGATGACACGGCTCAGGCGCTCCCGGATCAATTCTTCAATTTCTGAAGCCAGGGCGCGTTTCACATCCTTCTTCAGGGTTTGCACCAAGCCTTCTTGCCCGATGCGTTCCAGGGCGTACTGCACGGCTTTTTCGGTGGTTGCGGCCAGGGTTTCCCCCGGGAGTATGTCCATTTGGGAAAATTCCACGTCGAGCTCTCCTTCCTTGGCAATAAGAGACAAAAAGGCTTCCACAGCCTCTTCCAGTGAGTCGTTGATAATGCGGTAGTTGTAATTGTCGCTGAAACTGATTTCGTGCTCGGCCTTGGCCAACCGTTTAGCCAATTCCTCGGGATTTTCCGTACCGCGATTTCGCAGCCGGGATTCCAACACGGTGAGATTCGGGGGCAGGATAAACACCAGCACGGGTCCACGGTATCCCCGCAGGATAGACATGGCCCCTTGCGTATCCACGTCCAACAGCACGTGAAAACCCTGGGCCAGGAGCTGCTCCACATGCGGCCGGTGTGTTCCGTAATAGTTATCGTACACCCGCGCCCATTCCATGAACTCCCTCCGGTCGATCATGGCTTCAAACTGCTCATGGGTGACGAAGTGGTAATGCACCCCCTCCACCTCCCCTTTGCGGGGACGGCGGGTGGTCATGGAGACGGAGAGCCGAATATCCGGGCGTTTTTCCAGGACCCGGGTGACCAGGGAGGATTTTCCCACTCCGCTGGGTCCGGATACCACGATTACCCGAGGATGTTTGCTTGCCACAGCGCCCTCACTCGATATTCTGAATTTGCTCCCGGAGCCGTTCCAGAGTGGCCTTGATTTCGATCACCCTGGCGCTAACCCCGGTATCGTTGCTTTTAACACCCAGGGTATTGACCTCACGATTCAGCTCTTGCAGCAGGAATTCAATTTTCCGGCCAACGGGCCCTTCCTCCACCAATAATCTTGCTAAATGATCCAGATGAGTACGGAAACGGGCCAATTCCTCTGCGACATCGCAACGCTCGGCCAACAGGGCAATTTCCTGGGCAATGCGGTCTTGGTTGATGGTTTCCCCCCCCAGGAGGCGGGCCAGGTTTTCCCGCAGCCGAAGCGCTTGACGCTGGGGCAGATCCTGGGTGAGGGGCTCAATTTCATCCAGCAGACCCCGCAGGGTGGCGGAATGGAGCTCCAAATCGGCGTGCAGGCCGCGCCCCTCGGTTTCCCGCATCCGGAGCAAGTCTTCCACCGCCCGGCGCAAGGTGGTTTCGAGCAGGGGCTTCAATGTGTCCTGCCCTGTCTCCAGAGTATCAAAGCGGATCAGATCGCGCACCTGGAGCAGGTCGCCCAGGGAGACATTCACCGGTTGACCCAGTACTTCAGAGGCTTGCCGCACCAGTCCCCCGAATCCCCGCAGGAGCGGCTCGTTCACTTCCAATAGCGAGGCCCCCTCCCCATCGGGGGTCAGGGTCAGGGTTCCGTCAATTTTCCCCCGTTCACACCGCTCCCGGATTATTTTCTTCAGGTCCTCTTCCAGATGGGTCAGGCCATTGGGCAAACGGATTCGGGCGTCCAAATGCCGGTGATTCACCGAGCGCAGTTCCACGGTGCACCGCCAATCCTTCTGCCGCTCCTCGGCCCTGCCAAACCCGGTCATGGAACGAATCATGTAGTTCCTCCCTGGCGCTTTTTGAGCTCTTGGTCGTATTTTCTGCGTTTGTCCGCATTGATCAGGACTTCGTAAGCCTCACTCAGCCGTCGGCTCATGCGCTCGGCCTCCTCCTTGACCCAGGTGAAGGTGGATTGGTTATGCAGATCCGGATGGTATTGCTTAAGCAGGCGATGATAAGCGGTTTTAATCTGATCCGCGCCGGCCTGGGGCTCCACCTGCAATACCTCATAGTAGGAGGGTTCCTCTTTGACAGGGGCGGAATCGGCGCGTTCGGGTTCGCGGAAGTCCAACGTGCGCAGATGCGCCACCATTTCCTTGAGCCGGATGTGGAGTGGACCGGGGTCCGTGGCAGGGTCATGCAAGCGGCGGTGCAGGGAACTCAGTTCGGCCTCCAATTCCATGAGCAGGGAGGTGTATTGGCGGCGGGTATCGGCTTGGCGCGCCAAGCGGATCATTTCCTCTGTTTTGGCGGCCAGTTCGGTGGCCACCTTGCGCCGGGTCTGACGTGAGGCATCGGCGGCGGGGCGGGGCCGGGCGGCGCCCAGGGAACCCGGTGCGGGGCGCTGGGGGCTGCCATTGCCTTCCGGAGCCATTCGGCGTGAGGCGGCGGCGGTTGCGCCCAGCCGGTCCGAGCCCGGCTTCAGTTCCGGGCGCACGCCGCTGGGCAGCGGCTTTCGGGGAGTTTTTTGCCTGCGCATGAACCACCCCATCCCGAGCAGCGCCAGCACGCCGCCGGTGATCACCGCGAACAGGTCTCGCCCGGAACCCCCGGCGCGCCCGTGGATTTCATCGGCCAGGGAAAGGGCGGCGGGGTGCTCCTCGTTTTGACGCAATACTTCCTTGACGATAGCCTCCGCGGCGGTCAGGTCCCCGCGTTCCATCTTGTCCCGGGCCTGCTCCAGGGCGGTCAGTACGCCGCGCTGATTTTCCGCTTCGCGGATCAGGGCGGCGGCCTCCGCGGCCAGGGGACTCGCCGGGGGAATGGCGTTGTCCAGCAACGTGATGGCCTGACGGAACTGTCCGGTCTTCAAGTGCTCCCGGGCCTGGGTCAGCAGGGCCTGGTATTCCTCCTCCTGAGCCGTGCGCAGGGCGGCCAGGGCTGTTGGGTTTTCCGGCTGCAGCGCCAGCACCTGCTTGGCCCACTGGCGGATTTCCGCGGCGTCTTTTTGCTCCTGCGCCAGGGCAAGCCGGGCCAATGCGGTTTGAAGCCGCCGGGCGGCAGGTTCCCGGTTCGCCTCGGTCAACAGATCGGCCTTGGCCCGGGGGGGCAGATTCCGTTCATCCAGCAGACGCGCATAGCTCTGGGCGATCTTGTCTCCCCCCAGGGCGCGCAGGTAGCGCACATAATCCAGCGGGGAAACAGCCCGGGCAAAACCATACAGCCGCAGCACGCCCGCCACTCCGGTCAGCAGATAGCGGCCCGTGGGACTGACGGCGGTTCGGCCCGGTTCGGCCTCGGCCAGACGCCCCAGCAGGGTGCCGTCCTTGGCGCTCAGCAGCAGACCGCCTCCCGGTTGACCCACGGCCAGGAGATGCCCACGGCCCACCCCGAACAAGGCGCCCGCCTGAAAGCCTTTTGGAGCCTGATCCACAAAAAAATTGCCCGTGATCTGCGCTTTGCCATTCCAGTTGAGGAGGGAGTTTCCCTCGTCCAGGGACAACAGGGCTCCTTCCGCGCCGGGAAGCAGGGCCCGCACCGGGAAGCGGTGTCCGGAAAGGGTTTGCCGCAGCGAACCGTTTCGTCCCTCGACCAGGAGCAGTTCTTTTTCACCGCCGCGCCACAGGGCCAGGGTATTCGAGCCTCCCAGGGGTTCCAGCCCACCCAAGGAAC
>Ga0224495_10003224_pt1 | contig 10137 bp, 8 predicted proteins | sample SF_Jul11_sed_USG_FD_168128 | JGI IMG/M metagenome (GOLD analysis project Ga0224495, IMG submission 168128) | Sediment microbial communities from San Francisco Bay, California, United States - SF_Jul11_sed_USGS_4_1 | ecosystem: Environmental > Aquatic > Marine > Sediment | place: USA: California...
GCTGTTGCTATTGATTCTACTGTGTTGAAGCCTAGTTCGCGTAGTTTTTGTGCTGTGGCGGGTCCTACGCCGGGCAGGTCCTCTAGGCGTTCGTATTTTTCCTCTGTGGGTTGTTCTCCTGTTTCCTGCTCCTCAACAACCATTACAGTTTGCCTCTGTGATGATGAAGCACATTGCAGATAGAGTCGTCGGCGTATATTTAAGTTACACGAGGGGCGAGACAGAGAACTGATGGAGTGTTGGCTGAATGTGTTGTCAAGGCGGGTTTGGAAGCGTAAAGTTTAAGATTCGTTGATGCTCTGTTGACTACGCAGCTTTAGAGTTGTATGGGGTTGTTGTTTGGTTCCTGAGGAGTCTGTTGAGGAGCGCAAGGCTCAGATTTTGATAGGTTTGCGTGGGTATAAGCAGGTTAGTAAGAAGAATTACAAGGATGGGAGTAGCTTTCTGGTGAAGACGGCTGAGGGTAAGAAGCTGTTGATTTATTGTTGGCCTACGCAGGGCACGGTTGGGGTTCAGGCTGTTAATCAGGTTAAGAAGGTTATGAAGGACATGAATGTTGAGCGGGGTGTTCTTGTTACTAGTGGGCGGTTGACGCAGGCTGCTAAGGTTAATTCTCGGCGTAAGGGTATTGAGTTGATTCCGCGGATTTTTCCGTCGTTCAATATCTTCGGTCATGTGTTGGTGCCTAAGCATGAGATTGTGCCTCCGGAGGAGCGGGAGAAGTTGTTGAATGAGTATCGGGTTCAGCCGTATCAGTTGCCTCGGCTTAAGGCTTCGGATCCTGGTGCTAAAGCTATTGGAGCCAAACCTGGTGATGTCGTGCGCATTCTCCGAGCTAGTCCGACTGCTGGTAAGTATACTAGTTATCGTTATGTTGTTGAGGGCTAGGAAGGAGGGATAGTTGTGATCTATGTGTATGTTCTGGGAAAAGTGGAAGCAGGCATGGAGGACGAGGTGCTCAACGCGTTTAAGAATGTGAAGAACCTGAAAAAGGCCAGTTTGACTTATGGTGTCTATGATTTATGCGTTGAGGGTGAGTTTAAAGGCATGGATGATTTGGATGATTTCATTTTGAATGTGGTGCGGAAGATACCGGGCATTAAAGAAACTGCTACTTTGATAGCTTCGAAGACTGTGTTCTCGCAGCCGGGTCAAGCTGTATCATTTGGCTAGAAAGCGCTCTCTCTGTATCCAATAGGGAGCCCGTGGCAAGCAAGGGCTGCGGGAAAACGAATTTCGCAAGAAGAAGGCAACTGTTCCCTTATACCTTCTTCTGGTGTTGTGGGAAGCTTTGAACAGTTGTACTTGAACACGCAGGCGCAGTCTGTTCGTTTGTGTGGGTGTTGATGCCCAACTGCTCTTAGTGGCAACAACAAGTGACAGGCAATAGGCTGTTTCGGGGTTGTTGACTAGCGTAGGTCTGTTACAACAACTTCTTGGAGTTGCGGGGCGGGGCTGGAATTTCAGGTGTTATTAATTTCCACTTAGAATTGGCAATAACACCGAGCGAGTTTGTTTCGCTTCAGAAGTAGTAGTCCGCCCCGCGTGTACGATGACTACTACTTCTTGATTTGTGTTGCATGCATTCTATGCGTAGATGTATAGTATTTTGCTGAAGTTTTCTACTTCGTCTCTTGATATCCATTGTTCGTTTTCTAGTTCTTCGAGTCCTCTTTTGACACCTAGTCGTAGTTCTTTTATTCGAAGTAGGCTTTCTTGGATTCCGGCTTCAGTTACTTCTTTCTCTAGCATTGGGTTCTGTTGAAGCAGTGGGATAAGCTGGTTTAGGAATGTTGTTATGGCTTTTGAGCGGGGTTGGAGAAATGCGTTCATTTTTGCGGCGCCTAGGGCTCCCTTCATTTTTGTCAGAATGTCCATGTCGCCCACGATGGATGGGGGATATATGATGTATCTCTGATTTCCCTCTTTTTCGTAGCGGGCTAGGTAAAAGGGCAGATAGACTAAAGCCCCCGTCCTTTTTCGTGTAGGCATGTTTACGTTGTCGATTTCGCTAAGTGCTGCTTTTCTTGATTTTGCCATTTCTTTCATTTGGTTAATTATTTGTGCCGTGTCTTGTTCAAGTGATGCTGCCTTTTGTTGTTTCATTTTGATTTCGGCTTCGCGTGAAGCTGCTAGGTCTCTTAGGATTGTGGCTGATTTTTCTCTGGCCTTGTCGCATTCCAGTCGGAGTTGCGATAGTCTCTGTGTCTTAGTGGCTTCTAGGTTGCGCATGCTCTCGTCGAGATTCTTGACGTTGTTTGCAAGAGGCGACAATCTTTTTTCGATTCTCTCGAGCCTCGCGTTCCAGAGGGTTGCGTTTCGCTTTTTCTTGTGTTTCTTGCATCTCGCTATTCTCATTTTGCACCTGTTGGCTTCTGTTATCAGGTGTCTGCGCATTTTCTCTTGTTTGGCTCTGTTTTTGTTGAGAAGTTGAAGTCGTTTCTCGAGTTGCCTGGATGCCCTGGTAATTGTCTTATCGTATTTCTCTTGGATTTGTCGTGTTTTGCTCCTTACCCTGGGTTTCACTTTCGCGGTTTGCCTATCATGTTTCCTTCGAATTTCTCTGATCTCTTCCCGCAGCGCTCGTGTTTTTTGCCTAGTTGTCTTGCTGAGCAGTTTCATGGTGACGTCTATGCTTTCTACATCTTCATGCAGCTTCGTCACTAGCCATGCCAGTTCCTGGATGGATGATGATATTTCGGATTGTTCAATGATGGATGATAGAACCGCTCTCGTGATCAATGGTTTCTGGGTGCTCTCTGCCTTCGAGAGATAGATGGAGAAGTCTTGTAGAAAATCTGGGGTTGCGATGAGGTTGTCTACGGTCTTTTCTTCTGTGGCTGTGAAGTGCTCGAAGTAGGTGGAGTTTCGGATGAGGGCTGTCGCGTATGCTTCAGTTGTTTTTGCGTTTTCCATTATGTCTTTGTTGAAAGCACTTATGTCGGGCATTGTGTCATAGTGTATTGCGCGTTTGGTGGCGCCTAGTCCGTCAAATACAAGGGTGCCTTTGGTCCATGGGACCAACCAGATGGGATAGGTTGCTTTGGTTATGAACACGAGTTTCTCATCCGGTTTCTTTAAGATGAGTCCTTCGCCTTTTTGCCTGTTTGATTCTGCATTGTAAAGTATGGCTGCCATTTCCATTTCTTCTGTGAAATCTTTGACTCTGTTCTGTGCAGAAACAGCGAAGGGTAGAGTGAGTTTCATTTTCATTCTTGCGTCTGAATAAATAGTCATCAGTTCTTCCCATGATGGATTCGAAGCACTGTAATGTTAAGAATTGTGAAACGCAAATCAGCATTCTTGGTTCAGTTACTGTTTCGAGCATGTCTGTGGCGGTGTTACTTTCCGTGTCAAGGGTTTTATGTGTGATTCGCATATTTTTGCCCACAACTAAGGTGTGTCTATGATGAGGAAGCCGCTTTGGGTGCCTTCGAAGAAGCGTATTGAGCAAGCTAACATTACGACGTTCATCAATCTTGTCAATGAGAGGCATAGGCTCAGACTTCGTTCCTACAGTGACCTATACAAATGGTCAATTGAGTGCATTCCTGATTTTTGGGCAGCCGTATGGGATTTTGCGGGCGTTAAGGCTTCGCGTAAGTATGATCGTGTTGTTGATGATTTGAACAGGTTTCCAGGAGCGAAGTGGTTTGTTGGCAGCCGGCTGAACTTTGCTGAAAACCTACTGCGTTATCGAGATGACCATGTAGCTTTTGTTTTCCGAGGAGAGACTCAGAAGCATGCGAAGATGACGTATGCTGAGTTGCATCGTGTCGTGGCTGCGTTAGCGGAGTCGCTTAGGAAGATTGGCGTGAAGCCTGGTGATCGTGTGGCTGCCTACATGCCGAATTTGATGGAGACCGCTATCGCTATGCTGGCTACTACAAGTATCGGTGCGATTTGGTCTTCTTGTGGTAGCGAGCTTGGGCCTGTGGCGGTTCTCGACCGCTTGAGCCAGATTGAGCCCAAAGTGCTGTTCACGGTTGATGGTTATCCGTACAAGGGTAAATCGTTCGATTTCTTGCCAAATGCTGAGAAGATTGCCCAGGATTTGCCTTCGTTGAAGAATGTTGTTGTTTTTCCTTATGTGGGTGATGAGCCTGACATTAGTCGTGTTTCAAAGTCTGTTCTGTACAGGGACTTTGTGTCAGGCAGTAGCCGTGCTCCGCTCAAATTCGAGCAGATGGACTTCAACAGTCCCGTTTACATCATGTTTTCTTCAGGCACGACGGGCAAACCGAAATGCATGGTTCAGGGTTGCGGTGTGCTTGTTAACCATTTGAAGGAATTGCTGTTGCACACTGATGTGAAGCGTGACGATAATATCTTCTATATTACATCGCCGAGTTGGATGATGTGGAATTGGCTGCTTGGTTCGTTGGCAATCGGTGCCACGGTTGTATTGTATGATGGTAACCCGAATTATCCTGACTGGACTGCTATGTGGAGAATGGCACAGGATGAGAAGATCAGCATCTTTGGCTGCAGCGCCAGCTACATCAACTATCTCAGAAGCGCAGGGGCAAGACCTGGCAACGATTTTGATCTGTCATCACTGAAGGAGATCAGTCAGACCGGTTCGCCTCTATCAGTTGAGGGATTTGAGTACGTTTACCGTGAGATCAAGCCTGACTTGCACTTCAACTCCATTGCCGGCGGCACTGACATCAACGGTTGCTTTGCCGCGGGCTCGCCTATTCAGCCAGTGTATGCTGGTGAATTACAGGGTCCAGCTTTAGCAATGAAAGTCAAGTCGTATGATGAAAAGGGCAGAGCCGTGGTCGACCACGACGCAGAACTTGTGTGTGAAGCGCCTGCACCTTCTATGCCTATCTATTTCTGGAATGACACGGATGGCAAGAGGTACAAGGACGCTTATTTCAACGTGTTTCCGGGTGTGTGGCGGCACGGCGACTGGGTTTTGTTCCATGGTGACACGGACGGCATAACTTTCTTGGGCAGGTCGGATTTTACGTTGAAGCCTTCGGGCGTGCGCATTGGACCATCCGAGATCTATAACGTGGTTGAGAAGTTTCCAGAAATAGCTGACAGCATGGCTGTTGGACAAGCCTGGAAAGGCGATGAACGCGTCATACTGTTCGTCAAACTATCGCAAGGACGCGCACTGACCGAGGACCTTAAGAACAAAATTCGAGTGGCGTTGAGGGAACAGGCGTCGCCAAGGCACGTTCCGGCATTGATCATTGAAGCTCCAGACATTCCTTACACCTTCAACATGAAAAAAGTGGAAAGCTCAGTTGCGAACATCATTCACGGGAGACCGGTTACAAACAAGGATTCATTAGTTAATCCTGAGTCATTAGCCTTCTATGAAGGGATTCTGTCCGAGCTCCAGAAGGATTAGCATAGAATGGTGTCATGAATGGTTGACATACAGACTGTCTCTGTCGTTATTGCTTCTGCAAGTGTTGTTGCAGGAGTAATCTATTACCTCTTTCAGATTCGACTTCAGACCAAAGTGAGACAAACAGACTTGGTCATCAGACTATACACTACCTTCGCTAACAAGGAGATGAGACAGACATGGGAAAGAGTCAGAACCAGAGAAGACCTAGACTTCGATGCTTATCAGGAAAAATATGGTTTGTCAGATGTGGATGAAATTGGCTGGTTCTTCGAAGGGGTCGGCGTCCTTCTACACAGAAAACTCATAGACATCGCCGTTGTCGACGACCTCTTCAGTTCACCCGTAAAACTCTCATGGGAAAAACTAAAACTCGTGGCATTAGGCGAGAGAAAGCAATCTGACCGCCCACAAATCTGGGAATGGTGGGAATACCTCTACAACGAAATGCAAAAAAGAGAACGGAAACTCCAACGATTAGGAGCCTAAATCTATCTACAATCGTTCAGATCGAATTAGGGCGTGGACCGACGGTCACGACGTCTTGACTCTTCTACTGAAAGAAGCTCGCCACCGACCATAACCATGTAAATCTTTTCTCTCTCTGAATATTCTCTCTCTTCAACTCTGCCAGTGCGTGCTCCACTACCAAACACTAGATGTCGAGTTAGAATATCTTGGTGTCTTTTTGTAAATCTTGAACACACTTGGCCACCCATCTCCCACACTGCACAACAGGCTTTTTATGTATCACAACGCAACAAACAGAATCATGCCAGGACTAAAAGAGACCGTTTTCTGGTTCGGCACCGCAATCTTCATCATAGGAATCATTATTTCGAGTTATGGTCTTGCAACATATGCAATCGCGTGGTCTCACGTTCCAGATCCAGAACAGAGTCCTGAACCCGAAGACGCCATCTATGGACGCAGTCTACAGTCGCTCGGCGTGGGAGCATTCCTCACCGGAACCATAATTGCATTGTTCACGAAACCGAGAAAATCTGCAATCGCGAAAATCCTCACTCTCGCTGTTGCTGCAACATTGCCTTATGAGATGGTGGCATTCTTCGTAGTGCGCACGCGCGGAATTCCACTGCTTGTGATCTTCGTCATAACCGCCATGTGGGCTTCCATATTGCTGCTATATGTTGCCTTGACAAGGACCAAATAGGCGACACGATCTAAGATTATCTTGGCAGCCACATATGAGATCAGATGAGCCCTGCTCAAATAGAATTTCTATGCACGCACACAAAATGACGGCGGATAGAGTTTTATGCCAACGATTTTCTCATTTATGATGTAGCCGGCTCTGGTGCTCTCATGGTTGATGATAAGGTCTCGAAAGAATGGGATGAAGCTTCGGAGTCTTGGGCAGACTTCATTCGGACGGGCAAGGACTACTATCGGGAAGAAATGAATAACCCTGCCACCTTCAAGATGATAGGGAACGCGAACGGCAAGCAGCTCTTGGATTTGTCCTGCGGTGAAGGACACAACACAAGGATTCTGGCAAAAAAGGGGGCAAGAGTAATCGGCGTAGACTTTTCTCATAAGATGATTATGCTCGCAAAGCAAAAAGAGAAAGAAGATAGGCTTGGCATTAAATACTACGTATCCGATTCAGCTGATTTGAAGGAGTTTGAGAATGAGCGTTTTGACATAGTGACGTGCTTCATGGCACTCATGGATATTGAACGATATGAAGACGCCCTTTCAGAAGTTGCTAGGGTTCTGAAGAAGAATGGCAGGTTTGTCTTCTCAATTACTCATCCATGCTTCGAATACGGTGACATGGTCAACGGAGAACCTATCGCAGAGTGGAAATACAAGGAAGGGACAGAGAATGCAGCGGAGAAGAAGCCGTCGCATTTGGAGATACGCAGGTATTTTGGCATTTCAAGGTGCAAGGTTTCATGGGATATGAAGAGGCTCGCAAAACCCTTCCAAACGACATCGTTCCACAGAACTCTGACCGATTATTTCCAAGCTTTGCACAAGAGCGGATTTGTCGTTACAAAAGTTGTCGAACCAAGACCAACATCGAAAGGAGTATTAGAATATCCATCACTTAGGAAGCATACCCTAATCCCGCACTCAATAGTTATTGAAGCAATGAGAAAATGATATGGGCACAGAATTTCTACATTGTCCGACGCAGCAAGCTTGAAAGCTTATCAATGGTTTCATAGTCGGCATCTCCGAGAACTACGTAGTCTTCAAGTTCGCAAGTCTGCTTAGGCTGCAGTTGAGCTCTAGATGCAATCATGATTTCCAACATGGTTTTCCCTACGTCGAACGAAAGCACTATCGACTTGTCCGCGTTGCCAGCTATCACGCCCAAACCAGCCTTCTTCTCGGCATTAGCTACCAGCGCCCATCCCCTCTCTGGTGGAACTCCTGCAACCGCTGGCTCCCCAGTTCTCTTGAACTGAAAGATCCTGCCGCCTCGCGGAAAGATCACATCATTGTTCTTAAAGCTCCCTCCAACGTTCGGAGAAATCCAAAGGCAAAGACCAAGCTTGAAACTTGCAGACGTGGGGTTCTCAAACCTACGCTTAATCTTGACTACATTGCTGAAGGGCAAAGTCAAGTACGAAATCGATCCCAGGACGCCCTTTATACGCTCCTCTTGCTTCGACTCGAAAGAAAACTTGACCCCCTTCCAGAGCCCATCCACGACAGGCTCACCATCATAGGACTCCATATGGCTCTTCGACTTCGCAAAGTCGAACGCGTCGCCCAAATAAAGTGCTCTTATTCCTCCAGTGTAGTTTTCCAAGAACACCTTGGTGCCAACGCGTGGAAAACCCGAACACAACTGATTCACACCATGATTCTTCGACAAGAAGTAGAGGCACCCTGCAAACTCCGCACTTGCCTTGAACCGAAGTAACCCATTTGAAACCTCGAAGACAGCCTTTTCCTCTTCCCTGGTCTGGCTGATCGACACAGACCGCTTCGCGTTCCGAGACAGCAAACAAATATCAAGGGGAAAACGAACCACCTCCTTGTCACTAAAGAAGCTCATAGAACCGCTGTGAACGCCCAAACCAGCCTTTGCTGGTGGAACAAGAGATACGTCAGCCGTGAACGGATTATTAATCGTCACTTTCTTGACCTTAATCTTTAAAGGATCAATCCTCCAGCCCTTCGGCGGCGTAAGAACAACCTCGCCACTGGCCTCTTTGTTCCTGAAATTCACAACCCTGAGCTGAGTCTCTAGCGCTGCGCGGTCATAGAGCACAGTGTCAGCAAGCGCAACGTTGAACAAAGGCTTCGACTGGACGCGTTCCACATCTGAGCGAATCTTTCTCTCAACCAGCGACTGCCACCATCTGCGAACGCTCCGCCAACCTCCCCTTTCAAGGACATAATACAAATCAGAGGTGCAAGCTGCCTCACCAGGCTTCACTTGACCCAACTTGTACTCAGGAGTCACAAGTGACTGCTCACCAAACCTGACCTTGAACAGCTTCTTATCAGACCATATCACGCCGAAGCAGGAGTCTTGTGTCTCATCTTGATAGCACACCCACGACTCCTTGAACTCCTTAGGATCATCAGGCAGATCAGACTCAGTCATAGGAAATCCTATTGTCTCGTGCTCCATGATTTCTTTCAGCGGCACAAACATTCTGAATATGTTCCTGACTGAAGTCTGTCCGCCGATGCGCACGTTCACATCATACGTAATCTCGGGGTTCATGTTAACAATCTTAACCTGTTCTTTGATTAGCGGAGACCCACCGTAGAAGGTCAAGACACGGATCATCTTGACGCCCGGCTTATCCGGATGCAAACCCGAAAGAACCAACTCTAAGCTGTCAGGCTTCCGCACAACCTCATAGCTGTAATCAATGGGCTTCACAAAACCATAAGGCGGACCAATCCCGAAACCGCCTCGAATCAAGATGTTCTGCCACCCATACTGCGGGTTCTTGAAAACGATGTTCAGATAGCCTCCGCGGACTTGCACAAACGCAGCCAAATCATCATTCTCGACTGCGATGACCTTTTCACTCTCTCTTTTCTCAACCGAAGCAACAACAGCTCCCGGTCTTAAGCATTTGACATACAACTGCTCCTCTCGGGTCTCAACAGTCTTTCCTTTGACCTTGCCCCTTCCCCGCAACTCAAGCGGAATCGAAGAAGCTGGCTGAGCGTCACTAACCTTCACGCTAATGTCGAAGCCAGAGTGACTCTTCGGAGCAACATCCAACGGAATCACCGTTTTGTCAAGTGACAGCCGATTTTCTCCGTCAACGGCAAAGACGCATCCCTTGAAACGCTCCTTCGAATTATTGAACACGTTGACCCCAATTTTACCCCCGGCTCCCGGCGAAATAGTCATCGCTTCCGGAGAAGTCTTGAACTCAAGCAACGGCAAGATGCGCATACCAAACTCAAATGGAATCAACTTACCGTTGATGACAAGACTTGCCTTGACAGTTCTCTGCTTCCGAGAAACATCAGGAACTTCAGTCTGAGGACTAACCTTGAACTTTGTTTTCAACTCAAGAGACGCGCCGCTCTCAACCCTGAAGGACTCACGAGCATGAGCTGTGACTTCAAAGCCCTCGAACCCAGAGAGAAACATTGAACCATGCATGGTGGCCCCGGTGTCATTTCTGACTTCTAAAAGAAGCTCGTGTTCCAATCCAGCGATGACTTTGTGATCTTTGAGTCTGCACATTATCTTCAAATGTTTACCGTCAAGGATTCGCTCCAGCCCAGCGATGCTGCGTCCATGTTTGTCGACCCAG
>Ga0224495_10003225_pt1 | contig 10136 bp, 8 predicted proteins | sample SF_Jul11_sed_USG_FD_168128 | JGI IMG/M metagenome (GOLD analysis project Ga0224495, IMG submission 168128) | Sediment microbial communities from San Francisco Bay, California, United States - SF_Jul11_sed_USGS_4_1 | ecosystem: Environmental > Aquatic > Marine > Sediment | place: USA: California...
GACGGTGCGGGAGGTCGATGCCCGGCATGACATCCGGCCCGACGGCATGCCGCCGCACGGGCACTGCGTGCTGCCGATCCGTTCCGGCGAGACGCTGCTCGGGGTGCTCAACCTGTATCTGGCGCCCGGGTACGAGTTGCGCGAGCACGAGCGGGTTTTTCTGCAGGACGTGGTTACTACTCTGGCGAGCGCCATTGAACGCCGCAATGCCGTCACGCTCCTGAGCGCAAGCGAGGAACGCATCCGCAACCTGGTGGAAACCACCAGTGACTGGGTCTGGGAAGTGGACGCGCAGGGCGTGTACACCTACGCGAGTCCGCGGGTGCGCGAGTTGCTGGGTTACGAACCGGAGGAGGTGGTGGGCATGACACCGTTCGACCTGATGCCGCCCGAGGAGGCGGCGCGTGTGGGTGCGCAGTTCGGGGAGATCGTGGCCGCCGGCCGGCCGATTGTCGCGCTGGAGAACGTCAACCTGCACAAGAACGGTCTGCGGGTGTTGCTCGAAACCAGCGGCCTGCCGTTTTTCAACGCGCACGGGCAACTCGCCGGCTACCGCGGCATAGATCGCGATGTAACCCGGCGCCGCCAGACGGAAGATCTGACGCAGCGGCTCGGGCGTATCGTCGATCAGTCATTCAATGAAGTTTACATCTTTGATTCCGTCAGCCTGCGCTTTCTGCAGGCCAACCAGGGCGCGCTGCACAATCTCGGTTACAGTCTGGATGAACTGCGCCAGTTGACGCCGCTCGATATTGCGTCGGACTTCACCCACGTCCAGCTCGAGGCGCTGCTTGCGCCGTTGCGCGACCGCCGCCAGGAGCAGGTCATTTTCGAGACCGCGAACCGGCGCAAGAACGGCACGACCTATCCGGTCGAGGTGCGTATGCAGTATTCGGGAAACGAGACGTCACCGGTGTTCACGGCCATCATCCAGGACATCAGCGTGCGCAAGCAGGCCGAGCAGGTGCTGCGCGACGCCAACCGGGAACTGGAACAGCGCGTGCACGAGCGCAGCGGCGAACTGCTGCAGCAGAAATACGCCCTCGACCAGCATTCCATTGTCGCCATTACCGACCGGGCCGGCACCATCCAGTACGTGAACGACAAGTTCTGTCAGATCAGCCAGTATTCACGTGATGAGCTGCTCGGGCAGAACCACCGGCTGCTCAACTCAGGTCTGCACCCGAGGTCGTTCTTCCAGGAGATGTGGGCGGCCATTGGGCGCGGCCAGGTGTGGAAGGGCGAGATCCGCAACTGTCGCAAGGATGGCAGTTTCTACTGGGTGGAAACGACCGTTGTGCCATTCCTGGGCAGCGACGGCCGGCCATTCCAGTATGTGGCCATCCGCACCGACATCACCGATCGCAAACAGGCGATGGAAAAACTGCGCCAATCGGAAGAGCGCTTCAGCAAGGCCTTCCAGGCCAGTCCGGACATGATCACACTCACCCGGCTCCAGGACAATGTGTTTGTCGACGTGAATGAAAGTTTTCTGCGCAACACTGGCTACAAACGCGACGAGGTGATCGGCAAGTCGGTTGCCGATCTCCATATCTGGAATGAACCGCATGAAGGGCGCACCCTGATGAAGGTGCTGACAGCCGAGGGCATGGTGCGTGCCCCCCATGTCATGGGTCGCAATCGCCTCGGCGAGACATTCCCGGTGACCTACTCGGCCGACCTGCTCGACATTGACGGCGACCCGCATGTGCTGGCGGTGATGCACGATCTGAGACAGATCAAGCAGGCCGAGGCCGATCTGGAGCAGGCGCGCGATGCGGCACTGGCAGCGTCGCGCGCCAAGTCGCAGTTTCTGGCCACCATGAGCCACGAGATTCGCACACCGCTGAACGGCGTGCTTGGCATGGCGCAGTTGCTGGAACAGACGCCGCTGCAGCCGGAGCAGCAGGAGTTCGTCCGCACCATCCTTAGCTCGGGCGAATCGCTGCTCGAACTCATCAACGAGATTCTGGATTTCTCGCGCATCGAGGCCGGCCGCTCCAGTCTCGACACGCGCGACTTTGAAATACATGCCGTGGTGACAGGGGTTGTCGACGTGCTGGCGGTGCTGGCCCGCAACAAGGGGCTGACGCTGGATCGCAGCGTGTCGGACGATATTCCGGCGTTGTTGCACGGCGATGCACAGCGCCTGCGCCAGATTCTGGCGAACCTGATCGGCAACGCCATCAAGTTTACCGATACGGGTGGTGTGACGATCAACGTTACCCGGGAGTCGGGAGTCGCGAGTCGTGAATCGAAGGGGGCCGCTGTTGATTCCCGACCCCCGACCACCGACTTGCGACTGCGGTTTGAAGTTACGGATACCGGTATCGGCATTCCCCTGGGAATGCAGACGCGCATATTCGAGGCCTTTACCCAGGCAGATGGATCCAGTACCCGGCGTTTTGCCGGCACCGGCCTGGGCCTGTCGATCGCCAGCCAGCTGGTAGGATTAATGGGTGGCGAGATTGGCGTGGAGAGCGAGCCCGGCAAAGGGTCGACCTTCTGGTTCACGGCCAGTTTCGGCGCTGCTGCGGCAGCGCTTTCCCCGCCGGCGCAATCCGCCATGCCTGCGCCGCCCGCCACGGCGGCGCGCGGCGCGCACGTGCTGGTGGTGGAAGACAACAAGGCGAACCAGATGGTTGCGAAGCGCATGCTCGAGCGTCTTGGCTGCACGGTCGAGGTGGTGGACGGCGGCGAAGCGTCGCTCAAGCGCACGGCCACGAGCCGCTATGATCTGGTGTTTATGGATTGCCAGATGCCGGGCATGGACGGGTTTGAGGCGACGCGGGAAATTCGGAGTCGTCAGTCAGCGACCAATTCCGATGACCGACGACTGACCATTATCGCAATGACCGCCAATGTGTTTGCACAGGATCGCGCGCTTTGCCTGGCTGCCGGCATGGATGACTTTCTCGCCAAGCCGGTCAGCGTCGCCAGCATGCAGGCCATGCTGGACAAGTGGCTGGTGCGTCCCGGGAAACCGTTACCGGTATCTCCCGACGTGCCGAAGACGCTCAAGGATGGTGCTGTGCCCGCGCTGGACGCGGAGCTGTCCGCCGAGCTGGTTGCGCTCATGGGCGAGAGTTTTGCAAATTTCGTTGAGGTATTCACCGCGGACACCCCGATGCACCTGGCGGCCCTGCGCACGGCCGCCGCGCAGCACAACCAGGAACAGCTCAAGCAGCTTGCCCACCTGCTGAAAGGCAGCGCGGCCAACGCCAGCGCCATGCACCTGTCATCGCTGTGCGCCCGCCTGGAGGCCTTGGTGTGTGATGGCGCGTCTGAACAATTCGAAGCGCAGATCGTCTGTATCGAAGCGGAATATGGGCGGGTGGCGGAGGCATTAACGGCGGTCGTTGGTCGCTAGTCGTCGGCCGGGCCGGGGGCCGCAGGATGGGTGGAGGCCGCGCGCGCGTCCATGCGCCCCGCGGCACTCGGGCATCCTGCCCATCGCGCAGCGTGACCCATCATGGCTGTTGATCCGTGACACGCGACTGCCTTCCGGCACGGGAATTGCTTTTTACCCTGCACAAGGAGCCAGTTTCCGGTTCCGCCCTTGATGGAGGAGTGAGGCATGTCGCAGGCAATGCAGGTACTGGCACCCGTGGTCCAGGCGGTTCCGGCCACCGGACAGGTCGGGGGAGGCGCAGAAAGCCCGGATTCCGGCCAGTCTTTCCAATCCGTGCTGGCAGACCAGATCGCTCCAGGAGAGTCCCCGGTGAGGGACACCGGGTCGCTGGAATGCACTGAACCGGCACCTGCGCCCGACGTCATGACCGATACCAATACCCCGCTAACAGTTGATATTGCCACCAGCGGCAACCCCTTGCCGCCCCTGTTGCCGCCGGTCGCACTAGACTTGGCCGCCGGGCTGGGCACGGCCAGTGCGACCGCAGTCAAAGCCCTTACCGATGAAACCAGGGCGCCCGTGGCCGCCGACGCCCAGCCCCCCCTGGCGGATGGCCTTGCCGAAGCCTTGGCTGCGGCGATGACCATTGTTCCGGTATCGATCCAGCCTCCTGTTGAGCTGGCGGCCGACGTCCAGGTGGCCGGGGCTCTCGCGTCGTCATTACAACCACCGGTCGAGTCGAATCTGGCTGCGTCCATCGTCGCGGCGGATACGCCGGCGCCAGGTGCTGCCAATATCCTTGCAGCCGAAGCGGCCGCATCGTCGTTGGGGCGTACAGTTGTGTCGAACAGTGCCACACGCGTTGCCGCGGCCGCAACGCCGGCTATCCCTGCCGCCAACGCCGCAGTTGCCGCGGCGGCCGCGTCGTCCATTGTATCGAACAGTGCCACACGCGTTGCCGCGGCCGCAACGCCGGCTATCCCTGCCGCCAACGCCGCAGTCGCCGAGGCGGCCGCGGTGTCCATGAAAACTGCAGGCATGGAAGTCTCGCCCGAAGTGCTGCGTGCAGCACTGAAAGAAATTACACCTTCGGCCGACACCCGTTCGGCACCGACATCGCCGCAGGCCCCTCTCGGGCTGGTGTCGGCGAACAGTTTTGCCAACGCGTTTGTCAGCGCCCAGTCAACGGCGACACCGACCGGCAGCGCCACGATCCCGGTTCCCTTTGGCCAGCCTGGTTGGGGACAGGCATTCAACAACCAGGTGGTGTGGGCGGTAAACCAGGGTATGCCGGCTGCCCAATTGCATTTGTCACCGCCCGATCTCGGGCCGATGAGCGTGCGCATCAGTATGGAGCAGGACCAGGCGAGCATGACCTTTAACTCGCCACATGCCATGGTGCGTGAGGCGATCGAGGCCGCGTTGCCACGCCTGCGCGACATGCTCGACAGCCAAGGCATCACGCTGGTGAATGTAAATGTTTCGCAGCACGGTTCCGCGCACACACAGCGCGAGCCGGGCGCCTGGCGAAACGAGGCGGACGGTGCAGCGGGCACCGCATCCGTTTCCGGTCCAGGCAATGACAGCGGTGTGGCGGGAACGCGCGTCGCGGTTGGCCTGCTGGACGTCTTCGTCTAACGGCACGAACCCCATTTTCCCCGGATCGCCGGCGCCAGTGATGGCCGGAGTACACCTGTGGACGCGCATCCCAAGCTCGTGTTGACCCGCCAGGGAACCGGCGGTCGCCGTTTTTACCTCCGTGCGCGCATCGCTGTTTGTCAATTTTCCGGCAGCGTGGCCATTGTCATTTGGTAATACCCTGAAATCACGACTGTTTTTCCGGCATGGCCACTGGCATGCGGCTTGCTATGGTGCAGGAGAGACAAATCGCTGTTGGGGATGAGGAATGGCCAAGGCAGACAAAAATTCCAGGGACGTGACCGGAAGCGACGAGGACGTAAAACGGATTGTGCCCGCTTCGGGATCGTCCTCCAAAAAATCCTTGCTTATTGTGCTTGCTGTGCTTGCGCTGGTTGGCGTGAACGTCGTCGGCACCATGATCGCCAACAGCCTGTTCAGCAAGAACGAGCCGGAAAAGAAGGAGGTCAAGAAGGACGAGGCCGATGACGATGAAACCGACGCGCAGGCCAAGGAACGTGAAGAGAGCAGCGACAAGAACCCGGATGGCACGCCGAAGGCCGCGCTGTATCTCGAATTCGAGCAGCCGTTCGTGGTGAATTTTCAGGACGAGGGCCAGCTGCGTTATCTGCAGGTCACCGTCTCGGTGATGACCAAGAGTCCCAAGACGATCGAAGAGCTGAAGCGCCACATGCCGCTCATACGCAATAACCTGGTCATGCTGTTCAGTGGCCAGACGCGTGAAGGCATTATTTCGCGCGACGGCAAGGAAAAGATACGCAAGGAAGCCGAGGTCGAGGTGCAGAAGGTTCTCAAGGAACAGACCGGCCGTCCGGGTGTAAAGGCGCTCTATTTCACAAGCTTCGTGATGCAGTAACCAGTCATGGCCCAGCAAGACATTCTTTCCCAGGACGAAATCGACGCGCTCTTGCACGGCGTCGAGGGCGGCAAGGTCGAGACCGGCAACGATCCGAACCTGCTCGACGGCAAGGCGCGCGACTACGACCTGGCCAGCAACGAGCGCATTGTGCGCGGGCGCATGCCCACGCTGGAAATGATCAACGACCGGTTTACGCGCTATCTGCGCACCACCATTTTCAATCTGCTGCGCCGCACTGCGGAAATATCCGTGGGCGGGGTGCAGACACTGAAGTTCTCCCAGTATGTGCACAGCCTGTACCTGCCGACCAGTCTCAACCTGGTGCGCGTGCGCCCGCTGCGCGGCACCGGTCTCGTGGTATTTGATCCAAAACTGGTGTTTACGCTGGTGGACAATTTCTTCGGCGGTGATGGGCGTTTCTATACCAAGATCGAGGGCCGCGACTTCACGCCGACCGAGCGGCGCGTGATCCAGATGCTCCTCACCCATGTGCTCAAGGATCTGAAGGAGGCCTGGGCGATGGTCGCGGACGTGGAGTTCGAACACTTGAGCTCGGAGATGAACCCGCAGTTCGCCAACATCGTGAGCCCCACCGAGGTGGTGGTGGTCAACAGTTTCCACGTGGAACTGGAGGGTGGTGGCGGGGACATTCACCTGACCATGCCATACGCCATGATCGAGCCGCTGCGCGAACAGCTGATGGCCGGCATGCAGAGCGACCGCAAGGAGGTGGACGATCGCTGGCCAAATTCCCTGCGCAACGAGATCAAGACCACCATCGTGCTGCTGGAGGCGACCCTGGTCGAAACCGAGATTACCGTCGGCGAACTGTTGAGCATGAAGCCGGGGGACGTGATCCCCATCGAACTGCCGCCCACCGTGTCCGCCTGCGTGGAAGGTGTGCCGGTGTTCACCGGCCAGTTTGGCGTATCGCGCGGCAACAATGCGATCCAGGTGCTGGAGCGTTCCATACCAAAGAATTGATGACCACGCCGATAAGCCGTTTTTTCCAACCAGAATCTGACCAGCAGGATTAACGCCATGAGTGAAGCCAATAGCCTAGAACGCGCCGCCTTCCAGAACCTGCAGCCGGGCGGCGGCACGGGAGCAGAAGCCAATCTGGACACAGTGCTGGATATCCCCGTGACCATCTCCATGGAGATCGGGCGCACCAGGATCAGCATCCGCAACCTCTTGCAGCTCAACCAGGGATCGGTGGTGGAACTCGACCGGCTGGCCGGCGAACCGCTCGACGTGACGGTGAACGGCACGCTGATCGCACACGGCGAAGTAGTGGTGGTGAACGACAAATACGGCATCCGCCTGACGGATGTCGTGAGTGCGGCGGAGCGGGTGAAGAAACTTAAATAATAAGTCGCGAGTCGTCGGTCTGAAGTCGGGGGTGGTGGTGAAAAAATCGGATATCTCATCTAAATGCCAGTGGGCAGTCGCACTGGCAATTTTCGGTTCCAGCGGCGCGGCGGTTGGAGCAACCTCCGCGCCTGATCCGATGGCGGCGGGCAGCCTGTTTCAATTGCTGTTCGGAATGATCGTGGTGCTGGTGGCGATCGGCGTCACGGCGTTGCTGTTGCGCCGTCTCGGCCGTCTGCCGCAGGGCGCCGGTTCAATGCGTGTGATTGCGGGTCTGAGCCTCGGTGCGCGCGAGCGTGCGGTGTTGATTCAGGTCGGCGACAAACAGATTCTGCTCGGCGTGGCCCCCGGACGGGTGCAGGCCCTGTATGTGCTTGAACGGCCGGTCGATACCGGTACGCCGGGCCCTGGCATGGCGGGCGGTTTCGCCGAGCGACTGGCGCAGCTCATGAAGGGCGGCCGCGCATGAAGTACCTGTTGATTCCTCTTGTCCTGCTGCTGGCCGGCTTGCCACTGGCGGCGGGCGCGGCCGACCCGGGCCTGACGGCGATCACCGTCACCAGCGGTCCGGGCGGTGCGCAGACCTACAGCGTGAGCATCCAGGTGCTGCTGTTCATGACGGCGCTCACCTTGCTGCCGGCAGCGCTGATGATGATGACCAGCTTCACGCGCATCATTATTGTCATGGCGATACTGCGCCAGGCGCTGGGCACGGCGCAGACTCCGTCCAACCCGATCCTGATCGGGCTGGCGCTGTTCCTGACGTTCTTCATCATGTCGCCGGTGCTGGAGAAGGCCAACCAGGACGGCCTGCAGCCGTATCTCAAGAACGAACTCAAGGTCGAGGACGCGCTGGCGCGCGCCGCCGAACCGTTCCGCGGCTTCATGCTGCGCCAGACGCGCGACGCCGATCTCGCCATGTTCACGCGCCTGTCCGGCAAGGACAGCCTGGCGGAGAACGAAAAGGTGCCGTTCACGCTGCTCATCCCGGCATTCATCACCAGCGAGCTCAACACCGCCTTCCAGATCGGCTTTCTGCTGTTCATCCCGTTCCTGATCATCGATCTGGTGGTGGCGAGCGTGCTCATGGCGATGGGCATGATGATGCTGTCGCCAGCGATCATTTCGCTGCCGTTCAAACTCATGTTGTTCGTGCTGGTGGATGGCTGGTCGCTCATCATGGGCTCGCTCGCCGCGAGCTTTCTGACCTGAGAACTCAAGCATGACACCGGAATCCGTAATTACTGTCGGTCAACAGGCTATGGAAATGACCGTACTCATGGCCGGGCCGATCCTGCTTACCGTGCTCATCATCGGTTTGTTGATCGGCCTGTTTCAGGCCGTGACCCAGATCAACGAGATGACGCTGAGCTTCGTACCCAAGCTCATTGCCGTGGGGATGGTGCTGCTGCTGAGCGGCGCCTGGATGCTGAATGTATTCACCAGTTACGTGCGCGGGCTCATCGAGAGCATTCCGTCGTTGATCGGCTAGGAGACGGCGTATGCACTTCACCAGCGCCGAGATCACTGCCTGGATCGGCGCATTTCTCTGGCCGTTCTTTCGCATCGCCGCGATGTTTTCCTCCGCAGCGGTGTTCGGCATACGCGCGCTGCCGATGCGCCTGCGCCTGATGCTGGCGCTGGCCGTGTCCTTGGTGCTGGCACCGCTCGCCGGGCCGATGCCGGCGGTGGAGCTGATGAGCGCAGAAGGGTTCATCATTACCGGACAGCAGATCATCATCGGCGTTGCCATGGGCTTTGTGTTGCGTATGGTGTTCGCGGCCCTGGAACTGGCCGGTGAAATGATCGGTTCACTCATGGGGCTTGGTTTCGCATCGCTGATTGATCCGCAGAACGGCGTGCAGGTGCCGGTGGTAAGTCAATTTTATGTGCTTCTGGCTACGCTCATGTTTCTGGCGCTCAATGGTCATTTGATGTGGATTGAGGCTCTGGCTGAGAGTTTCCAGTTGTTACCGGTGGGATTGACCGGTATCGCACCGGATGGCGCCTGGGCGCTGGTCGGGTTCGCCAGCCAGGTGTTTGGTTGGGCAGTGCGCATCGCCTTGCCGGTGGTGGCGGCGCTGCTGGTGGTGAATCTCGCCTTTGGCGTGCTGGCACGCACCAGCCCGCAGCTCAACGTGTTCTCGGTCGGTTTCCCGGCGGCGCTGCTGATCGGTCTGGCCCTGGTGCTGATGACCTTGCCCGCCGTATTGCTCAAGGTCGGTCCGCTCACCGCCGAGGGCCTCGAACAGGTCGGGCGGGTGCTCGCCGCAGGACGCTGACATGGCCGACCACGACAGCGGACAGGAACGCACAGAAAGAGCCACGCCCCGGCGCGAGCAGGAAGCGCGCGAGAAAGGCACCATCGCGCGTTCGCGCGAACTCAATACCGTGGCGTTGCTGGTGGCGGGTTCGTCCGGCCTGCTGCTGCTCGGCGGCGACATTATCGCGATGTTCGGGAAAGTGATGCGCGCCAGTTTCCAGTTCGATCATGCCCGGCTGACGGATTCGTCGAATGCCACGTCAGCGCTCGGCGACGCCTTGTTCGCGGCGCTCGCTGCGCTCATGCCGTTTTTTCTGTTGCTGATGGTGGCCGCGCTGCTGTCTTCCGTCGCACTCGGCGGTCTCAATTTCAGCAGCAAGGCCCTTTCCGTCCAGTGGGAACGGGTCAGTCCGTTCAAGGGCCTGAAACGCATTTTTTCGGCCCAGGGCATCATGGAAATGCTGAAGGCGCTGGCCAAGTTCGTGCTGGTCGGCACGATCGCGATCTGGTGGCTGTGGCATAAGGCTGGCGATTTGCTCCTGCTCAGCGAGCTGTCGGTGGAGACCGGCCTGGCTACCGCCGCGCATCTCATCATCTGGTCGTTTCTGGTGATCAGCCTGGGCACGATCCTG
>Ga0224495_10003226_pt1 | contig 10135 bp, 6 predicted proteins | sample SF_Jul11_sed_USG_FD_168128 | JGI IMG/M metagenome (GOLD analysis project Ga0224495, IMG submission 168128) | Sediment microbial communities from San Francisco Bay, California, United States - SF_Jul11_sed_USGS_4_1 | ecosystem: Environmental > Aquatic > Marine > Sediment | place: USA: California...
CCCGTCCCGGCCCAGCAGTTCGTCGTGCGTCCCGCTCTCGGCGAGACGGCCCTTGTCGATGACGATGATCCGGTCCGCGCTGCGGATCGTGGACAGGCGATGGGCGATGACGATGGTCGTCCGGCCCTGTCGCAGGGTGGCGAGGGCCTCCTGGATGAGGTATTCGGACTCGGCGTCGAGAGCCGAGGTGGCCTCGTCCAGGATGAGGATGGCCGGGTCCTTGAGGATGGCCCGGGCGATGGCCAGCCGCTGGCGCTGGCCGGCGCTGAGCTGCCCGCCGCGCTCGCCGATGAGCGCGTCGTAGCCCTGGGGAAGGGCCATGATGAATTCGTGGGCCTTGGCCGCTCGGGCGGCGGCCTCGACGCGGTCGGCCGGAACGCTGTCCAGCCCGTAGGCGATGTTGTTCCGAACGGTATCGTTGAAGAGGATGATTTCCTGGGTCACCAATCCGATCCGGGAGCGGAGGGACGCCAGGGTGACGTCGCGGACATCAATCCCGTCTACGGTCACGCGGCCGGCTGTTGGATCGTAAAAGCGCGTGAGGAGGTTAATGATGGTCGTCTTCCCCGCCCCGCTCAACCCGACGATGGCCAGGGTCTCGGTGGGCCGGACCTCGAAGGCCAGGCCGGACAGGACGGGCCTTCCTTCATTGTAGGAGAACCAGACGTCCTCCAGCCGGACGTGGCCCCGGACGGGGGGCAGCGGGTAGGCGCCGGGAGCCTCCTGAATCTGGTCGGGCATCCTCAGGACCTCCTCGATGCGGTCCTGGCAGGCGGCGGCCTGCTGGATGACGTTATTGGCCTTGGTCAGCCGGCGGATGGGCATGTACATCATGAAGATTGACATGACGAAGGCGCCGAAGTCGCCGGGGCTGATCTTGCCCTCCGCGATCCTCTGCATGCCCACCCAGAGGATGAAGGCGCCCACGACCCCTCCCAGGAATTCCATGAAGGGGGAGGACATGCTGCCGATCCAGGCCAGCTTGATGTTCGTCCGCAGGTGGCTCCAGGTGGATTGTTTGAAGCGTCCGATCTCGTAGTTTTCGGAGGTGAAAGCTTTGATGATCCGGTTCCCGGCGATCATCTCGTGGCTGAGGCCGTAGATGCGGGCCATCTTGACCTGGGCCGTCAACCCCTTTTTCTTGAGCTGCCGGCTGAACGCGGCCAGCGGCAGCGCCGCCAGCGGGGCCACAACCAGGGAGACGAGGGCCAGCCGGAAGTCGCGGATGAAGATGCCAACGAGGAGGGCGATGAGGATGAAGACTTCTTCGACCAGGTCGCCCAGGCTCCCCGAGAGGGCCTCCCGAATCTTCTCTATGTCGACGGTCAGGCGGGACATGAGGTCGCCCGTGGTCAGCCGGTCGAAGAAGCCGACCGACTGGCGGACGATCCGCTCATAGAGGACGTCTCTCAGGGTCTTGGCCACGCGGTGTCCGGCGGCCTTCATAAAAAACGAGGAGAGGAACGTGAAGAGGCCTTTGCCGAAGATGACGACGACGAGGAGGAGCGGCAGGACGCGGGTCAGCTGGTCCTCAGAGACTTGGAAGGTGCGGAACAGCCAGTCGACGAGGCGGGCCTTCTGCGGCACGGCCGCGACCGGGGTCTTCAGGAAGAGCCGGTCCATGATGGGCTGGACGAGGTCGACGAAGAGATAAGTGAACAGGGCGACGAAAATCGAGGAAACGAAGGAGAGGGCGAGGAGCCGCTTCTCCTGGATGATCAACCGGAGAAGGCGAAGGATGTCGCGCATGGCATGATCAGGGGAGCCCGCACAGGGCGCGGGCGATGGCGAAGGCGTTGAGGGCCGAGCCGGCCGTCAGGTTGTCGGCGACGAGCCAGACCCACGCGCTCCGCGGCAAAGCGGCGTCCTGCTTGACGAGGCCGATGTGGATCTCGTCTTTGCCCGCGACGGAGATCGAAGACACCGCCGGGGCGGAGGCGGCGGTTCCGACCTTGAACGGCGAACGCGCCCGGAAGGCGTTCTCCAGCGCGCCCGGAGCGGCCGGCCGCTCGGTTTCGACGTAGGCCATGACCGAGTAGGTGTGAAAGACGGGGGCCTGGACGATGGCCATGGAGAGAGGGACCTCCGGACCGCCGATGACGTTCCGGACCTCGTCCCGGACCTGCTTCTCGACGGGCGAAAACCCGTCTCTGCCCGGCTTGTCGGCGCGGGCCAGGACGTTGAAGGCCGCCTGGTCGCGAAAAACCTTCTTGGTTACGGCCGTGCCGCAGAGCGTGCCGTAGCTCTGGTCGATGAGCTCCTGGATCCCGTCCTCGCCGAAGGCCGAGGCGGGCTGCAGGGAGAAAACCACGGCGCGCTCGAGCCCGAAGTCCTGCCGGACCGCGGCCAGGAGATGGGCGATGAAGACCGTGAGCGGGTGCGGACTGGCGACCAGCGCCGGCCGGCGGTCCCGCAGGATGCCGTCGTTGACGCCGGCGACGACGACGGGCACGTCCGGCCGCCCGCTCGACGTCCCGGCGAGGTCGATCGCCCGGAAGGCGCCCTTGAGGGCCAGCCCGCCATAGGTCCGGTTCGTGGCCGGGTCGCCGGCCAGGAAGACGAGGTCGATCCCCTCCAGAGCCTTCGGTTCCAGGTGATGAACGACCTTGGGCTCCTCGCGGAACTGGGTGAGCCGGCTGTATTCCTCGGCTACGTCGGGGTCGAAGAAATCAAAAGAGGCCAAGGGGAAGCTGCGGGCGGCGAAGACGTCGCGAATCTCCTTGCCCGCCAAGGACTCCGACCCGATGAGGGCCAGCCGTAATTTCTTGCCTTGACTCACCGCCGACCGCCTGTCACCGGGACCGCCGGTAGTCCTCCATCATGATGTACATGCGGTCCTTGAGGGCGAGCTTCCGCTTCTTCAACGCCTTCTCTTCGACTTCCTCCGCCGCGCTGAGGCCGGCCTTCCGACGCAGTTTTTCGAGGGCCTCCTCGCAGGCCCGGTGTTCCTCGTTGAGCTTGCGGAAGGCGGGATTTTCCCGCAGCAGAAGGTCTTTCAGGGCTTGTTCGTCCATTCCCGCTCCGCCTTGAAGCGTTAGGATAGCACATCAGAGGGGGGCAATTCAACGCGCCCCCAGGGGCCCGGATGATGTCCTCGCGGGGACGCTCATCTCTCTGTCGATGGCTCTCAGGCCGGGACCTGTCCCGGCGCCACCCCACTGGTCCTCACCCGAAAGTCCCGGGTTCCGGGCCATTGGGGGCCCCGCGCCGTGCCACCCGTCCTTCGAGTCATCTCCGCTCTACGCCTCTACGCCCCGCTTCGGACATCATCCGAGCCCCCCTAGGCCGTGAGGTCGGAGCGAAAGAACTCGAGGAGACGGTCGGCCAGCCGGGCCCAGGTGAAGTCCTGGATACGGCGCAAGCCCGCCTCGGCCAGCCGTTGACGGAGGCCCGGCTCCTCGATGAGCCGCCTGAGCCGGTGGCGGAGGAGCCACGAAAAAGGCAGGGGCGCAACAAGGGCGGTCTCGCCGTGGACCGCGAAATCGCGCGACCCGCTCGGCGTGCAAACGACCGCGACTCCGCAGGCCATGGCTTCGGCGGCGGTATTCGACCAGCCCGCCCGGCGTTCGGCACTCACGAAGGCGTCGGCCTGGCCATAGAGCCAGGCCATCCGGTCCTGAGGAAGGTTGAGATGGAATTCGTGGGGGATGCGCGGCCGGATGAGGGTCCGCGGGTCCGTGCGGTTCTCGCCGACCAACGTATCGAACAGGATGAGCCGGAGCCCGCTATGTCTCCGGCCGAGACCTTCGACAGCCCTGACCGCGTGGGCGACACCTTTACGCCGCTTATAGACCCGGCCGTAGCAGAGGACCCGGAACTCGCCCGGCGCCCGGGGCGGCCGGTCGGCGGGGGGCAGGGGGTGGAAGATCCCGGGATTCACCCCTCCCGCGGCCGTCCGGCAGTCAATCCCGTAGCGGCGCTCGAGACGACGGCTCAGGCCCCGGGAATTGGCGAGGAAACGGTAATCGCGCCGGGCGACCTCCCGCTCCGACCGGTGGCCGGCGAGCACGAAATAGAAATATTTGACGCGCGCCCGCAGGGCATCGAAGGCCGGCAGGATGGAGTATTCGCTGCACAGTCCGACGTCGAACTCCTCCTTACGGATGTCCGAGAACGGCCCGACCCGGCCTTGGAACGGGAGCCAGTCGGGCGCGACACCGCGCGGGGTGAAAAGCCGGACATCCAAGCCGCGTCCGGCGAGCTCGTGGCCGAGCTCCAGGTAGCGCCGGACGCCGCCGAAAACCTCGACGTGCGGGAGGAGAGCGGCGACCTTCATCACCCTTCATGGTAAACGGGACGCGGGAAATAGTAAACGGGAAACATGATTCCGTCGGGGGACAAGTCGTCGCGCTTGACAGGTCAAGGGATCCGGCGAAAAATCATGTCATCCGCTACTCGGCCGTGGTCAGCAGGGACATCAAAAAATGCGGGGCGAGTAGACGCGCTTGATGAAGCGCTTGATAAAGAATCGTCGGCCTGAGCGGTTGCGGGACGGGGGACAAATTATTAGGAGAGGTTGGAGATGAGAGAAAGTCCCGTCGTCTTAGGTCTTCTGCTGGCCTTTCTCCTGGCCGCGTGCGAAGGCACTCCCACCGGAGAGTGGCCGCCACCCCCGCCTATTTACAAGGAAAAAGTTGTCCTGGATGGCGATCTTATCAGAACCGTGATCCACATCGGGTTCAGTTACCCCTCGTTCGAGGGTTATGTCAAGAACATCGGGACGAAAACGGTCCATAATTGTATCGTGGAAATCTCCTGCTATTGGGATTGGGCCATGATGGGAGTGATCGATATCGCGGAGGGTTATCCAGCCGAGGGCGGCGATATCCCCCCGGGCACGCGGGCCAAATTCGTCGCCGTTGCCTACAGGTGCATCTCTCACGATCAAATCCGGGGGACGAGCGTCAGAATCACGCATGTTGAGAGGTAGAGACAGCCCAGGCCCGGATCCGTCGTTGACCTTAACACCCGGACCGGCGGGGGGGAGGAGGATTTCCACGACGAGGGGAAGCCCGCCCCGGTGCTCATCGGGCGCTAGGCGAGGCCCCAAGGCGGCCAGACGCTCGCGGACTAATCGCCAAAACAAGGGAACGTGAGAAGAAAAATTCGTGCCGAGGGGACGCTCGGACCCGGAGTTGACAGCGGTGGGGGCGCCGGATACAATGGCTCTCGCGACGTCGGCCCTAAGGACGGTTTCCGGGTGAAATTGGACGACGGGGCTTACGGCATCCCGGGTTTGGCAAGGTAGCTCAGTCGGTAGAGCGAGGGACTGAAAATCCCTGCGTCGGCGGTTCGATTCCGCCCCTTGCCATTATTTGTTTTAGGCCCTCTTCGGTTCCCTTCCCCTATCCTCAACACAAAGCGCTCGTCCAAAAGTCTCTTCTTAAAATTGTTCTCGTCGAGCGTCCGTAGCCGACGGCCACGGCCGGAGTGAAATGAACGCCCATGAACGCTTTTCATCCGATTTCGTGAGCTTATTAAGGAGGTGCGGCGACGAAGTCCGCCCTTCTCCCCCCGACCCCGGGGAACCAGTCCCGACGGTTCCTACAGGGGCCCAAACGCCGCACGTGTAGGCATGCACAGGTCAAAAAGGGGACACGTACCGGAGGTACATGTCCCCGATTCCCCTGAGCCCCCTCCGCTACGGGGGGCTTCAGGGCGGACTTCATCGCCGCCCAATTCTGCTCGAAATCGGATGAAGAGCAATATAAAGCCCCTCTCCCCGTGCGGAGAGAGGGGCTCGACCTGCGCCGAACGCCGTCCGGCCGCCTAGAACCTGTAGCTGATGGACAGGTTGGGGACGAGGAGCTTCATGCCGTAGACACCCGGCATAGCGTCGGCCCACTCCGTGTCGGTCAGGGTCTTGATGTAATCGACCGACCGCTCCGAGCCCATGAGGTATTCGACTCCGAAATCGAGCTGGAGATTGCCGCTGGCATAACCGACCCCGAACGTCAGGACGTTGAAATTATAGCTGGGAATGAGCACGTTCATGGTCTTATCGGGCGCGGGCGCGGGGTCCCAGTAGTAACCGGCGCGGAGGGCCAGGGCGGGACTGAGCATATACTCGGCGCCGAACCGGATCTGGGATTTGCTCTGCCACTCCATGGCCATTTTGTCCTTGCCGGCCGAGCCCATGAAAGCCGCCCAATATGTATCCTTGTAGGTCGCGTCGATGGTGTCGATCGTCGACCACTGCGTGTACTGGATGTCGCCCGTCAAAGTGAGTTTCGGGATGGGCTTGAAAGCCACCCCGCCGGCGAGCCACATCGGCCAGGTCACCTCGCGGTCGAGGTCGGACTGGCCGTTGAGCTTCAGGAGGGGAAGGTTGGAGATATTGGCCTCGCCTCCGAGCTTGACGTTGAACGGCGTCTTGAAGGTCAGGCCGAAGCTGAACATGTCGCTGGGTTTCACCAGGACACCGAACGTGGCGCCGAGGGCCCAGCCGCTGAGGCTCTCTTCGTACTGGCCGAGGTCGAGAGTGCCGAGGGCGGTTTCGACCGACCCGGCGTGGGTCTTGATGTTGAACATCCCATAGTTGACGTTGAGGGTGGCGCCCACGGAGATCATATCGTTGACCCGGTAAGCGATGAGCGGGGAGATGGTCACGACGCCGATCATGCTCGTCCACTCGTAGCTCTTGCCGAGAGAGAGGCTGGCGAAGTCCGTCCCGTCCCAGTCCGCCCCCAGCCCCGAGGGGGTATAGACGCCCAGCCCGACGACCAGGTTTTCGCCGACGGGATGGTAATAAGCGGCGAGGGCCCCAAGATAATGCTTGGTGTTGGTCTTGGCGTCGACCATGGTTAGCCGGGAGCCGTTGGGGAGCGGGATCTCGAATTTGTAGGTCCCCGTCGGGATCATGTCGGTCCCGTAGAAGCCAAACGTCTTCGTCTTGAAGAAGCCGGCCCCGGCCGGGTTCCAGAAGACGGCGCTGAAATCATTGGCCAGCCCCACGTACGCGCCCCCCATGGTCAGGGCCCGCGTCCCGAGGCTGTTGAGGTTCAGACCGTTCGCCCAGGTCAGAGAGGCGACGAGGGCCAGGCCGACGACCAGCGCGCCCGCCATTTTCCCTTTGTTCATGGAATTCCTCCTTGAATTCTTGAATCGCGGCCTTTGGTTACCATGATATCCGGAGGGCTGTCAATCCGCCGGTCCCGCCCGCCGGCCGAAGACGAACTCGCCCTTCCCGTTGACCCCGACCGTCACCGTCTCCCCGTCCTTCACCTCGCCGGCCAGGATCTTCATCGCCAGGGGATTCTGGACTTCGCGCTGCAGCGTGCGCTTCAGGGGCCGGGCTCCGTAGACGGGGTCGAAGCCGCGTTCGGCGAGAAGGCGCCGGGCTTCGGGAGTGACCTCCAGTCCGACCTTCCGCTCGGCCAGCCGCAGCCGCAGCAGGTCGACCTGGATGTCGACGATGCGGAGGATCGTCTCGGGCGACAGGGCACGGAAGATGATGACTTCGTCCACCCGGTTGAGGAATTCGGGCCGGAAGTGCGACTCGAGGATCCTCCGGACCTCCTTCTCCATGGCGCCGTAATCGCGGCTGAGCTCCTTGATGATCTGGCTCCCCAGGTTCGAGGTCATGATGATGACCGTGTTCCTGAAATCGACCGTCCGCCCCTGACCGTCGGTGAGGCGGCCGTCATCCAGGATCTGGAGCAGGATGTTGAAGACATCGGCGTGGGCCTTCTCGACTTCGTCGAGGAGCACGAGCGCGTAGGGCCGCCGCTTGATGGCCTCGGTCAGCTGGCCGCCCTCCTCGTAGCCGACGTAGCCGGGGGGCGCGCCGATGAGCCGGGCGACGGCGTGCTTCTCCATGTACTCGGACATATCGAGACGGACCATGGCCCGCTCGTCGTCGAAGAGGAACTCGGCCAGGGCCCGCGCGAGTTCCGTCTTGCCGACACCGGTCGGCCCGAGGAAAATGAACGAGCCGAGAGGCCGGGCCGCGTCCTGGATGCCGGCACGGGCGCGGCGGACCGTGTCCGCCACGGCCCGGATCGCCTGGTCCTGGCCCACGACGCGCCGGCCGAGGATCTCCTCCATGCCGAGGAGCCGCTGGACGTCGCCTTCCAGCATCTTGGCCACGGGGATGCCCGTCCAGCGGGAGACGACCTGGGCCACGTCCTCCTCATCCACTTCTTCCTTGATCATCTTCCCCCCGGCCTGGAGGGCGGCGAGCTCCTGGGACCGCGCTTCCATCTCCTTGGCCAGGGCGGGCGCTTGACCGTAGAGGATCTCGGCCGCCCGCTCCAGGTCGCCCCGTCGTTTGGCGTTCTCCGCCTCGACACCGAGACTTTCCTTCTTTTCCTTCAAGCGGTTGACGGCCTCGAGGAGGTCCTTCTCCTGCTGCCAGCGGCCTTTGAGGGCGCTCGTGCGCTCGCGCAGGTCGGCCAGTTCGGCCTCGATGCGCGTCAGCCGCTCCCGGGAGCCCTTGTCTTTTTCCTTTTTCAGGGCCTGCCGCTCGATCTCGAGCTGGATGCGCCGGCGTTCGAGCTCGTCGACCGCCTCCGGCAGGCTGTCGATCTGGATCCGGATCCGGGAAGCCGCCTCGTCGACCAGGTCAATGGCTTTGTCCGGCAGATAGCGATTCGTGATGTAGCGGTCGGAGAGGGTGGCCGCCGCGACCAGGGCCGCGTCTTTGATCTTGACCCCGTGGTGGACCTCGTATTTCTCCTTGAGCCCGCGCAGGATGGAGATCGTTTCCTCGACACTCGGGGCGCCGACATAGATCGGCTGGAAGCGCCGTTCGAGGGCCGCGTCCTTCTCGATGTGTTTCTTGTATTCGTTGAGCGTCGTGGCGCCGACACAGCGCAACTCGCCCCGGGCCAGGGCCGGCTTCAACATGTTCGAGGCGTCCACGGCCCCCTCCGCCGCGCCGGCGCCGATGATCGTGTGGAGCTCATCGATGAACAGGACGACGGCTCCCTCCGCCTCCCGGACTTCCTGGAGGACGGCCTTGAGCCGGTCCTCGAATTCGCCCCGGTATTTGGTCCCGGCGACGAGCGCGCCGATATCCAGGGTGAGCAGACGCTTATCCCGTAGGGAATGCGGGACGTCGCCGTTCGCGATGCGTTGGGCCAGGCCCTCGACGATGGCCGTCTTCCCGACGCCCGCCTCGCCGATCAGGACGGGATTGTTCTTGGTCCGGCGCGACAGGACCTGGATGACCCGCCGGATCTCTTCCTCGCGGCCGATGACGGGGTCCAGCTTCCCCTGCCGGGCCAAGGCGGTCAGGTCCCGGGCGTACTTTTCGAGAACCTGGTACTTGCCCTCGGGCTGGGGGTCGGTGATGCGCTGCGTGCCGCGGATCGCCTGGAGGGCCTTGAGGACCGCGTCCTCGCCGACCCCGCGTTCCGCCAGCAACCGCGCCGCTTCGCCGCCTTTTTCTTTGAGCATCGCCAAGAAGAGGTGTTCGGTCGAGACGTATTCGTCCTTGAATGCCGCGGCCTCCGCCTCAGCCGCCGTGAGGACGTCCCGCAGCCGCCCGCCGACCCGGACATCACCGCCGGTCGTTCGCGGGCGCCGTCCCAGCGCCGTCTCCAGGTCGCCCCGGATCGAGGCGGCGTTCGCCCCGACCTTGCCGAGCAGGGCGCTGACGACCGTTTCATCCTGGGTCAGGCAACTCCACAGGAGATGCTCGGGCGTGACCTCCGGATGGCCCATCTCCTCGGCCTTGCTCTGGGCCCGCTCGAGGGCCTCCTGCGACTTGACAGTCAATTTTTCCCAGCGCATGATCATCCCTGCGGCGCGAACGTCGTCCCCGCCCGCGCGGACCTATTAAAGACGTCCGGCCGCCCGCTGTCAAGATGACCGCCGCCTCTTGACAATTCGTCAAAAATCACTATGTTTTTTTGTGGGAGCAGAGCATGGAAGAAATCGAGGTCATGAGCTGGCTGACGCTCGACGCCCTGAAGAAGGCCAAGGCCGCCGAAATCGTCGAGACGGTCGGCAATCTCCAGACGGGGCACTCGATGTCCGTGTTCTGCACGATCGAGGACGACTTTCTCGAATTGAGCTACGGAGATGAAGTCAACGCCCTCCGCCGTTACGAGGACCGCGACGAGTTCGACGCCGCGATCGAGGAGCGGAAGGAGGAGGTCGGAGAAGCCCACTTGACGACGAAAAGAACCAC
>Ga0224495_10003227_pt1 | contig 10133 bp, 11 predicted proteins | sample SF_Jul11_sed_USG_FD_168128 | JGI IMG/M metagenome (GOLD analysis project Ga0224495, IMG submission 168128) | Sediment microbial communities from San Francisco Bay, California, United States - SF_Jul11_sed_USGS_4_1 | ecosystem: Environmental > Aquatic > Marine > Sediment | place: USA: California...
CTCTTTCCTGCACGGCTTGCTCGCGCAATAGCTTAGCCTTGCGTTCGCGCCTTGATTTCTCCAGCTTCCCGGATTCTCTCTGTTTGCTGGCCCCATATATCGTGCCAACAACCGTAACCCCAACGCCGACCCAAGTTATAGATTTACCCTGCCTTTCCCGCAAACATGCGACCACAGCCTACCGCTTTTTATGTGGGAAATAAGCGATGAGTCTACGGTATATGAAGCCGCGATTGACGTTTGGGTTTCGCCCATAAGCAATCTTTGCTTAATATCTAATACTTTATTGTTGTTAAGTTTTGACTGGCTATGGTGTTCACCGCGATTTGATTGGAGGCCGATCCTAAATGAATGTTTTATATTTTCAGATGCAGTAATATATTCAAGGTTTATCTCGGTATTATTTCTTTTATTCCCGTCAATATGATTGATCTGCTTCCCTTGAGGGCGCGGCCCAATAAAAGTAATAGCCATTAGATAATGAATCATAAATTGCTTCCCTTTGCTTCCATTTTGCAACCACACTCGTTGGTAACCTTTGATGGTTGCCTGCTTAAGAATTGAAGAGGAATTTGTTCTCATGTATTTATGAGAAAGCACATCCCCATTCTCGTTGATTGAATATTTTCCTTCAAATCCGGGAATTTCAACCCAAGTCATAGCAAGTCCTCGTAATTTTTAGCGATAATCATATCTTCTAATTTACCTAAATCTGTTATGTTATCTGGGTTAGTATGTATTGTAGTCCAAACGCAGTCTGTATTAGCATAAACAGCCCGCTTTGTTCCTGCTGTTGATATCATGGTTATCGGGCCTGTAAATGTTTCAAGTCCGTCTTTTGTGTAAACCGTCACAGTTCCACGCGAGATAAAGTTCAAGTGGTTATGGCGATGAATCTTACCTACTACCATTGAGCCTGCTGGCAAGAAAATCTCTCGTGCATATATCCCATCTGTAAACGTATGCTTCACTTCAAAGTCATATTGCTCGAATTGCCTGAGATAATCTTCGAGAAGGAATAATTTCTCTCTGACCTCAAGACTACCAATTGACACAATGGCATTCATCAGTTCGCTACCATTTCTATAATGCAGGCAGATACCGTACATGGACGCGGCGCTGTAGCCCTTAAGCATAATCTGGAATCAGTTCCCCATTGTCCTGGCATCTCTATGGCATCCTCGTCATATTGATCCCATATCGAGCCTGTAGTAACTGCACCATAGCCTTCCATAAGTGGCAGGTTGTCCATCGTAGTGAAATCCTGCCCATATTCCAATCCTTGCGCATGAGTATCCAAAAGGTTCAATCCGATATGGTCTATCCGGTTATTTGAAGTCAAAGGAGCCAGTTTCGCGCTCTTGTATGTCCCTTGATAGGTCAGCCCTATATAGGCCAGAGTAACCGCTTCTGATAGCGTTATTGACCCACCTGACACTGTGTATGTGCCCAAGTCTTTGCTGTTTCCCCACGCGATTACAGACTCGCCCTCCAAGTGACTAAGTCCTGTAATGGTAGTCGTTGATGCACCAGAATAGGTTATGAACGAATCCGCCATTTTGTTGATCGCTCCACCTCTAGCTTCTGATTCAAGCGCCCATTTTTCCAGATAACGTTTTGTCGCACCTCCAATGGTGCGATTTACTACGTAATACACAGAATCCTCAACAGCGCCAGGAAGCATAACAATATCTTCTACCAAGCCATCGGTCTCGAACAAAATCCAGCAAAACACCTTCTCTATTTTGTCGTAGACCAAAATCCCTACTTTCCCATCAGTCCTGACTGCATGAAGCCTTGTATCCGGCTGTCTTTGTATCGCAAGCTTTACCACTGCACTTGAGAACAAATCAGGCGTAAGCATGGTTAGTTTTTCGATTTTCTCCTCGTGATCTATTTCGTATATCTGCGTTCCGCTTCTATCAACAAATACGATGCTTGTGTCTATGATCGCAGGAGCCAATAGTTTTGATCCGTGATTGGACGCGGTTTTCAGGTTGAATGTTGAATTGGTAACAGTCTCTTCGAGAGTTGACGACCCCACACCCAATTCTGCACTGGCAGTCCCGATGAACAGCCTATGTGAAGCTGCCAGCCAATTGATTACATCCACCGGCCCAAATCCTATAGTGCGAATAATAGGTGCTGAGTTACCTTCAACAGCCATGCTGAAACTACTGTACCCATCAGATACAGAACCGATGATCCATGTTTTGCCGCTCCACCATAGTCTGCCATCCCTAAATGCCGCTGCGGTTGGCCATCCTGTTGTATCCGACCATATACCGAGGCTCCATGTATTTGTGGCAGTCAAGCTACCGAATGAGTCAAGAACGTCCACAACGGCTATTAGATTGGTTGTTACAGATGTTATTCTTCCTACTCCAGTCGATGATCCAAGCGAATAGTTTAACGTCCCTATTGGATTACCTGCCGCATAAACAGTTACCTTCAGGCGATAATAAACAATTTGGTTATCCAATGTATCGTTATGAGTAATGCTTTGGTCTGTTGTATAAGAAGTAACATCAACCCATGATAATTCATCACCAACTGATCTTTGTAGTGTTACCGTTGTTCCTGTCGCTGTTAATGCTGTTATGATAATTGAGAATGTTCTGTTAGAGCCTACAGCAGTAACACGAATTGTTTCGGTTACTTCATCAAGTGCTGTAAATGTCTTTGTTACCTTCTGCCCGATTGACCGTATTTGTATCAATCTGCCGACATCGGTAGACTTGAATAGCGATGTTGTATTTGTTGCTGTTACCGTCACACCGCTGCCTGTAAGTGCGCTTGGAGTGAGTTTAGTAGAGGTTATATTTTCCGATAGGAATGGCCCATCTTCAGGCTCGTAATAAACCACAGACCATGAATAAGTCGCACGGCGTTCGATTTTCATTTGCTGTTTGTTTTTGCAGGCAATGAATACCACGTCTGCTGACGATGCCGGTTTGCCTATGTTCGCAATATCTGATGCAGTCCAAGGTGTCGCTACCTCCATAACTCCAGCAGCAGCCATCGTTATCGAGCTTATCAATGTCTTTGTAAGTTTTACGTTTTCTACTTGGACATAAACGCTCGCTCCGGTAGGTATAAATGAGAGCGAATGTTCCCCTCGTCCTAATGTAGTTTTGGTAACGTATTCATCTCCTCCAGATGTTGAGCCTACTTTGAATACACAGGTTCCACGTGAAACGACAACCTTGATAGCATGTCGGACGTTTTGATCTCCACCGGCAACAGTTAGAGTTTGACGGCGGATAGCTGCTGCTGTTGATGTTCCTGTTAGTCCAAGATGCCCGCTTGTTGCATCCCATGCGCTAGTAGCTCCTGCTTCGTCTGCATCAGTCCATGCTGCATTGGTTGTGGTCGCATCTACAAACGTGCCGTCTGTTATCGCTGTTGATACCGTAGGACGAGTTATCAATGTATCGCTTACCCATACTCTCATAACCGAGTCAGTAAGTTCTATCAGGGCTGTATCATCACTTGCGTAGACAAAATCAAGATATTTCGCCGCTGCGTTGCTCTTTGTTGCCCCGAGATAGCCAAGTCCAGGTCTCAGCATCATTGAGCCTAAAACTCTTGGAATCCAGTTTGTTTGGGTTTCTGCTGATAAGGCGATACGCTCTACGTCGGTACGTGATAGCCCAAGGCGAGAAATAATCCCGCGATTGAAAGCGTGGAGTTTTTTGGTGAGTTTTCCCATATTTATGGCAATGGGCTGTTTCTATTTACATTGCTTCGAGTCGAGTATCCTTCTTTCGACCTTACCCATGATCCGCGATGAAGGTATTTAGTACCTTCTGCCATAGCATCCTTGGTTTTGGCATCTTCAAGCCGCATTTTAGCTAAACCATAAACCCTGTTGCGCTCTTCCTTGTCTCCTGTCAGCCTATGGATTATTTGGGAGCATAGATAAGCTGCAACATATTCAGCAAATGTAGATGTCCACATCGACAGATCGCCGCCATAAGCTGCATCATTAGAGACGTACCTGATATAAATATCATCAAGATCAGCATACCAGTAGCCTTGCTCTTCAAAGTACTCTACCGGAGATGTAAAATATTCGTCAGAACACAAACCTGCCGTGCGAATGTGGTCAGATGGCTTGGTGAATGCTCTTGAAAGTCCAAACGAAGGTGTAATTGCAGGGTTATACGACAACATGGAAGCCCGCGTAGCGAAGTTCCATTGACCTTGTTCGAGACAATAGTTTACAGCCCCATTGTCCCAAACTTGGGTAAGAAGACGTTGAGGTTCCCTGTCTTCAGTCAAGCTGGCGAGATTGCGCTCACCGGCTATGAGCAACGCAGCATTAAAGACTTGCAGTTTCGTTGTTGCCATAGAACCTCATATTTTAGTAAGCTACGTTTTCAAGTGATTCACCAGCCATGCTTCAGCGATCTCTCTGGTATCCAGCTTGTTCACCATCTCCGCACGATCAGAATTCCTGATGACGCGCCATTTGTTTCTTCCGGCCAAGCCAATCGTGTAATCGTCGCTGATGTTTTGCGGTTTTCTACCTATATATTCTACAGGAAACAGGTGCGTGATTACACCGCTTGCAGATGCAGAACGTACATATAATTTCGCCAGCCAGTCACCTTCAGCAGAGACCACCTCAATAAAGTCACCTTGTTGCAATTTCCGTGATACGTGAGTCCAGAATTCAGGCTCGGTCAAGTCTTCAGGTTTTGTTCCCGGCTCCGGTGTTGCAAGCCAGATGTGTCGCTTGTACTCTGCCTGCTGAAATTCAGCGTATGGCAGTTTTACTTTTGCCTTTTCCATCATTACTCCTTGGGTAGCGGCTATAACCCACCGCTAGGGGCGAAACGCGAGAGCTATAACCCACTCCCGAAGGGCGTTACGTTAGGCTTATTAAGCCAGTGTTGCTGCGTTGATGGTGGTTACATCAGACACGTTTACTGCATGGATTGTACAGGTCGTGCTGTCAGTATCTACCACGATAACGATGTCATGCGCTTTCATGCCTAGATTGGCCGCATTGGTAAAGTAACCAGTTGCGTCAACATCGGTATGAGGATCAGTGCTTTTGTACACCCACAGCGAAGGCCCAGAGCCGATGCCCTGAATCAACTGTGCGGGAGGGTTTGTAGTTGCGTAGGCCATGTTTAGTTCTCCTTATTGAGCGGCGTAGTTAATGCCGTTGTGTGGGATTTGGACAACACCAGTGCCTTGCAGCAGCTTGGAACCCATGAATGCACTTGTACGAGCAAAGCTGTAGTCCTGCTCGTCGTCGTACCCAATTACCGCCGAAATCTGCTCAGAATCGCAAGCATGACCAATGGCGTTCTTATGGTACATATAGCACAGTTCATTAGCCGTACCCTTGCCGGTAATGCGGGTAGACACTACGAAATGGACGCCCATCCAGTTAAATTCCATCGGAGCGGCCTTGTCCAGCTTCGCATCGCGCACATATTCCATGCTGGCAAACTCTTTGACCTTGTGCAGGTTTCCGAGGAATGCAGGAGAAATAACGGCGTGGATATTGCCATCGTTTTCGACATCGTTGTTGCCCAGAATAGTCAGGGCATAAACCACCAAGTCGAGCGAGGCATATTGAGCTGAGCCGGTATCCACGGTAGTGGAAGCCAGTGCAGCCAAGATGTCAGTGTCAATCTTGCGGTTCATCGAAGCCAATGCGTTTTGTTGCATGATACGGCGACGATTGCCTTGTGACGTTTCGATGTTGAAGCGGGAAGCGGTTTCCAGATAATGCCATTCGACCAGAGTCGCGGTGTTCTGGGTAAGATCGGATGCTTGCGCAGGAATCTTGCCGTTGATACCACGGGTTACAGGGGTTTGGCTGTTGGAACCAGCTACCAAAAAGACTGCTGATGCTGCACCGCCGCCTTCAGATTGGGTAACTTGCGCTTCAATGGTTGTGGTTTTGCGCAGGCGCGATTGGCGCTGCTCGAATGTTTCAATGTACTCTTTGCGGTAACGTATACCGGCTGCTGTTTCTGCCATGATCGGCTCCTTAAAAAATTGAGTGGTTTCTTCTCAAAGTTTCGGGGTAGCCGATTCAATGTTCGCCAGGTTAGCCTTTCGGGGCTGGGTACTGCTTTACTCGGGGCCTACACTTCTACGTGTTGCTGTCGCTAATCTAATCTTTATCTAGTCATAAGTCAAGTGAACATACTACCTGTTCGCCGGTTGTCGCGTATTACTTAAACGTCTACATAACTTGTGTCTAGCAAACACAATCCTTCCTCGATCCTTGAAAACATTTTCGTATATTCCTATACGTATTCCGGTTTTCCATCCCATATCCATTGTTCTTGTGCTTGCGTTATATGATGCCGCGCCGACATTGCTCTTATATAAAAGCAGTGCCGCACAATATCGTGGTGATTTAATCGGCTTTCGTAATCTTAATGAGCGTTTCTTTATCATCTTGCACGTCTTGCAAATATTGATCCATACGCTGTCATTGTGGAAACGGTAAATGTTGCCGAGCCGATTAAGTAGGTTGGCTTCTTGGCATAAAATGTATGTATTCCTGACCCGTCTGTTGTAGTGTTAATCGCTGCGCCGCCTGACGTTGCGGATATCTGGAAGGTGTTTGCTCCGGTATTTATGCTTACGATGTAATAAACCGTTCCTGCAACTAGAGGGCTAGGCAACGCTCCAGTAGTTGAAAATACAATCGCGTCACCGTTGGCAAAGTTATCCGCTCCTGCATAGGTCGCTACCGCTGGAGTTGCGTTTGTTATCGTGGCTGTTGTGGTATTCGCGGCAATAGAGAAACGCTGGTATGGGATATTCTTGCGTTGTGCCACTGCACCCGGAACGGTAGCCGTCATAGAGTCAGACGAATAAGTATCATCAGCTCCAAGGGTATTTGTTACTAAACTAGCACCTTCCGCCAGAACAGTAATTGACGTTGTAGCGGCAGGAAGGAAATCAACAACCCCATTGACATCCCAATCGCCGGGTGGAAGGTAGGCGGTTATAATGGTCTTTGGTGTTGCTGTAACTAGTGCAGTCGCCGAACCAACCGCCAATGATGCGCTGATAAATTCGCCAACCTGTCCAGCAGCAGCGTTGTCATTTGTCGGTGTTCCGGCCTTCAGATTTACTTGGCGCATTCTCATGTCTATCTCCTAGCTGACTTTGTGATAATACAAAGTGCCACTACCGCTAGACGTAATCCCGCCGATCTTTTCCAAGTCTTGCGGTATCAATAATGCAACAGTGTTATTGGCGCGCAGCAGATAACCTGTTGCTGTAGTTACGTCGTTAGCAGTAGTAGCTACCTTGAGATAAACATCAACATCGCTCCAGATGTCGTACAGCCCGCCATCAAGGGCTGCCGTCTGTGCTGCTGCGGCTGATACTGACAATGGTGTTCCTTGTGCGTTACCTGACAGAACTATCGCCAATGCCTCCGGGTTTGGTGCTCTTGATCCGTATTTCATGTTGCCCTCCTTGCTTTAAGTGATGCTTCTGTTAGCCTGAGATATTCTGCCTGTAATGCTGCGGCTTGCGAGCCTTTGTTATAGGGTGAGTTATCATCGCCCATCATGGCTTCCAGTTCGCTTAGTCGACTTTGCGCTGCTTCCATCTGGTTTGGCCCAGTACCGGGTAATACGGTAGCGAACGGATTGATTTCCCGGGCTACGCTTGCCAAGAACCTTAAGACTGTAGGATCGCTGCCTAATGGTGTTCCGTCAGCCTTGCGACCACTCAAAAGATCAGCAGCGAATCCTTCCGGGCCGTACTTGGAAAGCAGATTGGTAATTGCGTTGAAGTTTGGTTTATAGTCATTGCCCCATTCAGCGCGGAGTTCTTCTTCCACTTTCTCGGCAAGTTCATCATCGCGTGCATAGGCTTCTTCAAGAACCCTTTGTCTCTCTGCGATCAGAAACTCTACGCCAGCCTTGGCTTTTTCAGGAGTAAAGTTTTCGGCGTGAGCCATCTTCAGGAAGTTTTCTGCTACTGATTTTGCCTCTGGTGGGATTACTCCTACATCATAATCAGAGTATTTCTCAGGGATTCCTACATCCTTGCGCCAAGCTGCAACCTGCTCTGCTGTAGACCCCTCCTTTGGTGCGAATTTCAGTTCTCCACTACGAAGTTTGTTCTGCGCTTCGATCATTGCATCAGTAGCTGCTTTGATAGAAGGATAACGCTCAAGTCGTTTCAGTAGCTTTTCATCGGTTCCGGCGACCTTCTCACGCCAGCCAGCATCCCATGATGGTTCTTCTGGCGCAGCTTTGTCAGCAGGCGCTGCTTTATCTGCTGGAACGGAATTGCCTGCTGGTGCGGCATTGTCCCCTGGTGCATCTGCCGAAACATCTTGCTTAGCAGCATCAGGAGCCGAGACTGGTGCATCAGGCGCACCGCCTGCGTCTCCACCGTCACCTTCATTAGCATCCATCATCGGCCAATTACGTTTGAACATTGTCTTTTCCTTTCAGATTGAGTTTAGTCAGTTTAATCACTTGCACAGCTACAAACCTTCTACCTGCTTCAAACGAAGTAGTCCGGTCGCTATCTGGCTCCCAAGCTACTTCGTTATACCCGCACGCATTGTTTACCAGCCATTGCATGAATCTCTTTTGCTGCTCTGGTGTAGCTTCTCCGGCCAATATCGCCTTGGCTGCTCCAATATCTCCATTTTCATACTCACACCTGAACCACCTAGGGATAGTTTTTTCAACCACTTACTGTCTCTCCTCGTGCCTTCATCGCTTCACCTTCAGCCTTTGCTGTCATAGCTTCCTGTGCTGCGGCCTCAAGGTCTGCCTGTTCTTCCAAAGCCGCTTGTCGTTGAGCGGTTATTTTTTCTATCGCGTCCTCAGTCCTGATCCAGTCGGCAGGAACAGAACCAAGTCCCGTATCCCTGACTGCCTTCTTGACATCAAGAACAATGCTTGCATCAGGGTCGATCTCGGATGCGGTCTTAAGAATGTTGACGAATTCTACAAACTTACCTGACTTGATACGATCTTCTGCTTCCGTTAGTGGCGACTCGAATATGAATTGAATATCCGCTCCCTGAATGGATTGCGGAATATCTCTAATGTCTCCAAATGCTCCATTTGCCATAAGCAGTACAAAGGTGTTCTCGCACAGCGCCGCTGGATATTCGGCCTCCAATGGTTGAATAAGCGGCATGGCATTGCGGACAAACTCCTTCACGCGCTCCGATGCTTCATAGGCCGTCATCTCTGTGCCTTGAGGTGGAAGGTTCAGCTTATTCAGGAACCAAGCCTCACTGATTTCCCTCTGCGTGCGGTCAAGAAGTTCAAGTCCTATTGGTATTCCGTACTTTCCCTGTTCAAGAGGCTTGATAGCTGCTCCTGTCCGGTCGTCGTATTCACGATCAATCGCCGTAAAGCCACCGGCAAATATCTGCAAGTCACTCCTTAATGCTTGTGGATAACCGATCATCGGTGGATTGACGGCCTTTTCTCCGGCCTCAAGGATGGTCTGCATCATTATCTGCATTGCGCGAGCATCGGAGATTGAAGCTGTTACCGCCGGGGATGCTGCGTATTGGGAGCCTGTCACTGTCTGCCAGCGCGGTATCGTGTACGGCTGGATAAGCGATCCAACGCATTCGAGTTCCGTATCGTTATCCACGTCGATGTAGATGGTTACGAATGGCTGTCTTACTGGTTTTACGCCATGAAGCTGCAAGTAATCTTCTGTCGGCATGATGCAGTGCCAGACATTCACTTCATCAAACGGATTCTTTTCGAGCTTGTCTCTTACACGGGAATTGACTGTCTTTGGGAAGGTTTTGCAAAGCTGGGAGACTGTCGGCTTCCACTTCCTGAATACGGTTGTTATCTTGCCCTCTATATTCTCTTGCCATGCCACGTCTCTTAAGTGCCAACACCGATACAAGAGAGCGTTCTGAGCCATGTTTATTTCGGTCGTTATGGCACATTGACCAAACGCCGCTACATCGTGATCTCCTTCCTTGGTCGCCCTTGTCAGATTGGCAACACGGTCAGTCATTGCGGCTACTTGTATCTTTGTGGCCTTTTCCAACCACTGCCTTGCTAGAGTATCTTCTCGGTCTTTCTTGTTGGTGCGCATCTTGAAGTCAGTCTTTTTCAGCATCGTGCTGAAGAGATTACCCAAGT
>Ga0224495_10003228_pt1 | contig 10130 bp, 9 predicted proteins | sample SF_Jul11_sed_USG_FD_168128 | JGI IMG/M metagenome (GOLD analysis project Ga0224495, IMG submission 168128) | Sediment microbial communities from San Francisco Bay, California, United States - SF_Jul11_sed_USGS_4_1 | ecosystem: Environmental > Aquatic > Marine > Sediment | place: USA: California...
AAGCAACATAGAAGGGACTTGGATCTCATAGGCTGGCGAACGCTCATCATATGGGAATGCCAGATCAAAGATATGGCTGCCCTTCGCTCCTTAGTCATCTCGTTTCTTGAAGAATAGCTTCCTTTTTTCATGATCACGAAATGAGTGGCCAGTTTCTATAACTCGGGCTCCGAGGGAGCACGGCCGACATGAAACCCGAGATTTGGTCGCGTGGCCCACTCACTGCTGACGCCTGAGCGCCGCGCTATATACAAGATCCTCGCGGTGCCCACCCCCCCACAAAACCACCACCAACCCCGCACAGTTTCTTTCTCCGTTCCCCTTTGTGGAGTACTACATCAAGGCCGGATTCGCAGATTCGCTACCAAACCGGAGGGCCCAATAAATAAAACGAGAAAACGAACCCATTTCGCTGTATCCCAAAGAAGCTCAAACCATTAGGCCGATTTTCCCGCTTGCCGTACGACACACACAGATATATATTGTCCTCATAACACATGAGGACACAAGCCTATGAAGCGCCGTGAGTTCATCGAAAAGGCAGGGAAGGCCGCCGCTTTCGTCGCCGTGGCCGGCAAGACCGGATTGTTGACCGGCGGCTGCCAATCCGGATCATTCGACAGAGCGACAACCGCCAAACCGGATTTCGAAATCCCGCCCGACCCGCAGTTGCCCAAAATCACTCTGGCCACAAACGAAGACCACGCGGCGGCGACGCGTGCCGCCCTCGATGCCATCGGCGGCATCGAACGCTTTGTCAAAAGCGGCGAGCGGGTACTGCTGAAACCGAATGTCGCCTGGGACCGCGTCCCGGAGCAGGCCGTCAATACCAATCCGGTGGTCGTGGGGGAGATGGTGCGCCAGTGCCGGGCCGCCGGTGCATCCGAAGTCTTCGTGACCGATTACGGCACGCAGAGCCCGCAGCGTACGTTCGCCCGGTCAGGCATCCGGGCGGCCGCCGAACAAAACGGGGGCAGGCTCCTGCTCGTGCACCACGGGGATTTTCTCGAGACCGATCTCAATGGTCGGTTTATTAAGGACTGGCCGGTACTGGAGCATATCTTCGAGATTGACCGGCTCATCAATATGCCCATTGCCAAACATCATGGGTTGGTGTTGGGCAGCGCCGGCATGAAGAATTTCTTCGGGATCATCGGTGGCAACCGCAGTCCATTGCACGACCGGCTGGACCAGGCTATTGTCGATCTGGGGGCCTATTTCAGGCCGACCCTGACGGTGGTCGATGCTACCCGGGTGCTGATGCGTAACGGCCCGGAGGGCGGCTCGCTCGATGATGTTGTCATTCGCAACTCCGTCATCTGCGCCACCGACCAGGTGGCGGCCGATTCACGCGCCAGTGAGTTCCTGGGCCGCACAGGGCAGGATATCCGGTATATCGTGATGGCAACCGAACAGGGCCTCGGCGAGTTGGACTACCACCGAGCAGGATACAAAGAAATCGTATAGTTGTTGTCCTGCGGCTTCCGCCCCGCATTGCGAAGTGGTCGCCTGTTCTCTATTGAAAGTAGACCGATAAGTTCCTATGTTTGACTATGGAACATGAAACTGCGGCGGCGGTTAAGCGCGATTTTCTGACGCATTATCTCGCGGCGCTGGCCTACCGCACACAAAAGGCGTTGCGCGGGGCGCCCCCGTCTTTCGCGAATTTCAGGGCTAAGCGAGGTGTGCGCACGCCCCGTGAGCTTGTCTACCATATAACCAATGTTCTGGGATATGCTCGAACCTTCTTTGTGGGTGGTGAATGGCATCCCGAGAGATTGTCGTCCTTCGATGCGGAAGTACTCCGCCTGCACGACCTCCTGGCAAGTTTACGCGATCACTTCCAGTCGGGCAGCCGACCGGCCGGGATCACTTATGAGCAGTTGCTTCAGGGACCTCTGTCCGATACAATGACCCATATTGGGCAACTGGCCCTTCTCCGCCGGCTTCATGATTGTCCGGTTCCGCCGGAGAATTTCATCTACACAAAAATATCTCCCGACAATCTCGGACCGGACCAGCCGGAGCCGGCAAGCCCGGACAAGATATGGAAAGAGCCGCACGACTGAAGATGGGGTGGTGGTAGAAAAGCGGGTCGATCAGACTCAGCTTTCCTCCAGTACGGCTTCACCTGTCGCCGTTCTTATGGAAATGTAGGGTTTGTCACCCCTGGAAAAGGTTTTTCTGACATAGCGCTCCCGGTCGCCGGGATTACGGAAGGTCTCCTCATCATCAAAATCGATCGGCGATTCAATGTCCCCATGGCGATACTTAGCCACGAACTCGAAATGCCCCTCAATCGGGTGCCCGTTGAAATTAAGGACCGAGTTGCCGGACGCCGATGACAACTCGAGGTCATGTTTGGGAGTCTCCGCCAGTTCAACATAGACATCACCGGACGCGCTCGAGAACGAGCAATCCTCATTGAAGATAACACCGCTGATATCGATATCTCCCGATGCTGATGAAGCGTCTATTTCACCACGGCAATTCGTTATTTCGACATTGCCCGAGGCGGTGGAAAGATCAAAAATGCCTTCGCTGTTGCGAATATCGAAATCGCCGGACGCCGTCGAGATCTCTAATTCCCCTTTGAAGTTCCGTATATCGTGGTCGCCCGAGGCCGTCGAGGAACGAATTTCCCCGCTGAAGCCGTCGACCATCATGTCACCCGAGGCGGTATTGAAGTCCACCGTAGTTCCCTCGGGAACGCTGACCGTCCACGTAATCCGACCCGAATTACTGTGGCCGTGAAATTCTTCGGACATCACCAGACTGCTTTTTCTCTCTTTGAAAACGGGCTCGAATGAGCCGCGAGGGCGAATATCGTATTCTATATCAACGGAGATTTCGTTGCCTTTCGCCTGGACGATTACGAGATCCCCGCTAATCGTATTGACCTTGACCATTTCTCTGGCAGGAAAAACCTTGGTAATCACGTCCCGTTCTGCCTGAACTGCGACGGCCGCCGCGAACAGGAAGCAGATCAGGGAAATCTGGAAAATTCTACTTTTAAACATCACTCCTCCTTGCGTTTCCTTAGGGATTGTGCTAGCTAAGTAAAACTACGAAACCGTCCCGGACAAGTTGCGCCGACAGCGCGCTTAAGTTTTGAGAAAGTACTTGCCGCTTGAGATGATAAAGGGTACTCTGCGGTCGCTCTTTGCCTTGCCGTTGCAAGTAAGCACCGGACGAAACATTGTCGGCCTGACTGTCGTATATGAAGACAGCTACCTGAGTGTTTCCCAGTTCAATACATGATATAGGAGTGCCGGTGGAGCTTGTAATTCAAGACGTAAGCAAACACTACAAAGGCGACGTTTGGGGTTTGAGGGATTTCAGTCTGTCGCTGCAGACCGGTGTCCTGGGCCTTCTCGGGCCCAACGGCGCCGGCAAGACAACACTTATGAATATCCTGGCCACGGTCACGCGACCGACCAGCGGGATGGTCCGCTGGGCCGGGGTCGATATTGCGGAAAACCCCAATGAAGTCCGCCGGGTGATTGGATACCTCCCGCAGGATTTTGGTGTTTATCCGAATTTGACGGCCCTGGAATTTTTGCGATACATGGCGGCAATCAAGGGTATAGGTTGGAGAATCGCCCGCAGGAGAATTGACGAACTCCTTGAATTGGTCGACCTGACCCATGTCCGCCGCCGTTCCCTGGGCACGTTTTCCGGAGGCATGAAGCAGAGAGTCGGTATCGCCCAGGCCTTACTGAACGATCCGCGGTTGCTTATTGTCGATGAACCCACGGTCGGCCTTGACCCGGAAGGGCGCGTTCAGTTTCGCAATCTGCTTTCGGACCTCTCCGGCGAACGAATTGTCATTCTGTCCACTCATATAGTCTCTGACGTGGAGGCGGCGGCGACAGAAATCGCTCTGATAAGCAAAGGACGGCTGCTGCGGCACGCCACTCCCGAAGAGTTATTGCGGTTGGTAGAGGGAAAGACATGGGAATGCGTCATACCAAGCGATGACTTAATGGCGTTCAGAAAGCGATATCTTGTCAGCACCACCATTCGGCGCGGCGACGGCGTGCATGCGAGAGTGGTGGCCGATGCTCCCCCGGACGGGGGAGCGCGGCGTCTGGCACCGTCGCTTGAGGACGCCTATTTGTACTGCATTTCAGACGCGAACGGCTCTCCGATCAACGCTGAGAGGGCGGAATAGTAATGCTCGTTTACCAGCTTTACCATCTGGTGCGTGCTGATTTTCTTGACCGTATCCGGCGGTCCAGCTTTGTAGTGGTCATCGGCCTGGCGCTGTTCGCCGGTTACCTGTTTGTGCCGCCCCTGAGCGCGCCGTACACGTCATTTGTAGTGGCCAGCCATCGCGGCTTTTACAATTCGCCATGGGTGGGAACGCTTTTTGGCGTCACGGCTGCCACTCTTTTAACGCTGATCGGTTTCTACCTGGTAAAGAACTCCATCGGCCGGGACTACGAGACCCGCGTCGGTCAGGTCATCGCCACCACCCCTCTGGGGAAGGTGCTGTATATGGCCGGCAAATGGCTCAGCAATGTGCTGGTGCTGGGCGTCATTCTCGGAGTACTTTCAGTGATCGCGCCACTTATGCAGATCGTGCGGGCTGAAGTAGCCCATGTCGACCTGATGGCGCTGTGGACGCCTATCTGGATGATGGGTTTTCCGGCCTTGATGTTTGTCGGGGCCCTGGCGGTGCTGTTCGAAAGCGTGCCTTTGCTGCGGGGCGGCCTGGGAAATATTATTTACTTCTTCATATGGGGGCCCTTCCTGATCGGCTCATCCACCCAGCAGTTCGTTATGGGGGGCAAGCCGGCATTCACCTTTGACTTTGCCGGCATGGCAAGAATAGTCTACGATATAAAACAGCAGTTGATTGACGCTGGAGCCGATATCAGTAAAGGCATTTTCGGAGTGATAGGTCCCGTCGATGCCAGTAATGTCACGCGGTTTACCTGGGATGGCATTCAATGGACGCCGGAGATTATCTTAGAGCGTCTGCTCTGGGTGGCACTGGGAGTCATTCCGGTGATGATTGCGGCCGCTGTTTTTAACCGTTTCGACCCGGCCGGCGGCGCTATTCTGGCCAGGCGCGGCGAGGCGCCGCTGCGAAGGCTTGCCAGGCTCATCAGATTGCCGGGCTCGGCAGTCCGAACCGGGGACAAAGAAGAAAGGGAGGCTGCCGCACTCCCTGCCGGCCGTCGGGCGGTTGAGTTGACCCCGCTCGACAAGCGCACGCAACATACTCGTTTCCTGTCAATCGTCAGGATGGAACTAACCCTTATGGTCAAGGGCCATGGCTGGTGGTGGTATGTCGGCGCTATCGGGCTAATCGTTGCCACACCGCTTGTCCCGCTGGAAAAAGCGGCCCAGATCCTCTTTGCGGCGGCATGGCTATGGCCGATCTTGGTCTGGTCGAAAATGGGAAACCTGGAGCTGCGTCATCAGACACACCAGATTGTCTTCTCCGCGCCTTATCCTCTTCGCCGCCAGCTACCCGCCACGTGGGTGGCCGGAGTGGCTATCGCGGCCGTTTTGGCCGCCGGATTTATGATGCGTACCCTTCTCGCCGGACACTGGCAGTACCTGTATGCGCCGCTTATCGGTGCTCTGTTTGTTCCGACGCTGGCCCTCGCGCTGGGCGTCTGGACCAACGGCAGCCGGATGTTCGAAGTGGTGTATCTGCTGTTGTGGTATATCAGTGTCCAGGGTGGCACAACGGTCTTTGATTATCGCGGCGCAACCGTCGAAGCGGTTGCGGCCGGTGTGCCGTTTTATTATCTGGCGGCTACAATTGGTCTGATGCTGCTCGCCGTGCTCGGTCGGCATAAACAAATGCGATTGCAGTAATGGGAACCTGTGGGACAGCCGGCTGCGGCGGCATTCTTGCATATCGCATCTATAGTGCTGCCCGCATAAGATCTTGCCCGCCGTCCTGGTTGGCGCCGGATGATATAACGGCTGCTTTTATTTTGACCCCTGCCGCCGTCAGACGTATTTTGCAGGGCATGCATCACAATCCATTGGCTGGTCGACGGAGTATGTGCTTCCGGAGGTGATTTGTGGCAGGACCTTACAGGGGAAAGAACCGTTATCCGACATTTCTGAAGGCCGGCAAAACCATCGCCGCGAAAGTATCACGGCTTCAGGGTGTGGTCGGTATTCTCGGCACGGGATCCATTGGTCGCCGCTTCGGCGACGAGTTTTCCGACCTCGATCTCACAGTCTATGCCCATAGCGACGCCGTCAAGCGGCTGGGCCGCCTGGTGGGAGTCGGGTGGACCGGCTACAAAGGAGTTTCTTACGATATTCCGGTCGTGTCTTACGAGAAGGCCCTGAAGGCAGGTGTGCCATCGGCATTCTGGAGCCAGATTGAAAGGTGGCATCAGGAGAATTCGCAAATACTCTTTGACACCGATAACCGCGTCAAGCGGCTTCTGCAGCAGAAGCTTGTCTATGCTGACCGAGAACAGAAAAAACTGATGAGACGCTACCACGAAGCGGTTCACGAGCATCTTGTATTCTTTCCCGAACTCTGGGCCAAGCGCGGTCACCTGTATAACGTGATTGACGCTCTCACCCGTGGCGTGACATTCATCGTACTCTGGATTTACGCTAAAAACAGGGTCTTTGAACCCTACATGGAAAAGTGGCCCTTTTATCATCTGGAGATGAAAAACGTTCCCGAGTATGTACATTTGGAAGCGCTGACCGAGATATATACCAGACCATTGAGGACGGTTGCCGGGGCTATGCGCATCAGAAGAAAGCTGCTTGACCTTTGCGATCAGATCGGCCTTCAGTGGGAAGTCTACAGTTGCGCCGAGGCCCACCAGCGATGCGAGCAAAACTGGGGCAAAGTCTCCGAAGAGACGAAACGCCTGCTGTCGTGGTGATTTTTCTTGCCGTCGCTTCCACAGACCGGCGTCGTCTGGTGTGTATAGAAGGCGCTCGGGGCTATCTAACGTGTACGCTGCCAGTCGGAATCAATAGCGTGGTCGTCGAGTTTTTGCCATAACTCTTCGAGGTTACACCGCATCACTACCAGGTCCTGTTTGGTCCCGCTGATATCTTTTACGTAGTGATGCAGTACGGCTTCGGGATGGAAACCAAGTCGTTTGAAGATGTTCTGGACGCCTTCCTGGGGTCCCATGATCTTGACGATGATTTCTTCCACCTTTTTGCTGGCCGCGAGCAGGTAGAGTTCGCGGGCCATCAGTGTTCCGAGCCCCTTGCGCTGATACGGCCGCGCCACCACCAGCCTTATCTCCGCCAGGTGCTCACTCCAACCCTGGGCTTCCAGTTCCAGTGCGCCGTCCGCAACGATTTCATCTCCCGCGACTGCCACCAGTCTCACGATTCTGTCCGATGCCATGGCGCGGATTCTCTGTTCCACAACCTCGCGCCGGGTGACATCGCGGCGAAGATAGGTCACGTCCTCCCTGGGCAGGGCCAGGAAGAATGCCAGAGACCGATCGGTATCGTCTTGCCTCATCTCGCGAATAAGAACTTCGCGACCGTCTTTCAGTTTGACCTTTTTTTTCATAGGGTCTTCCTGTTCTTATGTGAACAACACGTGTAATTGATGTCTAAATAGTCGCAGCCTGCGCGCTCGGCGTTGACAGCATTATATCAATAACCTCGATTTTCCCGAAAAACGAGTTATCCATGTAACCGAACTCTGGGAATTTCAAATACCGGGTCTGTCTGGTTTGTGGATGCCGTCAACCGAGCGAGTCGCTGTCTACCTCAAAATACAACACACTCCATACAATAGCAATTGATTTCTGGATGGTTTTCGCCATGATAAGCAGTGCAGCGCCGGCGGTTTTCTTGCCCTGGACGATCTGTTCTATCAACTTGTCCGAGACAAATTGCATGCGCCTGTTGCGATTATGTGTCATTTCCCCAATGCTCTTCGTGATATCAGGCGGAAGTCAACCGGTGTACTGTGATCTCCGAGCGAGCGCCGATTCTCATCTGTGGACCCCAGTAACCGGTACCTCGGCTGACATAGATGCGAGTGTTACCGTGCTCGTGAAGCCCTGATATATAAGGCTGAGTCAGGGCCGCGAGAAAGTGATAGGGAAAATACTGCCCGCCGTGCGTATGACCGGATATGACGTAATCATATCCGGCTTGCGCCGCCGCGAATATACTCCTGGGTTGATGGGCCAGAAGAACTTTGGCATGGCATGTCGGAGCGCCGCTTTGCGCCTTTTGCGGGTCGGAAATATGTTCACGGTCAAACTGGCCGCCGCCTGAGTCTGTCACTCCCGCCAGAAGCAATTGCGCCGAGCCGCGCTCGATTACCTTGTGTTCGTTAAGCAGGACAGTGAAACCCAGCCGGGCGGTTTCTTCGATCCACTCCTTAACGCCTGAGTAATACTCGTGATTTCCCGTGACAAAAAACGAGCCGAGGGGAGCTCTGAGGTCGGCCAGCGGCGCCACCTCGTCGCGGAGCTGTCGGACCGGGCCGTCGGCCAGATCGCCGGTCAGTACGATGAGATCCGGACTGAGTGCGTTGACCGTATCAGTGACTGACTGCACGAACGAGCGTCTGACCGTGTGGCTCACATGGATATCGGTTATCTGTACGATGCGCAGGCCGTCGAGATCGTCAGGAAGGTTATCGATGGGAATCGTTACTTCGACTACCTTCGGGGCGCGCAAAGCCTCGAATATGCCATAGCCGGTCAGGGCGGCGGTGGCACCGAGAATGCCGAGGTGGACCCAATTCGTTATGAGTTGGCGGCGGCTCGGGTCCACCTGATTGACGGAAGCCGAGCCTCCGTTGAAAACATGCTCCACAAAATGCATCGTTTTCTGCGCGGCGGTGGCAAGGATTACAAAAAGGTCCTTCGTCAGCAGGATGGCGAACAACAGAGTCAGGAAGCCAAAACTCAGAAACGCTATCCATGCAATGATTTCAACTCCCGTTCCCTGGTAACCGCGCATCTGCAGGCCCGTCGGCACGACAGGCAGAACCAGCAATACCGCGAGTAAAACCCATAAAAGGATAGTCACCGGCAGACTGAAAGCGGCCGGCACGATCAGCCGCCACCCGATATAGCCGTACATCAGAGACAAAACAGTGATCACGATCAGGAAGAAACTCATAAATACCTCAGATGCGTCAACCGGCCCGGCCTCGGCCGGTCCTGAAACCGGCAGCCGATGACCGCGTATACTGCAACTCCCACGAGAAATGCTGCCACAATATCGGGTTTTCGGATAAACTTGCCAAGATTTGGTTTTTGCGGTTTTTCCAGGCGGCCAGCCGGCGGCCTTTGTCCCGACGCCAGGCCGGCTTTTGTTTTTGACATTCCACATTGGGGGCAATACCATAGTGATTGATTTCGGGTTACCCAATGACGGAGACCGAAACAGCAGAACTCACAGACCTCAGGAAACTCGTGAAAGGCACGGTTAGTAACGCATGAGACATCGCTGGACTAAACGGTGCTTCGCGATTTTGGCGCTTCTCTGCGCCCTCTACCTGCTTCTTTTCATCCCGGATTCTCCACCGACTGTAGCGCCCACTGGTACCGGCGAACCCTTCGCCTGGGATAGAGATGACTACTGGTCTCTGCTGGAATCGGGTTTCCGGAAAGCACGATTGGTCGGCTGCGCCAATCTTGCCGGACCGATTGACAGCGGTTTCTCGGTTGCAGACAGCCTTCTTTCGGAGCTGGAGTCAGGCTCTTTCCATCCGGACGCGATCTTGTTTGCTGAGATTGAGGCTGCCTTTTTTGGGCTGGCGACGCTCGTGGCTGCCTGCCCGGAGAGGTTGCACGATTACATCAGAACATTCAGCAGGTTGAGACTGGCCGCAAAGGACCAGTCGGTGAGTTGGGATATGAACTCTCGGCCGGCTCGGGACTGCCTTTATCGCCTTCTGTACGGCGGCCGGACGGCTGTAGAGGAGGTCATGCTGCAATCGCCGAGAGACGTGGTTGCGGAGACGGTGCTGGAAGTTGATGAGCCATCGGCGACACCGTCGCGAGCGGTCCACGGCGTCCAAATTCACAGCGGCGATATCCTGGTATCGCGCGGCGGCGCGCCGACGTCGGCGTTGATAGCGCGCGGCAATGATTACCCCGGCAATTTCTCGCACGCGGCCCTGGTTCAAGTCGACGAGGACA
>Ga0224495_10003229_pt1 | contig 10128 bp, 8 predicted proteins | sample SF_Jul11_sed_USG_FD_168128 | JGI IMG/M metagenome (GOLD analysis project Ga0224495, IMG submission 168128) | Sediment microbial communities from San Francisco Bay, California, United States - SF_Jul11_sed_USGS_4_1 | ecosystem: Environmental > Aquatic > Marine > Sediment | place: USA: California...
ATAGAATTTTAAGTTTATTAAAAATGACATCTACATCATACATCCTAAGCATTTCAGAGAGATTTGCATAATCGAAAATAGCTTCTGTATTATGAATATAAAGATCTTCAATTCTATTTAATTTAACAACCGAAATCTCAGCTGCTTTCCTCATATACCACCAGCTCTGAATAAGAAGTTCAAGCTTATCAATTAAGTTAAATGCCCTTTTAATAAAGCTTTGATCAATATTTTCTTCTTCATAATAAACAAGACTCTTTGTCACTAAGCTTAACATATAATAAATTAAATAATTATAATGATTTTTGGTGTATCCAATTGATCCAAAATGTTGGGGATAATCTTGAGCCTTTTTTAGCAGGGATAATGCTTCTTTCATGTTACCGCTATAGTAATTCACTTTTGCTAAATATAAGTAAATAAATCCTAAATCCTGTATGGAAGAAGTTTGCATTTGTTTCATTGCGCCAAAGCTAGATACCTCATAATCATTAAGGATTTTTTTTGCTTGATTTAAGTTCAGCCCATTAATATAAATATCGCTCAAATTAAGGTGAGTGAGAGCATAAAGAAAGCTGGTGTTAGACTGAATAACCTGCATATAGTAGCTTTTTGCTTTATCATATAAAAATAAACTTTTGTATGCCTCACCAATATTATTATTTTTAACCTCAAGATTGAGAAAATTCGCCATGTTATAGTTCTCAATTGCTTTATGGTATTCGCGATTCTTGGAATAGAGAATGCCACTAATATTTAAACAACCACCATCTTTATCATCAATGGCCAAACACTCTTTTATCATACGCCTACTTTTATCATACTGTTTCAGCTTATAATATATCCATGCAACCCTCTCTAATGCACCTGTGTTAGAATGTTTTAAGCTTAATAATTTATTAAAAACTTCTAAAGCCTCTTCATAGCGATCAAGTTGAAGTTCAGATTCTCCAAGAAGTAGCAAAACATCATGATACCAAACATTAAAACTTTTAATGTTATACTCAGCTTCATATTTATCTTTTGCAATATAAAGTTCCCTTGATGCAAGCTTATATAGCCTCTCTTCATGATAATAAAATCCCAGTTTAAAGTGTGGTTTATAATAAGTTGGATCTACTATTATTGCTTTTTTTAGTAATTTTTTCCCCTTTTCAGTCTCATTAATAGTAAATTGCTCTTCGCTTTGCTGAATATATTGCTCACAGAGACCTCTTGGAGTCGATTCAACTTGAGGGAAGGATAGTATTGAAAAATTTAGAAACAGGATAGTTAAATATAGTGTTAAATAAGACATTTTATATTTCTATTTTAGTATTTTCTTTTCCTATAACACTTTCTGTGGATTCAGATGGTTCTATTTCCGAGTTAGCAGTAGTTTCATTATTAATATCTTCTTTTGTATTGCCTTGCAAAAGTTTCCCCAAGGCAAATGCCATTCTCTTATAGATTTCATCAACTCTTTCCTTACTACCGCATTTCATATATAAGGGCAGAGCATTTAACGGAAGTTTTTTCTCATAAAAAAAGTAATCTGCAACTCGTAACATACCATCTTTATAATTTGCTTTCATAAAATATTGTTTGGCTGTTTCAACATTTTTCTCATTAAAAAACTTGTTTCCTTCTCTGATAAGCTGTAATCGATATTTGTCTGTCATTATTTTATCCTAAATGAAGATATTAAAAATATAACTCATTTTCGATTAAAAAAGAAAATTTAATAAATGAATATTATAAATTATTATATACCAATAAATTTTTAATAATGAAATTTTCTAAATCATCTTTTTATTAGTAATCTGACAGAGATTTCTCATGATATTTAAAATCCTATTTTTCAGGATAAAACATAATCCAACCTTTTTTACTATAAATAGTTAAATTTTTCTCTTTAATTTTAAATTTCTTTGCATTTTTTAGAGTATTTATAAAATTTTCTTCTATATCTATTGGTTCTTTTTTAGCTTTTTTTCTGATTTGTTTAGTTTTGAAATTTGAGATAGTTAGCTTATTTCCTTTAATTCGATAATTTGCTTTAAGGAAGTGAAAAGGAGTGTAGCCCTTCATTTTGCCAGCTTTAAACTCCACGATATAAACATCTTTATTTGGACCAGTCGCAGTACTTGAGTTAGCGATACTAACAGTAAGTACATTCATTTTCCAAGATACTTTATCCAGTGGAACATCTGAATGTGGTTTTTTATAATTGTAAACGAGTTTTACACCTTTATCATTATAAAGAGTTAACTCATCTCCTTTTAATTGATAGTTCTGTACAGCATTAAGAGATAGTGATTTAAGGAAATTTAGAGGAAAAGGAACAGAAAAATATATTGTCATGCTGAACTTGTTTCTGCATCTCCATGGAATGACATTTAATATTTTTTACAAAAATTAAAATGCTAATTTAGTTGACAAATTTTATTCAAATTATTAAGATTTTGTGAATTAAATTGGTAAGGAAGAAAATTATGAATTTAAATAATAAATGTCAATATAAATTATTATTGGGAAAGCAAAAAAGTATTTTTATATTGATAATTACTTTGTTATTCATCGTTTTTGGTGGGTGCAATAAAAATGAACACAAATTAGACTTGACTAAATCTTCGCATCCAAAAGTATATCCTAAAGCTATTGGTGGAGAAACAAGAGCTACACTAGCACCTGAAACGTTTAGTGATAAATCAAGGTATGGAAACGCAGAGTTTGCATATAAAATTGCTAAAGAAATCCCTCACATTCTTGATAAGATTTTTTGTTACTGTTATTGTCAGGATAACCCAAGTTTTAAACATAAAAGTCTTCTAACATGCTATGTTGATGACCATGCAGCACAATGCGGTGATTGTTTAAGTCAGGCTATAGTGGCTTACGAGCTTTACAAATCTGGTAATACTCCAGAACAGATTGTTGAGCTTGAAAATAAACAATTTTATCGTTCGCAACACTCACACTAGCCTTTATAATAGATATGAAAAGAGATGTCCAATTGTAAAACCTATTGTAGATGCTATAATTCCAAGCATAAGAACCTCTAATCCACTCTTGAAAATGCTCTTATTGGTTACTTTTGTTTTACCTGCTCCAATGAGAAATAAAGATATTATAGATAACAAAATTGAGCTTATAAAAGCAGATCGTGATTCAATTGGCAGTAAATAGGGTATTAGAGGAGGCAAAGAACCAATAACAAAAGATATTCCCATGATCAGTGCATTGTTAACTGGATTATCAAAACGTTCTTCTATTAATCCAAGCTCCTCTTTAATCATAAAATTTAGCCACATCTTTTCAGAAGAGGTTATACGATTAACTATCATTTCAACTTCTTCATCTAAAAAGCCATATCCTTTATAAATATCAACTAATTCTTGTTTTTCCCTTTGTGGATCATATTTTATCTCATGTTTTTCTCGTTCAATTTCTTCTGAAAAAAACTCAATTTGTGATTTAGTAGAAAGATATGCACCTAAAGCCATGGAAATTGATCCTGCAATAAGCTCTGCAATGCCACCAATACGAATAGTAAAGATTTCTTTGCTTGCTTCCACTGCACCAATAAGTCCAGCAATAAAACCTATCATAGAAATTAACCCGTCATTCATGCCAAAAACAATTTCCCTAATAGCTTTTCCTTGTGGAGTGTGCCATAATTCATTGTGATAGTTCCTTAATTGTTTTGGAGAGAGACTTTTATCATTTTTCATTATAAAATCCCTTATATTATAAAAGTATTTTAAAATTAAGAAAATTTAAGTGTTTCATAAAGCTAATTAATGAAATAATACTTTAAATTTCAAATTATTTTTAGTATATTTTAAGATATTATAAATTTAAAATATCTTATATACTCAAACATGATTAAAATTGAAGTGGGTTATAATGTCATTCCCCGACTTGATCGGGGAATCCAAAGAGCAAATACTTCAAAACTAAAGGAGTTTTAGTATATATATTATAAAGGAAAGAAAATTGCCACGAAAAAAAAATAAGAATCAATTTAGACGAGACGATGAACTTGCAGAACTTTTTGAATCACCAGCTAAAATTGATAGTGAAGAACGAGAAAAAAAAATTATTGATCTTTTAAAACTATATCCTAAAATGGGTCGAAGCATTGCAGGACAAATAGTTTCAGGGAATTATCTACTAAGTTATTATCTTGCTAAAATCAATCATAAAAGAAAAATTGATAAAATTGACAAAATTAATAACTTAATAGCTAAATATCCAGATATTGATAGAAGTGTAGCAGGTCAAATTATAAACGGTAAGTTAATGTTAGAAGATTATTTAGTAAACCTTGAAATTAAAAAGAAAAAACAAAGGAAAAAAGAAAATTTTCTAAGAAAATTAAATGATATAATGAGTAAATACCCTCAAATGATGGAAAAAACTGCTAGGAAAATTGCTATGGGAAATATTACCATAGATGATTATCTAGCCAGTCTTGATAAAAAACAAAAGAAACAAAATGTTATGTAAATTGTGTAGATTTTACAATTTAGCTAATACACTCTGATTGACCTTTTCCATGGTTTCTTTACCACAAAGTATTTCTAAAAGCTTCATAGCAAATTCCATTGCAGTACCAGGAGATCGGCTTGTAATAATATTACCATCCACTACAACACGATCTTCTGAATATTGTGTCATTGTTAAATCTTTTTTCACACTTTGATGGCTTGTAATTTTCTTGTTATTTAGTATACCTATAGCAGATAATACTGTTGGTGCAGCACAAATTGCTGCAGTGTAGCAGTTTTTATTATAGATGGTTTTTACGATATTCAATACGGTTTGATTGTTTTTTAAATTGTTGGTACCTGGTTGACCTCCTGGAAGGACAATCATATCGATGATGTCGGGATTAACCTTTTCTATACTGACATCAGCCAAGACTTTAATTTTGCTTCTACCTTCTATTAAACCATCCACAGTACCAGCAGTTATAACATTGACATCAGCTCTCCTTAGGATATCAACCACTGTAAGAGCTTCAATTTCTTCAAATCCTGGTGCAAGAGGAATTAAAACAGTTTTCATATTTTTCTCCTTCTTAAGTTAAATGTTAGCTTAAAGTTAATATAATTTTTTACTTAAAGGGATTTAAAGATTTCAATTTTAAAGAATTTTAAGTATATGATATTCATCTAGGACATGTTTATTAAGCAAGGTTAATATTGTAAATACTTTTGTCTAAATATGTTAATAAATTTGTGAGCTTTTCATGTTGTTCATCTGAAATATTTTTATATTTACAACCTAATTTAATGTAATTCTCAATTAGAGTAATTTCACTCCAAATTACTTGTAATTCTAAATTTATGTCACTATCAATATTCGATTTTTCAGGTATCATAAGTCTAATAGAAAAAGTATTATCTTTAATTTGTAGCTTAGTATTATTTACCCATAAGGCAATGCCACTTTCACTTATATTATTAGTAAAACCCAGAGGTTGACTAATAATATTAAGATCTTTAAAAACTAGTGTACACAAGTTTCTACGGTTAAACTTTCTATTCATTTTGTATTCCCCCCACAGTATATTAAAAATAATATTTAAAAAACACCCTTAGAGTCAAGAAACGTTGTTTATTTTTTAGCCTAAATCAATGTATTTAAATAAATTATCAAACACCTTAAGCTTAAGTTTATCTTCAGCTCGATTAATGTGATTTTGAATTGTTTTTGCTGATAGAGATAGTAATTCGGCAATCTCATGTTTTGATTTACCAGCTTGCACTAATAATAAGACATCTCTTTGCCCTTTTGTTAGTGTGACAACTAGTTCTTGGATATTTTCAATCTCCTTTTGTAATAAAAGCATTTTATTATGATCATTTTTTATTGAGTTTTTTAATGAAATAAGTTGCTCATTCTTATCTAAATGCTGATTTAATATAATTTTATCAATTAACATTTCCCCCATTGTCCCTTTCTCTATGTAATCCGCACCAAATGATTTTGCATCTACCAATCCCTTATGGTTAGGCTGGCTTGTCATAATAATAATAGATAGGCTGGGAATGATTTGTTTGGCAAGCTTACTGCATTCTAACCCATTCATATCGGATAACATGACATCCATTAAACAAACATCTGGCTTAAACGGGGAATTTAGGCTTTGTAAAAAGTCCATGCCCCTGTCATACTCACCATACAGGTGTATCCTTGGTTCGCTTTCTAACAAAAGCTTTACGTAATCCCGATAGGTGATTTCATCATCTACTATAGCTAATCTTATTTTTGAGTTTTTGGTTATCATAACTTAAAATAAACAACAAAATAATTTTTTGAAAATAGGCTACAGCCCACAAAGCAGTTTTTTTTTTTAATAAAAATCAATTTATTTTAATACTAATACTAAATAAAGTACCTTTCCCTTTATCAGCCGTAATATCAAATTTTGCATTCATCTGTTTGCTGTATTGATGCATCAGTTTAAGACCATAGGAATTTTGTTTGGATGACTCATTCATAATATAAAACCCAATACCATCATCTTTAATTGATAAATTAATTTCTCCATCAGTGAAATTGGATATACCAATATCAACATTCCTTGCCTTAGAGTGCTTTAATATATTATTAATAGCTTCATCATAGCCATCCAAAAGATATTGAATAGACTCGGATGGTAAAATTACTGATTCTAAGCTACTATCACAATTCATAGTATATTTAATATTGTATGGAACAAGGGATAAATCAGCACGGAAAGTTATTTCCTTTATGAGAGACTTTATTGTACAATCATGATTGCCTAAAATAAAAAGAATATTATTACATTCTTTAGATGCATGACTGGATAAGCTATTAATAATATTTAAATCATAAAACCCTTGTTGATCCAAAATGTTAGCCTGCTTTGCCTCGAATAACTTTATCCTTCCTTGAATTGTTTTTAATTTATTCATAATTGAGTTGTGAATCTTGGTATTGAGTCTTGTGATTTCTTTCTGACTTTTCTGTAGGCTTTCATAGAACATGGCATTTTCAAGAGATATGGCAATTTGTGATGAAAGCATTTTTAAAAGTTCAAGTTTATTATCTAGAAAAGCTCCTGTAGTTAAGTGATTCTCCAAATATAATATGCCAATTATTTTATCCTTACTCAGTATTGGTATTGCCATAGCTGATTTTGCTTTATCACTAATTTTATCAAGCTTTTTACTGAACGTATCATCGTTTGACACATCATTTATAACAATATGTTCCTTTGTTCTCTTTGCGTATAAAATTAAAGATTGAGTGAATTTGGTTAAGTTACTTACAGGAATAGAATCTAAGTTAGCATTACCGTCATTTTTTACGTCTCTATAAGCTTTTACTACAAGATCATTATCAATATCCATTATGAAATAGCCATTAGATGCTCCTGAGGTAGTAATTACTATATCCATAAGTCGTTTTAAGAGATTATCCAAAACTATCTCCCTTGATATTGCTTGTGATGCGTTCATAACAGTTTTAATATCAATAGTTTTCGCTATGGACAAGGTAGAGGTGGTAGTAGGGTCTATATTAACTTTTGTAGAAGGTTTAATTAGAAGATCACCATATTTTAACTCTATATCATTTACTTTGGCTGATGCACCCCAAAGGCTGTAGTAATAATGAGATTCAGTTATGTAAATGCTGAAAATCTCTTCAAATCCCTTATATAAATAGAATTTGGCAGCAAGTTCATTTGCTATAGCAGTATCCTGCAAAAACATATTATCTTTAGCCTGTTTAATAGCCATTTTATACAATCTCATGGCACTTGTATCTTTTCCTCTAATCCTCATCATCTCTGCACTCATTAATAAGTATTTGTGGCCATAGTTTTCAGGACAGTTATCACCCCATTCCTTCATTTGAGCTAATAGTTTAGATAATGTTTTCATGTATTTCTTTTTATCATTGAGCTTTCTTGAAGGATAAAGGTTTGATAATATTAGTGAGTAAGTAAAATAAAACTCAGGTATATGAGCTTGCCCTTTAGCAGAGTAAAGCAAAATCTCTTTATCACATTCTACAGCAAAATTATATGCTTCTTCTACATGATCGAATAGAAATAGGGTAAAGGATTTAGCAAGACAATATCGACTGTATAGGAAAGGGTATTTAGGATCCTTGCTTATTTTTATGTAGTCTTCTTCAGTAAATGAATCATTATCAAAGCTAATTTGGCTTTTGGTTAAACCTTTTAGGTTTAGTATAGTGCTTTCAAAGAGCCTACAAAGAATAATTAATACTATATTATAAGTTTCTTGAATATAAGGAATTACTTTTTTGATATCATCTAATACTATATTTAATTCCATACCCTTTATGTATTTATGTTTTGGATAATGATGAACAGTATAAAGTAAAGCCAATTTATCTCTTTGTTCCTTTGCTATCTGAAATGCTCTGTTAAAGGTAGAAATGCTCTCAAAAAAAGGCTTTTTCCAGTGCTGAATGTAAACTGCAAAATATGTGATGAGCTTTGCATCAATATTAGGGCTATTATACTTTTCTTCTATCTCTAAAGCAAGTTCACACAATTTATTAGCTAAATCATAATTGTTATGTGTTCTCACTAGGTCTAATGCAAACATAAATAAACAGCTGCCACTTACAATATTATTGTCAAGCATGAAATTCATCATTTTAGTTGCTATGTAAGTATACAAATAATCATTTTTAACTATCTGAAAAGCTGATAATGCAAAATTAAGTGTAAAATTTAAAATTACAGTTTGATTGATATCTGCAGGTACAGACATATTTTTAAATACATCTATTATGTTTTTCTTTGCCATCCTTTTTTTCAAGATTTCATATTCTTTGATTCCCTCTCTGATCAAGTCTTTTTCCGTTTTAGGAATTGTAAAACCAAATAGCCTAAACCCTTTCTCACCAAAACTAATAGTATCACGATACCTGCTTAATGAGTTGCAGATAGTCATTAACAGGTTATATACTTTAGCCTTTTCCATGTTAGTATTAGCTTTAGATAAAGCTATATTTAAATTATCTTCTGCATCCTCATACTTAGCATTAATATATAATAATTCTCCTTTTTCAATGTATAATTGATAGGTTAAGTCATATTCATTATCCCAGCTATCCTCTGACAACAGATTCATGCCTTTTGTTATATAGTCTAAAGCTGAGTTAAATGCAGCTGATATTTTAGCTTTTTGTCCTGCTCTAAGATTGAGTTTAGATAATTCTATCTTTTCTTCTTTAGAACTGATAAGGTGGCTACTTATGTTTAGGTGATCCACTATCTCAAGGAGTTTTTCTTCAAGATCATCGCTTGATGTATTTTCTAATAAGAGTTTTCCAATCTTTAAATGAAGCTTGTCTTTCTCTGTATCAGCTACTAATGAATAAACAGATTGCTGAACCCTGTCGTGAACAAATTTAAACGATACTTTAAAGTCAGTTACTTCATCAGTACTTAAAATATATTTATATTCATCACCAATAGGTATTATGAGTTCATTAAAGAGAGCTTCTCTAAGGATATTTATTGTTTCCTTCTGTGTTTTATCATAAATCAAAGACAAATCATTTAAGTCAAAGAAGGTTCCAATACACGATGCTATGGATAATGCTTTTTGAGTCTCGTATGAAAGGTTTTTAATTCTATTACACATGTGGTCAATCACGTTATCAGTAAAATCTCTTTTCTTTAATTCCTTAATATCCCATTCCCAAATGCCTTTTTCTGTATTTAACTTAATAAGCTTATTGTCATAAAGAGATTTAATAAACTCCTTTATGAAAAATGGGTTTCCATGAGTCTTATCAGAAACTAAAACGCTCAACTCCTCTATATAAGAAGTATTAAAAGTATCACTTAACCATAATTTAGTATGACTAAGATTAAGGGGTTCTATAAGTATCTCATTTATTGGCATTTTCTTATCCACATGAAAAGTAAATCTTCTAACTTCATTTAAAGCTTCTGTGAGAGGATGATTTCCATCCACCTCATTATTACGATATGCTCCAATCATAAATAGATACTTGCTTTCATGGTTAGTTAATAATATCTTAATAAGATTAAGGCTTGCTGAGTCTACCCATTGTAGATCATCCAAAAATAATACAAGAGGATGATCCTCTGTCATAAAGACT
>Ga0224495_10003230_pt1 | contig 10127 bp, 6 predicted proteins | sample SF_Jul11_sed_USG_FD_168128 | JGI IMG/M metagenome (GOLD analysis project Ga0224495, IMG submission 168128) | Sediment microbial communities from San Francisco Bay, California, United States - SF_Jul11_sed_USGS_4_1 | ecosystem: Environmental > Aquatic > Marine > Sediment | place: USA: California...
CATTCAATATCCGAGAAAGGGCACTTATCGACAGCCCATCATCCGATAAATGCTCCAGGATTATTGTCTTTAAATCCTTGTCCAGCTCGAACATGCATTATAGTGATAACAAATCGGGTAATAAACATATTCGGCTAAGTTCCAAAGAATCGAGGGCCGATGAATTGCCAAATTATCAAGAAAAATACAATGAGTGAAGCGACTATAACAATCGTGCTAATTAATCGATCCAATTGATCTTCTGTGAAAGGCTTTTTTCCGATGACTCTATCAAGGCCTGTAGGCGCTTTTTTTAACCGCATGGCCGTTACTTTGAGCAGATCCTTTAAGACATAACCTCCATCCAAAGGAATAGCAGGCAACGCATTGAAGAGACCAAGTAGCAGGTTCATCCAGAATATCCAGTATAAGCAATTAATAATTCCCCAATAGATATCGTTCGGAAGGAAAGACAAGGCACCGGTCGGTTCATATAAATCCGAAATGGGAGATTCGATCGGCGTAAGTCCAAGGAAAGGCAGAGCTATCAATCTCAACGAACCAGAAAAGAAATCAGCTGGTTCATTTATCTGCCCGAAGGGTTCATTATATATTTTGGATACATAATCCGAATCGACCGTTCTGACTCCGAATATCGCGCTTGTCACGCCCATATAGCTGACATTCTTGAAATCCTCTTTATTTTCATTTGGATTATATTTATAATAGTAGAGCCACTTGGTCGTCAGAGTAATATTTATGATGCTGTCATTCCTGAAAAAACCATATTCGTCAGTCAAAAAGTCATAGCTGTAGCTCAATACTGTAATATTTATTGAATTATTATGAGTTTCATTTTCAATGACCGTTCGGAACTGCGTCGTATTGTGAATTATTGTTCCATTGAGGCTTTCGATTATCATCCCAGGTTTAATGCCAGCATTGAAGGCCGGCCCCTCAAGGACACCTGTGATCACAACTCCGCCTGGAATCTCGATTTCCGATTGCTCTCCGCGATAGAGGTAACCCATGATAACTGGTTTTCCTGGTTCTTCAAAAGATAAATTTTCTATGTCCTTCGCATTTCCTATTCCATTCCCATCAACGGATGTTATCTCGCACCAAATACCCAGACCGTAATAGCTTGCTGGGGATTCGTCACCAATACCGGCAATTATTGCTCCTTCTGAGATCGGTTTTGCAGCGGGAGCTATTAGACTGGCTAAAAGGAAAAGGCAAATCAATCCCAATATAACATTTGTTGCCGGTCCGGCTGCGTACAATCTCCCCCTTTTATGGGGAGTCGTTTTCTTTATCTCATTTTCGTTTGGCTCTACAAATGCTCCCATAGGGATAACAAGGAATAAAAGTCCCATTGACTCGACTTTGATACGTGCAACTCTTGACATGATTCCGTGCGCTATTTCGTGGACAAACACTGCAATTGCGATACCAATAATTCCATACCAGAGTGGTATAATCGGATTTATCCCTGGGAGAGCAAGAGCCATCTCTGGAGATGGCGCTGCTGATGCTGGGATTCTGAAGATTAGAAATGCTTCCCATACGAGCAAGAACATCAGTAAAGCCATAGAGGCAATACAAATCCAAATCGAGATTCTGCCATACGCTCCCCAAAACCTGGTTGGTCTGGCCATTCTATTGAGAAATTCCTTTCCTCTCTGGGTTTTAATCATCAGCAAAGGACCATAGAGGGAGACATTCTTATTCCCCCAAAATTTGAATCTATGTCCGACTAAGACAATCGCAATCCAAACGACCAGAATAATCAACGCAAGCAAATAACCGTCCAAGCAACATCATCCTCAGTCAATCTAAAGGAACGCGATGAGGGTCCTAACTGCTACCCTCGTGGTGTTTCCAGACATCATCAGAGATGGTCTCATATATGTCAACTTCGGAGGAGTCGGAAATCTGCTTATCGCCCTCGCCATAGGCCAGTCTTAATATCTGATCCTTTTTAAGTACCCAATAGTAGATCCGCCAGGTCTTGCCTTTCTGAACCTGAACGTCGTCTTCAATAGTGGTCACAAGGCCCGCTTCCTCAAGCATGTAGAAAATGTCCCTATCTTCAGGCGTCAATCGGTTGTCAACAACCTGGTCCCCAAAGCCGAATAGATCCATCACTCTTTCTGCTAATTTCGAGATATCGAGATCGCTGAGATTCTTATTTGACAGAGTCTTTCCCAGCGCTATCTTTAGTTCTTTTATGGTGACGACCATCGATTTTCCCTTCATATAACATTCTATTGATTGAAAATTCTTTTGCTCGGACCCGCAGGTATTCCTTTATTGGTATTTGGTGAGAATACCATAAGGCCAGATTTTATTGTATCCATAATATTCAAGAATACAAAGACACACAAATGACAGGATTAGAAAGATCATGCCCAGCGCGTCCGAAATATTAGCAAACCGGGCAATCTCAAATAAAAGGAAAATGTTAGCTGCCAACAATCCAACGATGTAAAAATATCTGAGAAGATCATATTTGAGCCAGTCTTTCCACGACATACTGGACCTCGCGAACCTGACCAGCTCTGATTTTTCGGACTCGGGATCCTCTAATGCGCTCTCGATTGTCTGCGTTTTGGCAATCACATCTTCAACGGGAATTTTCTTAGCGCACATGACAGGCCACAAAATGCTCATTACCCCTATCAATGAGAGGCGGTTCTTCTCTTGAACATTTGGAAATCGCCAAGGAGCACCGCGTATGAAATCTGCAGCCCGATGGAGGATTGGCGGGGCTCGGAACATCCCCCGTAAGTATTATTCTATCCTTTTTGACATCAGGATCAGGTACAGGAATAACAGACAGAAGCGCCTCAGTATATGGATGTGTTGGCTTCAGGAATAATTCGTTCTTAGGAGCTGATTCGACAATCTTCCCAAGATACATCACGGCAACTCTATCACACATATATTTGATAACGCTGAGATCGTGCGATATAAATAGGAATGTAAGGCCAAAATCATTCTGGAGATCGTTCAACATATTGAGAATCTGAGCTTGGACAGAGACATCGAGCGCCGAAGTTGGTTCGTCAAGTACGATAAAATCTGGTCGTACGGAAAGAGCGCGAGCAATGCCGATTCTCTGTCTCTGCCCCCCACTGAATTCGTGTGGATATCGATACATGTGTTCGATATTCAGACCCACTTTTTCAAGAAGTTCGATCACTTGTTTTCTGATCTCGGGACCTTTTTTTATTCTCTTTTTATTAGGTTTTTTTGTGACCATATCGAGGGTCTTCCAGTATTTGCTTTGGACAATAAGAGGCTCGGCGATAATGTTTTTGATAAGGGCTCTCGGATCAAGTGAAGAGAAGGGATCTTGAAAGACGAATTGAATCCTGCCTCGAATTTTTTTTACTTCTTTCTTCTTCTTGTAATTTATGCAATATTTTATTGCGACTTCATCGAGTACTTCCTCGGCTAATTCGATTATATTTTGTTTTTTGAAAGTCGACAGTATCTCATGCTTATCCTTGATAAGGCTCTCTTTTAATTTTCTTGCGTCTGTGCAGAAATGCTTTTTCTTTTCTTCCTTTATCAAACATTTAGGTGCGCTTACAAGTTGATCGGCTAACTCAGCAATCTTGATAGCTTGTTCGTGAGTGCCGCCATTTTCGGAAAATCCTATTTTAAGGTTGTAAAGTTTTTTGAAAGAGTCGACAACTTCATAGGGGGTTTCAAAAAAAGCATATCCCTCTGTAGGGCTCGTGAGCATCATTATCGATCTTCCGACCGTTGTCTTACCGCACCCAGACTCGCCGACAAGACCCAGAGTCTCGCCGCGTTTAATGTAGAAACTAACGTCATCAACTGCTCTGACACTGCCCACTTGCTTTTTCAGAAGACCAGCTCTGATTGGAAAGTACTTCTTTAAGCTGATCACTTCAAGAAGGTTACCTTCTTGAGATATTCCGGAGTTATTCATAGCCCTTTGCTCCCGCGACCTTATGGCACGCTACAAAATGATCTTCCTCGATCTCAAACAATTCAGGTTTAACTTCCTCGCAATATTTTCTTGCATAATCGCATCTCGGATGGAATCTGCACCCGGTTGGTGGGAAGATCAAGTTTGGCACAGATCCTCTGATTGTGAATAATTTCTCTGACTCAGCCTGTATTGAAGGGACGGCCTGCATCAATCCAATGGTATAGGGATGCATCGGCGATTTGAATATTATTCTGGCGCTGGCAATCTCAGCGATTGTCCCTGCATACATTACACCGACCCTGTCGCACATCTCTGCAACGACGCCGAGATTATGAGTAATTAGTAGTATTGAACTTCCGTATAGCCTCTTGAGTTCTCTCATCAATTTCAAAATTTGAGCCTGAATCGTTACATCCAGTGCAGTGGTTGGCTCGTCCGCGATAAGGAGTCTGGGATTGCAGGCGAGAGCAATAGCAATCATGACTCTCTGCTGCATGCCGCCGCTCAATTCATGTGGATATCGATCCGAAATCCCCTTCGGATCGGGTATTCGCACTGTAGTAAGCATCTTTACGGCTTCTCGAATTGCTTCTTTATACAGCTCTTTATTAAATCTCTTAATTATAGGTATTTTTGAAAGAGTCGCTATTCTTTTCGATTTGGGGTTGACTTCTATTATTTTAAATATCTGGTGATAATAGTTCAAGACATAACGACGGAACTTCCATGAGAGGATATCGTGAAATTCATTGCCGCAGCTAGAGCACCATGCATCTGTTTTTCTTGCCTCTGAGTGACAAATCGAACATTCGAAAATATCAATCTGTTGATCCCCTTTCTTCTTCTTGAATTTGACATTACCACATGCAGGACATTTCAATTCTGCAGATGCCTCAACTTCCATTCCACAATCGGGGCATTTAATAGTGCCACGACGTACAATATGTGGACGATCCCCTTTCTTTACAAGCTCAAGCTCTTTGTCATATCGTTTTCGAATCTGCTTTGCCAGATCAGCCTTTCTGTGAAGAAGTATGACCTCGGCGATTTGATCACCCGCAGTAAAAACTGGGTTGAGAGCGGCTGTCGGCTCCTGAAATATCATGGAAATATATCTTCCTCGGATTTGCTGCATGAAACTATCGCTCTTTTGAAGAAGATCGAATTTTTGCATGAGAGCTTCTTGCAAAATTGAATCGGTCTTAGGACTTTTTTTTGCTATACTGGCTAAATATTTGGTTACAAGCTTTGCAGGAGGGTGCTCGACTGGTTTTATCTGCTCGATTTCTTTTTCCTTTAATTTCTTCTTTTTGAACTCGACTGGATTTGGCTCATACTGAGCAGTCATCTTTTTCCGATCTCTTTCGCTCAGCAATTCATACCATTTGACTGCCTTTTCCTGATATTCTTTCCTCTTAGCTCGAACGTTGGAAGGCTCCATGAAATAAACATTTCCTTGTTCGATCTTGCCTGGAGGACATGGAATAAGCTTTGTTATTGAACTCGCAGTCACGCTCTTGCCGCAGCCTGTCTCACCGACTAGCCCGACAGTTTCAGCCTGACGAATAGTAAGATTGACTCCGTCCAAGGCTTTGACGACTCCTTGATAGGTATAGAAATTTACCTTCAGATTCTCGATATCGAGCAAGATCTCTTTATCATCCATTGACATCATTTCCTGAGTTTTGGATCTAATATGTCACGAAGCCCATCACCCAATAGATTGAATCCGAGAACAAACATCATTATCGCTAAACCAGGGAAGACGACCATCCACCAGCTACCCGCAATGAAATATTGCTGTCCGTCGGAAACCATTCGTCCCCATTCGGCCATGCCCGGATCAGCCCCGAAGCCGATATAGCTCAGAGCCGCGGTCACGAGCACAACTGTTCCCATATCCATTGTAGCTGCAACAAGTAACGGGGCGAGCGAGTTCGGCAGGATATGCTTTACAATGATTCTTGAGTCGCGAGCACCAGTCGCGCGAGCCGCTTCAATAAAGGTGCTTTCGCGTACCGTCAGAACTTGCCCGCGCACATATCGACAATATGCGGGCCACCAGACTATAGTAAATGCTAACATGATATTATCAAGCCCTCGACCCAGAACGACAACAACTGCCATTGCTAATATGAGTCCGGGAACGGAGAGGAATACATCGGTAATTCGCATAACTATCTCATCAACGATCCCTCCGAAATATCCGCTAATGGATCCCAGAGCCAATCCGATCAAAAGGGCAATTCCAACAACGAAAATAGCGATCCTCATTGAGACATGAGCACCATAGATTATTCCATAATAGATGTCCGTACTGTATTCGCCTGTCCCAAAAGGATGCCCCTCGGAACCAGGAGGGAGCGGTGTGATGATAGAATAATCCCGGGGAATTCTCATCGGATCGGCATTTGGCCCAGGCAGTAGATTCTCTGGCAGAAATGCAGTCGCAATATAAGGAGCGATAATTGCAATAATTATCATTATTAGAACAATTGCCAACCCGACGAGAGAAATCTTGCTTTTCTTCATGAGATATAAGCTGAACCTTAACTCCCGCAGACGAGGTAGAAGGGCGTTTTTAATATCTTTCAATCGCCCTTTGAAAGAAAGGTCTTCATCAAGAATACTTTCTTGTTTCTCTTTCATTTTACATTCTCCAAATTATCTGAATTACCTATCCTAGTCTTACACGGGGATCAAGATAAGCATAAAGTACATCGACAATCAAATTCGCCAAAACATAGATGATGGCTGAAAACAAGGTGAATCCAACGATGGCGGCCTGATCGTTGGCAAGCAAAGCACCTGCAGACCACCTACCTATGCCAGGCCAAGAAAATATTGATTCAGTCAATACCGCACCGGTTAGAAGACCACCGAATGATAGACCAATAACAGTCGTCGTCGGTATCAATGCATTTCTTCTTGCATGTCGTCTTATGACGGTTCTCTCTGATGCACCCTTCATTCTTGCAGTTCTAACAAATTCACTGCCGAGCACTTCGAGCATGCTCGAACGCATCATTCGCACAATCAATGCAACAGTAGCAAATGATAGAGTGATTGCAGGAAGAATGAGATGAGCCAATGCATCGACAAACATATCCCATCGCCAGTTTAATGCAGTATCAATGAGCATTATCTGAGTATAACTGTTGATTTCTGAGATAGGATAAGAGATTTCATCGTGTCTGCCTGTGGGAGCTGGTGCCCAACCCAATATATAATAAAACAAATCCAACAATAGAAGACCTAGCCAGAACACCGGGATAGATACGGCAATCAAAGAAGTAACTCTTGTTGTATGATCCACCATAGTATCTTTTTTGACGGCGGAGATTGTTCCAAGCCAAATGCCGATTATTATGGAAATTATCATGCTCCAGAGTGTAAGTTCTAAGGTGGCAGGGAAGTATTTTACCAAACATTCGGTTACTGGTAGCTCTGCAAATTTCGAATATCCAAGGTTTAAATTGATTATCATCTCTTTTAGCCAAAGGAAATATTGAACGGGCACGCTTTCATCCAGACCTAAATTCTCACGCAATTGAGCGATCTCTTCTATACCCATCCGAGGGGTGACATAAACGGAAATCGGGTCTCCGGCAACGCGAGTCAATGCGAATACGAAAATGGAAACGCCGAGAAGAACCGGGATCAAAAGAATCAGTCTGCGAATTATATAAGTCGCAATCTGCAAGACTTACCCCTCACCAGAGTTAGATTTATACAGGTAAATAGTCTTTTTGATATGACAGATAAAAAGAAAGATTTTCCAATTTTAATGTATTTGATACTTGATTATTTCAAAACATAAAAAATAAAAGATTATTGGGAAAGGGTTTGGATTGCTTCCCGGTTTGTGACTACTTTGAGAGCACGTAATAGTAGTAATTGCTGTACATCGGGTTGTAATAATATCCGTCAACCCATGCCCTCATTGCCTGGATGCTCTTTGCCTGGTACAGCCAGATGTACGGAACATCGTAGTATGCGCCCCAGGTTATTTCGGAGTAAAGCTGTGCCCTGATAGTGTTGTTGAGTTCCATGGCCGCACTGTCGATCAGTGCATCCATCGAGGCATTGCTGTATGCAACGAAGTATCCATAGTCTCCATAGCTGTGCATGAACGGGAACGCATAGTCGTCTGGATCCGCGAAGTCCGGTCCCCAGCCGATGCACCACAATGGCATTGAGCACGGCGAAGCCAACATCATCGGGATAATCACTGACCATGTGACTGCGTTGACTGAGATGTGTATGTCCGAACTCAGGGATTCAAGGTTGTCCTTAATCATATTGCAGGCAGTCTCACGGTTCGTGTTGCCGGCATTGTAGAATATCGGCAGCGTGAAACCCGTAGCGATCCAGTCCGTCGTTGATTTGTTCTCCAACTGATCCATCGCATAGGTCAGGTTGAACTTCATCTTGGGTACGGACGCATTGTAGCCGAACATGCCTTGCGGTATCGGTCCATTCAATTGCTGGGCATTGTTAAGCAATGTACCGGTGATGAATGTGTCATAGTCGATCGCTGATGCGAAAGCTCTCCTGACTGCAATGTCTGCAAAGAAGTCGGAAGAGATGTCGGTAATGCTAGTCCCATATCGTGCCTTCAGATCGGCGATGTTGATGTCCTGATTGAAGCCCATGAACACAACATCGAAGGTGGGATTGCCTAAGTTGAGGTCGTAATCCGCACTCTGGAACTGGTCTTTGAATTTCGTGGCAAGGTCTATCATGTCTGCATCTCCTGATTTGAGGAGAAGCATCCTTGCGTTGACATCCTCGACCTTCATTAGCACGATATTCTTGATCTCGGTAGGTGTTCGCCAATAATTGTCATTTCTTACAAGCCTTACTGCCGAGTTCTTTTCCCAGCTTACCAGCTTGTACGGACCTGTTCCACAAGTATTGTCTTCCATGTATGCATCGTCGTGCGCCTCGACAAAGTCCTGACTCACAATGCACATAACCGTATATGCACAAATCGCCAAGAATGGCGGGTAAGGCTGAGTCAGCCTAATCGTCAGGTTATAGTCGTCGTGCACGGTGACGGCATTCGCAACTACCTGTCTTACAAGATCACCAGTAATCTCAGTTGCTAGGCTTATTGTGATTCCTGATGTCAAATAGGCAGGTGGTGACGTGTCCGCACTCCAATTGGCAGTTGAGTCACCCATATAGTAGATAGCCATGTTGTTCGTAAGGACCTTCTCGACCATCCATCCGGGGTTTCCCGGTGCATCTAGCGCTGCCATTCTCTGTATCGAATACAACACATCGTCGGCGGTCAGATCTGTACCATCATGGAACTTTATACCCTTCTTCAATGTGAAGTTGTACATTGTTCCATCAGTTGAAATCCGGCCGTTGGCAACGGTCGGAACTACAGTCGCAAGCAATGGGAGCAAATCACTCGCGCTTGCACCGTCATAAAAGACCAATGTCTCGTAGACGTTCTGCAAGACTTCGCCACCGGACTGCTCATAGTCTATAGCGGGATCAAGAGTGTCTGGTTCGCCTATCGTAGCGAAGACGAATGTATCCGGATTCTTGACTACCCCAGTCCATGAGGTCGTTGGCTTCAATACGTGAATTGTTCTCTTTACTATTGTGCTCTCGCCGTTACTGGCTGTAACGTTTAGAGTTGCACAATAATGTCCGCTCGCGGTGTACTTATGACTCGAACTCATGTACTCAGCAACCGTCACAGTTGCAGCCGCTGATCCGTCACCATAGTTTATTGAGACAGAGTCGAGGTATTCCCAACTTGTCAGGAAATCAGCTTCTCCTGCATCCCATTCGACACCGTAGGAACCAGTCATATTGAACTGCACTGTCGTATTGATTGGCACGACGTCCTTATCTGATGACAAGAACGCATATGGTGCACTGGTATTGCTGAGTCCATCGACGTGCGGATCATAGAGAATCACATTCACTCCAATCGGTGAAATTTCGTTGTCTCCAGTTGCATTGTCGTTGTCTGTGACAACATGGTATACCCAGAAGTTGCCACCGTAGTTGTAGGTGTGCGTCACCGTTACTTTGTCAGATCCGTTCACCATATCGCCATCGCCAAAGTACCACTTGTAATCTACAATAGTTCCATCAGTATCATTGGCTGTGGATTCAAAAGAAACTGATTCTCCGATATTAATGGTCGTAACTGTTG
>Ga0224495_10003231_pt1 | contig 10125 bp, 9 predicted proteins | sample SF_Jul11_sed_USG_FD_168128 | JGI IMG/M metagenome (GOLD analysis project Ga0224495, IMG submission 168128) | Sediment microbial communities from San Francisco Bay, California, United States - SF_Jul11_sed_USGS_4_1 | ecosystem: Environmental > Aquatic > Marine > Sediment | place: USA: California...
ACAATATCGCCGATGGGTTAAGTCCCAGGGCCCACCTGAGTTTTTTGTCTCCGCAAAAAGGATTTGAAGTGACTGGAAAAAGCCCAAAGCTTTACTTGGACCCCCAGGGTTTCAACAGATATAATCTGGTAGCGGATGCTTTTTCTTCTTTAGACGCCCAAGGCACCATCAGGACTTATAAAGAATTAAAACTATATTTTCAAGGGGCGTATCGCGAGTTGGGCTATCCAAACCGGGATTTCCAGGAGACTCTTGTCAGGGCCATGGTAGAACTGTTACATGCGCCTATTGTCGAGGGTAAAATATTATTGGAAGAAGAGGAAGAAGGCATCAATTATCGGATGGTAGACGACTATTTGGAAGATCTAAGTGATGCTCAAAAGCATCTCATGCGTATGGGACCGAAAAATGTCCGTAAGATTCAAGCGAAATTGCGGGAAATGGCTTTGGCATTAGGAGTTCCAGAAAATCAAATTCCCCCGGCTCAAGTATACGCTACAAAGAAGAAGTAATTTCGGATCAATTTAGCGTTTTGAAAAGAAGCGCTTAATTTCATTGAAAAGTGAAAATTGCATATTGAAAAATGCAAAATTCTCTGTAAAATCCTGATCATTTTGAAATTTTTAATTTAACTTTTGCATTTTGCATTGAAGTTTAGCCAGTTTTTTCAAAGGGCTACCCTGTTACCCATCTTGTAATACCCCACCCAATGAATCACCCAGGTCTGAAGCCCAGGGTATCCAGGATCAACGACCCGAAATGCCTCTGCTTCGCTCCGGGCGGCCATTCATCCCCGGGCTTAAAAACCCGGGGTTTTCTGGCCGGTTTTATAAATTTTATTCTTAAAATGTCGCTTTTCTTTACATATTTTTTTTATTTCAAATTTAGAAATGAAATAAAGATCTTGCTTTTACTTTACCAAGGTTGGTTGAAATAAATGTCTAATTTACTTACGATTTTACGTTTGTTCAAAAATTTTTAACCGACTCTTTTTTGAGGGTTTTTACCAAAAAAATTTATAATATTAATGGCTTAGAAAAAATAGTTATTAATAAAATTAGCATCCTAATTTGGCATCATTTTTGATTATTATATTATTATTTCTGCTTTTTATTTTAGGTTATTAATCGTTATTGATGATTTTTCATTAAAAATGTTTCTTAATCACAAGAATTATTCGGAATAGAGGATTATAAAATGATGGCTTACGAATTCTATTGGAATGATAACAGAGGAGAAGCCCATTTTATCGGGACATTACCCGAGAGACGAAAAAATCAGGAAAGAATAAACAAGGAATCCATCATGAACTGGGTAAAGATGGTTATGGGCGATAACGGAGAAGTTAATAATATTTATTTCGTCGAGGTAGAAGTTTAAACGATGCGCTCTCCGGTTCAGGGCAAGGGTGGCTCCTGCACGTTTTACGATTGATGGGAAGGTCTTAATCCATTTTTATTCATACGTATGGTGCAGGCCGGAGTCTTTTTCTGCGGTCACAACCTGTGACATTTCGTCCGTCATCTTTACGCCATGGCGGTACTGGAATGGCCACATGCTTTGGGGATGGAAGATGCCTACCCGATCCCCATCGTTCAGGATATGCTTCAGGTCTGGCTTGAGGCCTGGCATGGCACTCAATTCCCCGTTGATGAAGGTAATCCCGCGCTCGCCATCATGAATTTCCAGGCGTTGCAGTAGATCCGCCATGGTGCTTCCTTGAGGAAGACTCATTTGTAAGTTGGCGAAGCTCCCCTGATCGGCTTCCTTTCCGTAGCGGGCCAGAGGACCGTATAACCAGACTTCTACTGAGATGTCAGACATTTTACCCTCCTCCAATTGGGGGAAAAATGCCCACCTCGTCCTCAGGTTGTAAAGGCCAATCCAGGGGACGGGTGCGCCCGTTGACAAAAGTTACCTTCACCTCTTCCCGGGGCAAATTCAACTGACGCACCAGGTCAGCGATCGTGGTCCCATCGGGTACCTCCAAAGATAAAGGGGCTCCTGTCATCCCGCCGACGATATGGCGTCCCAGAGCAGCAAAAAGTTTCACGTGGATGTGCATCATCTCCTCAGGGGGAAGGTTCGGCCAAAATGCGGACAGGACGACTTTTACCTGTCCGCACTGGCCATTTTTTTCCGGCTGAATTCAACAGAGCAGCGGGACCATTTCCCATGCTCTACAATTCACCATAAACGGAGTCCAGCACTTTGTCGGGCACGTCAAAGACTTGGTTATGAGGCGGAAGGGGTTCGAACTTCATGAATTCGGGCACCCGGTCTTCTTCCTTGCCGATACCGGCCGCCTCATTGAAGGCCCGCTCCTTGCGCAGGATCTCTCCCCCAATCTTGGCCGCATCCTCTGATTTCCAGTTGGTCCCCAAGACGCCGTTGCACTCCTCCATCATTCCTTCGAAGCCGCTGGCAATGTCCAGAATAGCAAAAGCGATAAATAGGCAGTGGCCGGTGGAGTCAATAAAGGCAGTGGTGGCCTGGAAGCCCCGGCTGAGAGCAGCCTTGCCTTCGGGGCTGAGAGGGTCTACTTTGCCACCCACGCTGAGGATCTCGGGAGCGATGGTGTAGCCGGCGGTGTGGTCGGCGCCCATGGTGGTGGTCGCATAGGTAATGCCAATCCCTTTGACAGCGCGCGGTTCGTACGCGGGCATGCTCTGCCTTTTCACCGTGGGTACACGGGTCATGCCAAAGGCCCTCCCTGTAAAGGCAGTGCCACCCCCAAGGATGCGGCCCATGGGTGTGCCCTTGCCCATTGCATGAACCAGTTCGATGGCTTTCTTGCCGTCACCAAACGGGATCACACCGGCTTCCATGGCCACAGCCAGGGTGGTACCGGCCTCAATGGTGTCCAGACCATAGGCGTTGCACAGGCGAACCATTTCCGCTACATCGTCCAGGCTGTCAATGCCGCAGTTAGCACCCAGAGCCCAGTCTGATTCATATTCCACGCAAGAGGCATGCTCCGTGCCGTCGGTTTTGTACCAGGTGTTTGAACACTGAATGATGCATCCGGGGCTGCAGGCATGGTTATATACTTCTTTGCCCACACGGTTTTTGACTCCCTCGAAGATGGCTTCACCGGCGATTTTGGCTGCACCCTCAAAACGGCCGCTGGAAAAATTGCGGGTGGGTAGACCGCCAGCCTCATTTAAGATGTTGATGAGGATGGCTGTGCCGTAGGTATTCAGGCCCCCTTTGGGCTTGGTAATGGCGTGTTCGCGCAAGGCATCCGCTAATTTCTTAGCACCCTGGTCAAACAGCCCCTTGTTAGCGATGGTTACGCCGGGAGCCCCTTTACTGTCTAATACGACGAACTTGAGCCCTTTACTGGCCATAACTGCGCCCAAACCGCCGCGCCCGGAATACCGGCTGGGGCGTTTGCCGAGGTCATTGAACGCAATCCCCGAGTTGCCATATCCGTATTCACCGGCCACGCCGCAACCGGCAATGGCCGCCCTCGCCCCAAACTTTTCGTATACTTTGGGGAAGACTTCGTACAGATCCTTTCCGGCGTAGGCGTCGGCGGGCAGGAATTCAACCTTGGGTTGATTGGCTTTATCGTCCCACATGAGATGAGCGGTCCAATATTTGCCTTTCTCCTTTGGCTGTCCTTCCACGATCAGGGCTTTGATTGCGAAATTCGCCAGAGATGATGCCCAAGATGAGCCGGCGTTGGATTCTTTGATGCCGCCGGTGAGCCAGGACTTGGCCCCAGCCGAAACGCGGCCCGACGTGGCCGCCGCCGTTCCGGTCACGATGCCAGGGGCAAAGACGAGTTTGTTGTTAGGGCCAAGGGGATGACAGAGCGGGGGAACTTCATCGTGGACAATGGTAGAGGTCGCACCTCGTCCCCCCAGATTCTTGTAGGCTTCCGGAACTTCGCTAAGGCGATAAGTCCGATCATTCATGTTCAGTCGCAGAATCCACATGTTCTTACCTCCTCTCCTTGAAAGTTGCCAGGGCCAATCCCCGGAGTTTATTCACTGTCCCCCATGTCGACCTGAACTTTGTCTTGGTTTTCCTCCTTTTTCGTTTTTTGAAAGAATGGCCGCTGAATTCCTTATCCAAGCCAATACCCTCTTGGAAAGTATAGCGTAAGAGTCACAGGGTTGAAGTTAAAAAGTTAATTTAAGTATATTCAATTGCCGCAAGAGAATCAACAGGGTAAAAGGGGCTTGCACGAAGGGAAAGTTTTTTATTACCCCTGACCCCTCTCCGTTGCTCCCAAGAGTGGCTTTTTGACGTGATCTTGTAAAAATTGCAATGTTTTTTCCCAGGCGATTTGCCCCTTTTCCTCATCGCGGAAATTAAAAACATGGCCGGCTCCGGGAAGGGTCAAGAGTTCACAGTTTTTCCCCGCCGAACGCATCTTGGCACAAAGACGCTGTACTTGCTCCAGGGGCGCAGTGCGGTCCTTTTCACCATGAATCAACAAAACCGGCGACTGGATACATGCCGCTTGGTGGATGGGCGAGGCTGCCCGGAGCATATTCAGAGCTTCCTCCCAGGTGGAGGCTTCCAGTTCTTTCATGAAATGCCTGCGTATTCCGCGATAAAGGAGAGATTTGGGGAAGGGATACCTGCTGATGTCGAGCCATTCCTCAAAATCCGCCAGCGGATAATATGCGACCACCGCCCGGACACCCTTTTCCTGGGCAGCGATAAGCAGGGAAAGCATTCCCCCTTTGCTGAATCCCAAGAGTCCAATTCGTTGCGGATTCACCCGCGGATGCTGCCGCAAGTGCTCCCAAGCAACGGTTATCTCCTCCGGAGATTTCCAGGGAAAAAGGGGATTTTTCTTGGATAAATTTCCCCGGCGTTGGTAGTGGACCGCCGCAGCGAAATATCCGGCCCGGGCCAGGGTAAAACAAATTCCTTCCATGTCCTCAGCCAGTCCCCCGGCATCGGGGTGAACCAGAACGGCAGGCAGAGGCTCTTTCTGATCGGGATAATGGGCCAGCCAGTGTACCCTGACTTGCCCCCGGTCGAAAAATTCATTTTCCCGGCCAATTCCGGGGTAGGGCTGAAGCGGGTGCAAGAGCAAGTAATCCATTGGCCGACAGCCGATGAAAACAAGGAGGGAGAAGCACAGGAGTAATAGGATTTTTTGGGATAAACTCATAGCCTATTGAACTCCCGGTCCTTTACTACGCCCCCCCCTTTCTCTACCTCCAGGGTAAAGCTTGGTCGTGCTGGGAAGGGAGAGAGGAGCGAAATGAAAATTCATTCTAAATGCGTCCACTCAATTTCAGGTACGGCTTCGAAACTGGGAAAGCCGGCTGGCGACGACCTGGGCCAGGTTGGCCATGATCTTAACGCCGATCCTCGGCTCTTTATGGATGAGATAATAAAAATCCGGGCTCTTGATGACCAGGAGTTTAGAAGGAGCCAGGGTCACTGCGGAAGCGGTGTAACGATTGGGTGGAACCAGAAAAGACCAGCCGACGATTTTCCAGGGAGTGTGAATGTCATACGCCTCTCCCCTCTGGAGCCTCAGGGAAACGGCCCCTTCTTCCAGAATGAATAGTCGGTCTGCTTTCTCTCCTTCCACACACAAAGTCGTTCCCCCCGGCAAGGTTTCTTCCTGAAAGAACTGAGCGACGATTCGCAGTTCCCAATCCGATAAACCCTGAAGAATATCCACGTTGCGGAGTCGATCGATATTGATGATTTCCCTTCCGCCCGCACACAACTCCTTTTCCAAATCCTGCAGAAATTTTTCTAACAAGTCTAACCGTTTTTTCAGAAACTCCCGAAATTCCTTTTTGGGGGTATAGGCGATTTCCATGCGCAGGCCAGAAAGGTAACTGGCCAGGACTTCCCGGAGTATTTCGGCTTTTTCATCGTCCAGGTCAATCCGGACCATGGCTCACTCCTTTATTTTATATTGGCCCCAAAAATAAGGCCTGAATCGAATAGGGATTTGCTCTTACTGTCACTCCGCCCTCTGCGGGTTGGGGGAACAGTTTAGCCCTTGGAAAAATTGGCCAAACTTCACTGCCCAATGCAAAAATTAAATTGAAAATTCTAAAGTGATCAAAGATTTTTAGAGAAATCTGCATTGGCCATTTGGCCATTTTTACTTTTCAATGAAATTTGGCGGTCCTTTTCCAAAACGCTACCTTGATACGATCTTACCTATTTCAGTTTTGAAAAGTCAAACGTTTGGCTACCCAGGCTTCCTTTGAAGGGGGATACATCTTTTTGCAATTGAATCGCCTTTTGAATTTCGTCATTGCCCCGGGTATCTCCGAGCAGAATCGCTCCCACGATCACCTTATCCTTCAAGACCAATTTCCGGTAAGTCCTTCTGGCTTCATCTTTCATAACGATCGCTTCCATCTTTCCTTCGGGGTCAATCTCTCCTGCAGCCATCAAATCAATCCCCACAACTTTGAGGGTGTTGGCAGGTACCGTCCCCTGGTACCGCAGCTCTTGCCCTGCCATATTGGACCCGGCGACTCTTCCCTGCTCCATGGATGCCGGCCAGATCCCATAATATCTCCCTCTATGTTCTACGAGATCCCCGGCAGCGAAAATCCCTTCCAGCCCAGTTCTCATCCCGTCATCTACTTTGACCCCTTTGTCAACTTGTAGGTCCAAAGATTTTTTTAAGGCCACTTCTGGCCTGACCCCCGCGGAAATTAGCACCATTTCCGTTTTTAACCTCTCCCCTCCTTCCAGGCAGACCCAAAAGCCATTTTTTTCGGGAATGATTTCTTGGATCTTGGCCCCCAGGAAAAAGCGAAAACCCATTTCCTCCATCTGGCTTTTGAGCAGGGCAGCTCCGGCAACATCCATCTGCCGCGGAAGAAGCCTTGGAAAAAACTCGACCACGGAAACTTCCAATCCCACCTGGCGCAAGCCGTTTCCTGCCTCCAGGCCGAGCAATCCGCCGCCGATCACAACCGCTTTTTGGCATTGTTGAGCTCTCCGGCGAATGCGCTCGGCGTCCTCAATCGTCCGCAGCGTATAAACCCCTGGGGATTGTGACCCCGGAATGGGGGGGAGGAAACTGTTTCCGCCGCAGGCCAGCAGGAGCTTGTCATAGGAAAATCTCCTTCCGCTCTTGGCGACAACCGCTTTTTGCGGGGCTTCGACCTCAACAATCTCGGTGGCTAAATGGAGTTCTATCCGGTTTTGGTCATACCATTTCTCATTGTGGATCGTAAAATCTTTCACTTGCTTCCGCCCGGCTAAATACTCCGGTAGCGCCGGCACATAATAAAAATAATATTTTTCCCTGGAAAACATCAAAATATTTCCCTGAGAATCGATTTTCCGGATGCTTTCTGCCGCCGAGTTGCCCGCCACCCCATTCCCGATAATCAGATAGGTCGTCATTTTTTTCTCCTGGGTTGATTGATGTTTTTTATTATACAACAATGATGATCTCGTAAAAAGTCAAAATTGGGAGGGCAAAGTAAAAAGCTCCAGATGCAAGGCGCTCAAAACCTGAGGAGAGAGGCGTACTTACAAGGTACGCCGCAACGACGAAGGTGAAGCGCAACGCCGCAGATGGACTTTTTACGAAGCCATCAACAATCATTCCAACGTAACACTGATTTAGAAGCTTGGCCAGGGGGAGATCTGAGGAAATTGGAAATTGACTTGACAGATTTTCACACCCCTCCTAATATTTTTTTAAGACAGCTATGACACCAAAACTCAATTTCATTACCTCCTTTTGGCTTTTCCTTTTCTTCCTTCTTCCCGGTATTTCCCGGGGGGAGAATACGGCGGATCCAATTGGGCAAGGATTTTCCGGAGAAGTGTTAGAATATAAGGTTGGATTCTGGATATTTTTTCCAGTCGGAGGAGGAATGGCCGATTTTCGTAATTTGGGAAACGGCAAATACATGGTTTTCCACGAGGGGAAAGCCGATGGCTTAATGGGATGGTTAACCCGTTATCGGCGGGAAGTTTATCGGTCCATGATGGGCACGATCAATAACGGCCAGAGGCTTATTCCCCTTCGTTTTGAGGAAAATTCCATCATCGGGAAATGGTTCCGCAAAAAAACCACGGTGTACGATTATGCCGCCCGTAAGGTATCAATTGAGATTGAAAAAGAAGGAGAGAAAAACCGCGAAGAGCTGGAAATTCCCCTCGGGATCGTCTACGATGACCCAGTAACCGCCTTTTATAATTTCCGTTTTGGGGTGTATGGCAAAGTAGAACCAGGAAAAGAATTTATTTTAAGGACTTTGCCCAGGAAAGGGGAAGAGACGATCCGTTTGCGCGTGGCTTCAAAAGAGGAAACCGCAATCAAACGCGCGGAGGAAACCGATAAATCGGGGAAAGAATTCTTCGTTCGGATTCTTTTAAATAGAGAAATGTGGGGCCGGAAAAAGGGGGAGTTGGAAATCTGGTTTAACCGAGAACTCGTCCCGATCTCAGGGGTGGTCAAAGATATTCGCTTCTTCGGCGATGTTAAGGGCAAACTTACTTATCGCGGCTTGATGAACTTTTCGGAAAGGCCCGCTCCCCCCTCGGGAAAGTAGGGGACGGAAGGGAAATAAGAGATTCTGGTTTAATGGAAAGTTTCTCAAAGATGCGCTTCTCCAGCGCCAGACTTTTTTTCTCCAAAGCTTCCAACCAGGAAAGGGCTGCAGGGTTTTTTCCGTATCGTTCTTTGAGGTCCTGGAAACGTTCCTTTAGAGAGACCACGGACGTGTGTTGAACGCGTTTATCGGCATAATGCACCATCGCCGCTTCGGTGATCTGATTGGGGGGAGTTCCATCATCCAAAACTACATGTTGGCGGACGATTTCAGCTACCTCGGGATACCCTAAACGCTTGAGCAAGATAGCCCCGGCTTGCGAATGGTTTTCCCCTGTATGTATCCCTTCCATCTTAGCAATGTCGTGCAGGAGGGAACCGGCTTCTACCACCGCTTGATCCAACTTTTCTCCCTGATGATTGAGTTCCTGGCAGAGGTGCAGGGCCACCCGATGGACCACACGACTGTGCTGGATGATATGTTCAGGAACCTTATAGGCCTGCAAGAGAGCGCAACATTCTTTCAGCGTTGGAACCATTTTACCTCCGTAATGAATATACCATTTCTCTTTCTTTCCTGGCAATTGCCGATTGATCTGACCTCAATGAATTTTCTTCTCCTACCCATCTCCTGGTTGAGATTCTTTCCAAGATCGTAATAGGATGGAAAGGGATCAGGGGTCAGCGGATCTCTGAATTCGGAATGATCAATTACCTTTTTCCGATGGGCGAGCAATTTTCTGCGATCCAAGTGCTACATTTCGCATTAGATTAGATCGTTTGACTTTTCCCTATAATTTTGATAGATTAAATATAAAAGTTTGTTCCATGGACATTGGCCGCAGCTCACAGAACTCCAAGAGGAATTACCTCCCTCACCTCCCCTTCCCTGAAGGCAAGGCATTATTTTCTGTGCCCTCTGTGGCCTCTGTGGTAAAGAGATCTATTCATCCGTGAAAGAGGTGCGCATGAAGGTACAAATCGAAACCATCAGCCCATATGAAAAAAAAATCTTCTTCGAAATCCCCAGCAACACTGTTGCCGAAGAACTGGAGTCTACCTACCGGACATTAAACCAGAATGTAAAAATCAAAGGATTTCGTCCTGGGAAGGTCCCCCGGTCTATCCTTAGCCGCTATTATAAGACTAAAATTGAGGAAGAGGTTGCTTCCAAGCTGATCATAGATTCTTTCAGGAAAGCGGTGGCCGAACATCACCTTTTGCCCGTTGCCGAACCCACAGTCCTTGACCGGGTCTTTGAGGAAGGAAAGGATTTTACTTATACCGTTACGGTTGAAGTGAAACCTGAAGTCACGGTCGATAGGTACTTGGGGTTGGAAGTAGAGATGCCCGTAGTCAGCGTTTCTGATGAGGAAGTCGAAGCCCAACTCAAAATTGTTCAGGACTCCCATGCCCAACTGAAACCCCTGGATGTACCTCGCCCCATCCAGGAGAAAGACTTTGTCATCCTCGATTTTGAGGGCAGCCTGTCGGGAAAGCCCTTAGAGGGATGGAAGGTCAACAACCATCTCGTGGAAGCTGCTTCCAAAACGTTGGTCGGAGATTTAGACCTGCAGTTAATCGGCCTTTCCCAAAACGAGGAGAAA
>Ga0224495_10003232_pt1 | contig 10124 bp, 7 predicted proteins | sample SF_Jul11_sed_USG_FD_168128 | JGI IMG/M metagenome (GOLD analysis project Ga0224495, IMG submission 168128) | Sediment microbial communities from San Francisco Bay, California, United States - SF_Jul11_sed_USGS_4_1 | ecosystem: Environmental > Aquatic > Marine > Sediment | place: USA: California...
CGCGACATGATTATGAAAATATCGACGCACACAATGCGCTTGCATTAATTCAAACATTGCGTGCTAAATTGCCCGCGTTGACGGGCCAGCGCTTTTCCGGTTTTCATATCAAAGCGGCGGACGACTTCGCGTACATCGACCCGGTAGATGGCAGTACCGCAGAGCAACAAGGTATCCGCATTTTAAGTACCGACGGCTCGCGAATTATACTGCGCTTATCCGGTACCGGTACCCAAGGTGCGACGTTGCGTATCTATATGGAACGCTTTGTAGAGGATACTTCGCAACATCACCGCGATGTTCAAGAAATGGTGGCGCCACTCGTCGCGGTGGTGGAAAATATTGCCGATATTCGCCGACATACCGGGCGCGCTCGACCTACCGTGATAACTTGACGCCATGTCATATCGAAATAAATTTGTACTGTGGCTTATAGTCGCAAATAGTTATGTCACGTCGGTAAGCGGCGAAACGCGTACCGAACAAGGCGTCGGTTTATCTCAGCAAACCTCGTTGAATATCACTGTATACAATCAAGATTTCACATTGGTTACTGATCAGCGTGAAGTCAATCTGGTCGCCGGCGCCAATCAACTTGCGATTCGCGATGTATGCGCGCGCCTGCGCCCGGAAACAACCGTCTTAAAACAAACCTCAAGCGCACGTGACCTCAAACTGACGGAACAACGTTTTGACCATGACATATTAACCCCTGGGAATTTGTTAGAAAAATATGTCGGGCATAAAGTGCATGTCTTGCGCACCGATGCGCAATCCGGTGACGAATACCAAGAAGAGGCCGAAGTCCTGAGCACCCGCGATGGCATTGTGCTAAAACTTAAAGACAGAATAGAAACCGGCATACCAGGGCGCATGGTCTTTGCGGAGATGCCTCCCAATTTGCATGACCGCCCAACGTTGTCTGTCAAGTTAATCGCAAAAGAGGACGGTGACTATACGTTGGGTCTCACCTACCTATGCAGCGGCATCACCTGGCAAGCGGACTACGTCGCAAAACTCAGCAATCAGGACACTCAATTGGAACTCAGTGGCTGGGCAACCATTAACAACAACACTCGTTCGATTTTTAACAACGCCCAATTCAAGCTTGCCTCTGCGACGAAGTTCAATACTATCCTATCTACCGCAACGGCATCCATAGGCAGTGATCTAAATCCCGGCAAACGCGGTAGCAACCCTTTTGATGATCCTTATGCGCTCCTTTATTACAATATCCCTTATAAAGTGTCGATCGGCGAAAATCAATCGTTGCAGGTTTCATTGTTAAATGTCAAACAAATCCCCGTACATAAAGAATATGTATTCACCGGTATGGACGAATATTTTGTACAAGAAGATGACGAAATCGCTAATAACGCGGCTGCGCAAGTGCGCCTACGCTTCTTAAACAATAGCGATGCGCATCTCGGCTTTCAATTACCCTCAGGTGTCGTCAGATTTTATAAAACAGACGCCAGTGGACAAGTTGATTTTATTAATGAAGATCGTATGGCGGCGGTAGCGGTCAATGAAGAATTGAACCTAAACTTGAACTCTGCTCCGGACGTCACTATTTCAAAGTGGCAAACGATGTTTGATATTTTACCCTTAGATCCGGAGGGCGGACGCTCATTTCTCAGCGGCTTTCGTTACACAGTAAAAAATTCGCGTAACACATCTGCAAAAGTGGTGATAGAGGAACCCATCCCGGGTGATTGGGAAATCATACAGGAATCTTTGCCGCACAAAATGCGTAAAGGTCGCTGTGCGTGGATAGTTGATGTACCAGCGCAGGGTGAATTCGCATTAAAATATAACGTTCGGGTGACACCGTAGTAGCCCGTAAATTGAACGACCTGATTTGTGCAAATTCAAATCGTTCTTCATAACTCGCGCATAAAGACCTTGCCCTGAACAATGCTCTGGCGTAGCATTAAATTTTAAAGATTTCAGTTGCCCTACACGATATAAACTTATTAGGCGCAGCCACCCCTTACGTCAGCCTACGGATTGGGTGGTTATTACGGTAGAAAACCTTTAGAAATTCAATCGAGATGCTATGGGCATGGCGAAAAGTGGCGAATATGCGTGGTTTACTCGCAGCTTACTGCTACGCCACCCCCCAAACTGAGCCACTTTTCAGCGCTGCCAGCGCGGCTTCAGTGGATTTTTAGCGGTTCCCGATATATGGATGACCGCCCAAAGGTGAGCGCTCTACATGAACATAAATGATAAAATTCTCAACCGTATCTTCATGATCACCGAACGGATGATCGTGTTTGACGGACTGGATGATGTGCTCAGCCACATCGCCAAAACAGCCATCGCCCTTACCCAGGCCGAGGCGGCAACACTACGCGTGTTTGACCTTGCAACCGGCACCCTCAATATCATTCAAAGCCATGGCCTTACCGAAGGGTTTAAAGAACAACCTGCCATTCATATCGGCGAAGGGATCACTGGTACTGTCGTGATGACCGGCCAACCCTACTTCACCACCGATGCCCTGCAGGATAGCCTATGCAAAAACGCTGATGTAGCCCAAATGGAGGGCATACACGCGCTATTGTGCGTCCCGATGAAGACACGCAACGGTACCTTAGGATGCATTACCGTATACCGAAGAACCACCGATCCATTTCGCGAGCATGACCTCTTGTTGTTGAGTATATTTTCCTCTGAAGCCGTAGAGGCCATAGAAAAGGCCCGACTGTTAGATGAGTTAAAGAAACAAGCTACGTTGGACCCGCTTACTGGGCTGTTAAATAAACGCGCACTGCTGGACGATCTCGCAGTTGAGCTGGATCGTTCCGCCCGTCACGCGACGTCGCTCGCATTATTATTCGTGGACTTGGACGGTTTCAAGCAATTTAACGATACGCATGGCCACATTTTAGGTGATAAGCTGCTTCACGACTTCACTCAACTGTTGCGCGCGCATTGCCGCAAAATTGATCATATCGGGCGCTTTGGCGGTGACGAGTTCGTCGTCATTGCGCCACAAACCAATGAACAAGGGGCATCCAGTTTGGCGGAAAAATTACGCCAAGCGCTGGCCAATCATAGTTTTTTGACGAGCGCCGCAATAAGCAGTTATCGAACCACCTGCAGCATCGGCGTCGCAATATGCGAACCGGGTGTTACGAAGAGCGCTGAACAGTTTTTGCGTGAGGCGGATGACGCGATGTACGTGAGCAAGCGCGCCGGAAAGAACCGCGCGACGCTGAAACAACCCTAAGTGAAAAATATTTGGCCATAAGGTTGATATTTACCCATCCAACGAGTTGCAATAACGTGCTAGACTTCGCTGCATGTCTTGGCCATCCGACATCCCAGGAACTCACTACATGCATCGCGCGCTCATCGTATTTTTGTTATTTGCGGTAGTTTCTCCTATATGGGCCATCGGCCACAATGAGCAACAATGCGACGCGCATATCGCGGGCACGTTCAGCTACTACAAACTCGCCATCTCACGCAGCAAAGAGTGGTGCTATTCCAAAAATAAAACCGGTGATGCGCAGTGCAACTTAGAATATAGCGTCCACGGACTTTGGCCGCAATGTGACTCGGGTTATCCGGCGGACTGCAAACTCCCCTCCAGTCAATCGGAAGACGCCATAGATACCGCGCAAATCATGGACATCATGCCGTCAAAATATCTGATTAAACATGAATGGGAAAAACACGGCCGTTGCGCGGGCGTGAAGCGTTCGCAATATTTCCAGACACTCAAATCGTATTACCAAGGCCTGCATCTGCCGGTATTGCGACGGGGGTCGTACACCCACCGTCAATTGATATCCTTGATAATCGCCCAGCAACCGCGCCTGCGCGCAGAACACATTGAATTGGCCTGCGATGAAGAGATGCGCGGCCCGCGCGCGAGCGCCACCACGCTAGATGAAATCCGCATTTGTTTTAACCGCAGCGGCCAGTTTACGGCGTGTACTGAAAAAGAAAATAGCTGCTCTAAGCTTAATAAAATCGAGGTGCGAAATTGAAGCAACCCCTGCCCGCTAGTAATATAAGCTTAACCCTATCAATGGGCCGCGTAATTTCACAAGAGGCGCATCCAACCACCGATAGCCGACGATCATCGACGCGTATCGCGCGCCGTAACGCAACTCTATACGACTGTCCCCCACTGTCGTAGCATTAAACGTGTGCGCGCCGACTTCGCCGCCAAGACTCGCGATGCGGTTGATTCGATATTCAAATGGTATAAAAAAATTTACGCCCTTTGTAGTACGGTTACCCACCAGGTCGGAACCACCAAAAGCAAATCCCAGCGCTAGATTTTCGTTCACAATACCGCGATACATGAGTTGCCAAGAACGTAACGTCAAGTTGTGTATCACACCGTCTTCCACGTAATTATTATGTCGAAACCCCACCGCAAACGGGCCGACCCCCGCGCTGGTGCGCACATCGCTCGCACCTAACCCCTGCGCAATATAGAGCCTAGCGAGGCTAAACTGCGCATAAGGTACTAACACGTCGCCTTCTTCACGCAACGGAATATCTGTGCGCGACATCATGCCGGTGGCAAATTGAAAGCTGCGCTCACCGATTTCTATCAGCGGCGAAAACATCCAACGCATAAAATCGTTAATCATCGATCCGAATAAGTAGTCCGTGTACCCCTCGGTTCCCAGGGTTGGCGACTTCGGCGTGCATTCATAGACGTATGTGCACTTGTTATCATCTGCGGTGTCCGCAGGCGGTGACTTGGTACTGGTACTGGCGGGTGGAGTAGACTTTTTCGGCGTAGCGCCTTCGCCTTGTGTCGCGTCTTTTTCAAAGTCATCCAGAACCCCGCCTGCGGCGTTAGACGAGACACCCCCCATAAATACCGTGACAACCAGGCTTAACAAAAACGTATGCGGGATAGGCTTCCACATTGAATTATCCTTCTACGACGCAACGAAAGGGCGTTATAATGGTAGCATCCCTCATAGGAGGTCCGCCATGGTGTACGTGCGCACATTTGCAGAAATCGGCATGAACGATATCGCCGAGGTGGGAGGCAAAAACGCCTCGTTGGGTGAGATGTATCGAAGTCTAACCCCCAAAGGTGTAAAAATCCCCTTTGGATTCGCAACGACCTCTGCCGCCTACCATTATTTTTTGTCTGCGAACAACTTAGACAAAAAAATCGCGACCGCCCTCGCTGAACTCGATGTCCGCGATACCCGCGCACTCACACAAACCGGTGCGCGCATACGCCACTGGATACGCACTGCGATACTACCCGCCGATTTGGCGGAGGCCATACGTAACGCATATCGCGCGTTGGAACAGGAATATGGCCCTAACCCTGACGTCGCCGCACGCTCCTCGGCGACCGCCGAAGACCTGCCTACGGCGTCGTTCGCGGGCCAACAGGAGACCTATTTAAATATACGCGGGTCACAAAATCTGCTCGAGACTTGTCGCCATGTCTACGCGTCGTTGTTTACCGATCGCGCGATCTCTTATCGCGCCGCGCAAGGTTTTGCGCATAGCGTTATTGCACTGTCCATCGGTGTGCAAAAAATGGTGCGGGCGGACTTGGGCGCGTCCGGTGTGATGTTCAGTATTGATACCGAAACCGGTTTTCGCGACGTCGCGTTTATCACATCTACCTATGGCCTGGGTGAAAACATCGTCCAAGGGAAAGTGAACCCCGATGAGTTCTATGTCCACAAACCTATGTTAGAAGCAGGCAAACGCCCGATACTTAAACGTCAGTTGGGTACCAAGGCCATCAAGATGATATATACGGCCGATCCGGTGGCCGGGCAATCCACGCGTGACGTACCGGTGCGCGACGCGGAGCGCGCACGATTTTCCATTGATGACGAAGACGTCTTGCAACTCGCCCGTTATGCGATTGAGATTGAACGCCATTACACGGCACGTGCGGGGCACCCGACACCGATGGATATCGAATGGGCAAAAGACGGTGAATCCGGCGAGTTATTCATCGTGCAAGCCAGGCCGGAGACCGTCAAGTCGCGTTCGGACGCTCAGTTTCACGAGATTTATCACCTCGAACGTCGCGGCCCCTTAGTCACACAGGGCAAGAGCGTCGGCCAAAAGATCGGCGCCGGAAACGCGCGCGTGATTATGGAGGCCGCGCAGATGCATGATTTGCGCGAAGGTGAAGTGCTGGTCACCGACATTACGGACCCCGATTGGGAGCCGGTGATGCGTCGCGCCGCCGCGATCGTCACCAATCGCGGCGGGCGCACGTGCCACGCGGCAATCGTTGCGCGGGAGTTTGGTATCCCCGCTGTGGTCGGCTGCGGCGACGCCACGCAAAAAATCCACGACGACATGCCGCTGACCGTCTCGTGCGCCGAAGGTGATAGCGGTTTCGTCTATGCGGGCATACTGCCGTTTCAATCAGAACGCATAGACCTGTCCAAGCTCGCGCAACCGAAAACCCAGATATATCTCAATATCGGAAATCCTGAACAAGCATTCGACGCCTCATTTTTGCCGGTGACCGGCGTAGGATTGGCGCGTCTCGAATTCATCATCAATCACAGCATAGGCATACATCCGCGCGCGCTGCTCGAACCCCAAGCATTAGATGCCGAGACACGCCACAATGTCGAACAACGTGCCGCGGGTTATCCGGGGCTTACTCAATTTTATGTATCGCGCTTGGCCGAAGGCATAGGCACAATCGCCGCAGCGTTCTATCCACGACCGGTCATTATGCGTTTTAGCGATTTCAAATCTAACGAATACGCCGCGCTATTGGGTGGCACCGCGTTTGAGCCGGTGGAAGAAAATCCGATGATCGGCTTTCGCGGCGCGTCGCGCTATCCCTCACCGCAATTCGCCGAGTGTTTTGCATTAGAATGCCAAGCGGTAAAATTCGCTCGGGAAACGATGGGGCTGGACAATATCGCGGTAATGATCCCGTTTGTGCGCACCGTACAGGAGGCACAAGACGTCATCGCGTTGATGTCTAAACACCAGTTGCGCCGGGGAGGCAATGGGTTGCGTGTCTATATGATGTGTGAAATTCCGGCGAATGCGTTGCTGGCGAAACAATTTCTAGAGCATTTTGATGGCTTTTCTATTGGTTCTAACGATCTGACCCAACTTACGCTGGGTGTGGACCGCGATTCGGGGTTGATTGGCGGGGTCGATGAGCGCAATCCCGCGGTATTGCAATTGATGGACATGGCGATTACAGAGTGTCGGCGTCAAAAAAAATATATCGGCATCTGCGGACAAGCGCCGTCCGACTTTCCAGAAATCACGCATTGGCTAGTGGAACGCGCGGTTGATTCAATTTCGCTCAATGCGGATAGTGTGTTACGCATGACTCAAGTTGTGTTGGACACTGAAACTGAATTGGGACGTTAAGCTTCCGCAGAATGTGCCGATATGCTGGATTGCAACCCACAATTAAAGGTACACCATTGAACACGTCTGTCGCAAAGGGGTCGGCATCGCGATGACCTATCCCAATAAAGTGAACCCCGCGCCGCCGCGTAAACCTGTTCTACTATTAATTTTAGACGGCTTTGGCATTAACCCGGGCAAACGCCACAATGCGATCGCATTAGCACGTACGCCGCGCTTTGATGAGTACTTTGACACCCACGCCCTTACCACGCTAGAGGCCTCCGGGCGCGCCGTAGGCCTACCGGAAGGCCAGATGGGCAACTCCGAGGTGGGGCACATGACGCTAGGCTGCGGCGCCATCATTGCTCAAGATTTAGTTCGTATCGACGATGCGATTACCGATGGTAGTTTTTTTAAAAACGCCGCGATTAGCGCTGCCTTGCGCCATGCAAAACAACGGCAGCGTCCGGTGCATTTGTTGGGCCTGGTCTCCGACGGCGGTGTGCACAGCCATATCAATCATCTGTACGCGCTGATTGATTGTTGCGCTCAGCATCGCGTCAGCCCCGCATTGCATCTTTTCGCGGACGGGCGCGACACGCCCCCCAAATCCATTCTAAATTTTTTGCCCGAATTGGAAAAACGCCTGCATCAGGCCAATGGTCGTGTCATGAGTATCTGCGGCCGCTACTACGCCATGGATCGTGACCGGCGTTGGGAGCGCACGCAATTGGCATGGAATGCGTTGCTCCACAATCAAGGCCGTCACGCCGCAGACGCGCGTAGCGCCATCGAATTCGCCTACGCCAACGGCGAGACCGATGAATTCATACTGCCCACCGTGCTTGAGGGCGCCACTTCGGTCGCCAAGGACGATGCGGTCATCCTGTTTAATTTTCGCAGTGATCGCTCGCGCCAATTAACCTATCTGCTAACTAGCGCGGAATTTACGCCGTTTGAGCGCGGCGATTTTCGCCCGCTGCATGTGACTTGTTTGACCGAATATGATGAGCGTTTTCATTTACCGGTGGCGTTTGCGCCAAAAACCCCAAGCACCGCATTAGGTGAACTCGTCGCAAAAGCGGGACTGCATCAATTTCGTTGCGCCGAGACCGAAAAATATCCTCACGTCACATTCTTTTTCAATGGCGGCCGTGAAACCCCCTATCCCTTTGAAGACCGCCACATGGTGCCCTCACCCAAGGTGGCGACCTATGATTTAGCGCCGGAGATGAACGCCACAGAACTTGGCAATCGTTTGGTCACGGCCTTGAGCAGTGGTAAATATGGTTTTATCCTCGCGAATTTCGCAAACGGCGATATGGTGGGTCACACCGCCGTACAAGACGCCGTGGTGAAGGCGGTGGAAGCCCTGGATCGCGAGGTCGGTCGCGTGCTCGACCATGCACAAGCCTGTGGCTACAGCATAGTTTTGACTGCGGATCACGGCAATTGCGAACAGATGATAGACCCCGTGACGGGTGCGCCCCATACCCAACACACGACCTTCCCGGTGCCTTGTATGGTCATAGACCATGAATATAAGCGCCTTACGACCGGGGGGGGGTTAGCCAATATCGCAGCCACTGTACTGCAATTAATGGGACTGTCGACACCCCAGACGATGAAGTCGTCACTGGTGTTAAAACAATAATCTAGACAATTCGTTCGCGTACGGCAGGCATTCTATGAATTCGATGCGGGAGGATGTGATCTACTACCAAAAATGGTAGGCGCGATTGGACTCGAACCAACGACCCCCACCATGTCAAGGTGGTGCTCTAACCAGCTGAGCTACGCGCCTGTCGTTAAGGGTGCGCAAATTAACATGAAACGCACGCCCTGACAAGGGGGACGCGTTCCATACTTACAATTTAAATAACTTTTCACGATAATAGGCCAGTTCCTGAATAGATTCTCGGATATCGTCCAAGGCCAAATGGCTGCCTGCCTTTTTAACCCCCTCCAGAACGCCAGGCGCCCACAGACGGGCGAGTTCTTTGAGGGTGCTAACATCCAAGTTGCGGTAATGAAAAAACTGCTCCAGCGCGGGCATACCGCGAAATAGAAAACGGCGATCCTGACAAATACTATTACCGCACATAGGGGATTTGCGCTCCGGTACCCATAAACGCAAAAACGCCAACGTACGCGCCTCGGCCTCGGCCAACGTAATCGTGCTTTCACGCACGCGTTGCAAAAGCCCTGACTTACCATGCTGTTTTTGATTCCATTCATCCATGCGCGCCAACTGCGCTTCGTCTTGACGGATGGCCATCACTGGCCCCTCGGCCAAGATAGTTAACTGTGCGTCAGTGACGATGGTCGCGATTTCAATAATGCAGTCTTGATCCGGATGCAGGCCGGTCATTTCCAAGTCTATCCAAATCAAATGGGTGTCGTTAAGCTGCGTCATCGTCTCAGTAAACCAAAAATACCCTTTACAGGCGGAAGGATTGGCCTATACTACTGCTGCATCCTAACACGCTTGGCAGAGTATGGCGACCTTTGGAATAGTATTCTTAATCCTCTTAGCGATCGGATTAGTGATCGAAAGTGGGCTTGCGCAACGTCATATCCACCACATTCGCCACCATCGTGATGCCGTACCCAACGCATTCAAAAATCACATCGACTTGACCGAGCATCAGCGCGCGGCCGACTACACTATCACCAATACCGTATTTGCAATGTTAGAACTATTTTACAACACGATCGTGTTATTAGTTTTCACGCTTGGTGGGGGGTTGAATTACGTAGACCAATCGCTTGCG
>Ga0224495_10003233_pt1 | contig 10122 bp, 8 predicted proteins | sample SF_Jul11_sed_USG_FD_168128 | JGI IMG/M metagenome (GOLD analysis project Ga0224495, IMG submission 168128) | Sediment microbial communities from San Francisco Bay, California, United States - SF_Jul11_sed_USGS_4_1 | ecosystem: Environmental > Aquatic > Marine > Sediment | place: USA: California...
AGGCCGATTAGCGGTAGACCCGCAACCGGCGTATTTCCAGTCGTTGATCCCCAATGGAAAACCGCAAGTCCATCCCATCGTGCATCTGATCGCGAAACCGGATTGTCACGGCGCCGGGCATCCACACCAGCCCCTTGGCGTGATCGTACTCGGCCTGTTCCCCGCGAATCTCAATTTCCGTCCCCTGGTTCAGCCGCACCGAACCGGTCAGCACCACCTGCCCGGTTTCCCCGAAGACCCTGGCCTCCCGGGATTCCGCCCGAAGGGGGGTTTCGTCCTGCGGGCCGGTTGTTTTGGGTTTGTTCTGAATCGTCATGGTGACGTTCTTCAGCAGGGCCTGGTGCCTGGGCTCATTATAGTCCGCGCTCCGGGCCTGAAGCTCCCAGGACACTTGATTGCCCGACATCTGCTGGATGTTCACCCCTTGCAGGGCCAGGGTGGAATCCCCTCCATCTCCCTCCATACTCAAGGTATCCGCCGGCTGCGTTTTCTCGTCCGGCACCACCAGCATATAAAAAGACAGGGTGGCGCTGGTCATGAACGCCACGAATAAGAGCAGTCTTTTCATGGAGCCCCTCCCTCGGAGGCCATCCCGCCCCGGGGCAGGGTGTTCCGCACCGAATCCAATGCGGCGTCCAAATCCGCCTGCCGCAACAGAAAGTCCCCGGTGCGATCCTCGGCGTGGACCCCATGCTCGGCGATAAAACTCTGAAGCCGGTCCAGAGCGGCGCGCTGACAGACCCGCGCCAGGTCCGCGCCGGTAAGCCCTCCGGCTGCCCGGGCCACCCGGGTCAGATCCACATCCGGGGCCAGCGGCCGTCCGCGCAGGTGCAGCGCTAGAATCTCCTCGCGCTCCTGCGCCTCCGGCAAGGCCAGGGGCACCACCATTCCAAAGCGCCCGGGGGAAAGCAGGGCCGGCTCCACCCATTCCATGCGGCTGGTGGCGCCAATCACCATCACATCGCTGACGGAATCCACCCGATCCAGCTCCGCAATGAGCTGCCCCAAAAGCCGCTCCCGACCCGGGGCGTCCTGGGCAAGGTCGCGGCGGGGAAACAGGGTGTCCAATTCATCAAAAAACACAATGCAGGGCGATGCCTGCTTGGCCTTGGTAAAGACCTGGCGCAGCGCCTTCTCCGATTCTCCCACCCATTTGGAGAACAGGGCGGCGGCATCCACGGTGATAAAGTTCAACCCGCTCTCGCTGGCCAGAGCGCGCACCAACAGGGTCTTGCCCGTACCGGAGGCTCCGGTGACCAGCACTCCCCCCGCGCGACCCATGCCCGCCCGCTGGAACAGGCGCGGATGGTGCCGGGGGAGATTCACCACCGCCGTCAGGAGCGCCCTGGCCGACGCCAGCCCGCCCACATCGGCAAAACTCAGATTGGGACGCTCGGCAAAAAACTCCCGGGTCGCCGTGGGTTCAATGCCCTTCAGCGCCTCCATAAAATGCCGCATGAACACCCGGGTTTGCTCCGCCAGTGCGTTCACCTCCAACTCGGCCAGATCCTCGCGGTGCAACACCTCCTGCAGGGCATGCATCCCGGCCTCCTTGCACAGCACCTCCAGATCGGCCCCCACGAAGCCGTGGGTAATCTCCGCCAGCCGCTCCAGGTTCACATCCCCGTCCAAGGGCATCCCCCGGGCATGAATGCGCAGAATCTGAAGCCGCCCCAGGCGGCTGGGGACCCGCACGGAAACCTCCCGGTCAAACCGTCCCGGACGGCGCAGCGCATGATCCAGCATTTCCGGTAAATTGGTGGCGCCAATCACCACCACCTCGCCCCGGGAAACCAGGCCATCCATCAGCGCCAGCAATTGGGCCACCACGCGTTTTTCCACCTCACCGGTCACTTGATCCCGCCGGGGGGCGACCGCGTCGATTTCATCGATAAAAATAATGCTGGGAGCCTTGCGTTGGGCTTCCTCGAAAATTTCCCGCAGCTTGGCCTCGCTCTCCCCGTAAAATTTATGGATGATCTCCGGCCCATTGACCCGGATGAAGTGGGCCTTGACCTCGCTGGCAACGGCGCGGGCGATGGTGGTCTTGCCTGTGCCCGGAGGACCATAGAGCAATACCCCCTTCGGCGGCTCAATGCGCAGCCGGGCAAAGAGCTGGGGATACTTCAGCGGCAGCTCGACCATCTCCCGGATGCGCCCCAGTTCCTCCTCCAGCCCGCCCACATCTTCGTACTTCACAGTGTGCAGCGTCACCACCGGCGGCCGGGTCTGCTCCTGAATGCGCACATCGGTATAGGGGGTGCACACCCCGGCCTCCGCCTCCGGCTCATGGCTCGTCACGGTAAAGCGGGTGGGGCGGCGGGAGAGCAGGGGCACATGCACCCGGTCGCCCTGACACACCACGCGCCCAATCAGATGCTGTCGAATGCGGGTCACCTCCTCCGCACCCAGGCTCGCACGCTCCTGCGGCGCCAGCAGCAGGGTGCTCAGGGGTGCCGCGGGGTGGGCCGCAATGCGGATGCGCTCATTCAGAGCGATGCCCGCATTTTCCCGCAACAACCCATCCAAGGCGATCACGGTGCGGCGGAGTTCATCCGGCGGCAATGGCCAAACCCGGGCCAGGGTCTTCCGCTCTCCCTCCAGCAGCACCACCTCGCCGGGCGTCAGGCCGCACGCCGCCATCACCGCCCCGTGAATGCGCACCCGGCCCTGTTCCACATCTTCCAATTGCGATTCCACCACCCGGAGCCGCGGAGTATGGGCGGGCTGAGGATCGCTGTTCAAAAGCTCGTCAAAACGAGGGTTCATGGCACGTTGGGAAAAAGGAACGCTGCTCCGGTCTATCTTCGCGGAATCCGGGTACTTTCGCCAAAGGGCCCGTCCTCCGGGACCTGAGTGTAGATGCGAAGGCGGGGACTTGGCAAACCCGCAGCAATACCCATGTTCCGTCTTTTCGCCCTTTTCAAATTGATCCTGGCTCCGCCTTTTGCCGCGGGGGACCCCACCGCACCCCGTCCCGGCCTCCCTACGCTCCGAAATGCGAGCCTGTACGGCATCGTATCGTTTCTCCCGCCGTTGAGACCCGCGGCAGGAATTGACGGGCGCCTCAAGAACCTTGCGCCATTGCCATTTCATTATTATCATCCTAATACAATGGCATATTCGGGACAGGAGACAGGAACCGCATACCGCTCCATCATTTCAAATGGGTTGTTCCCCGTTCTTGGAGGAATTGTTCACTTCAGCCCTCAATCCCTAGCGGAGATATCCATGCATACCAAATATAATCGTCGTCAGATTCTTAAAGCCTCGGCGGGACTGGCCGGTCTGGCTGGGTTGGGATTCATGCCGGGATTCGCCAGAGCGGGACAAAGCGGCCCCTGGTCCACCAGGCCCAGCGCCTCCGTGAAGGAAGTTAACTTTGTGGGCTGGCAGTATGGGGAGATTTACGCCAAGATCGGCGCCCAATTCGAGAAAGACTGGGGCGTGAAGGTCAATTCCAACCTGTCGGGATTCAGCGAATACTTTCAGAAATTCACCACGGCTTTTGCCGGGGGCGGAAAAATTGATGCCGGTATGGGTTTTGCGGCGGAATTGCGCACCTGGGCCGAACAGGGGATCGCGGAACCCCTGAACGGACTGCCGGGGTTGGATGAATATGTGAATGACTTCACGCCCATCCAAAAAGCCATTGCCACCTTTGATAACAAAGTATGGGCGCTGCCGTACTTCTCCACGGTCTGGGTATGGAACTATTTCGAAGACAACCTCAAAAAGGCAAAAATCAACAAGCCTTTCACCAGTTATGAGGAACTGCTGGATCACTCCCTGAAGGCGAAGAAAGACAAGGTCTGCGAGTATCCCATTCTGTGGATCGCCGGGGTCGGTCCGGAACAGCTCCCGGGCACCTGGTATTCCATGACCTGGAACCGTGGCGGCACCTTCTTCGACAAACAGGGCAACCACCAGCTTGGGCAGGGCTCCGTGGCGCGGGAAACGCTGAAATTCTGGGTGGATACCTTCACCAAATACAACATTGCCGACCCGGAATCCCTAAAGGTGCAGTTCACCGGGTCCGCCAAGGCCTTCATGGCCGGCAAGAACTTATATCGCGGGCCGAACCACCACTACGGGCTGAACCTGATCAATGATCCCGGTCAATCCGCCATTGCCGGCAAGGTGAAGATGGTGCCCATGCCCGGGGATGGCCGCACCATGGCCAATGGCGGCGTATACTTCATGACCACAGCCAATCAAAACAAGGAGTGGGCCTGGAAACTGTTGCAGTATTTGGGGGGCCGTACCCAGGATGGGGAATATACCCAAGCCAACCGGCTGGCCAGCGATGCCATGCTGGGCAGCGGCTACAAATCCGTGATGGACAGCGATGTGATCGGCAAGACCTGGTCGAAATGGGGCGATGTGGCCGCTATCCGCAAGGCCTGGGGGCAAGCGACGTTCATGGGTGAAATCGTCTCCTCCGTGATGCAACCCTGGCATACCCCTTGGAACGACACCATTAATATTGAGCTTCAGAAAGCGCTCACTGGACAGCGGAGCGCCGACGAGGCCTGCGACGAGATCATCAAAGGCATCGCCAGGGCCAAAGCCGCGGTCTGAGTGGCCGCTGTTGGTTTTCACGCCCCGCCTGGAGCGCGCTCTCCGGGCTGGGCGTGATGCCGAGCGCTGTATCTCGTCTCAGTTTGGCCCCGGCATCCCCCTGGGGACCGGGTCCATTTTTTCAGACCGAATGCTCAGCCTGCCCAGGATGCCATGGCGAATTTCTCTACCCCCCCTCCTCCACCGGGCCGTCCGGAACTTTCCCGATGGAAGCTGGCTTTTTTGATGAATGTGCCCTCCCTGATCCTCATGGGCGCCGTGCTGGTGTTTCCGCTCTTTTATGCGGCCTATCTTTCGGTTTCCAAGGTAAAAATCGGGGAATTGCGCCGGGGATTTCCCTTCCCCTTCCATGGCTGGGGGAACTATGCGGAGCTGTTTCAGGATCCCCTGTTTCTCCTCTCCCTGAAAAACACTTTTGTGTTTGCCGCTGTGGTGGTGGTGGCGGAACTGATCCTCGGACTCGCCATTGCGCTTTTGATCAACCAGCAACGGCTCTGGCTCTCCCGGGTTTCAAGGCTGTTGGTGCTGCTGCCCTATGCGATTCCACCCATCGCCAATGGGCTGATCTGGGTTTACATCTACAATTTCAAACTGGGATTCTTGAACCGGGTGCTGTACCAGGTGGGCCTGATCGATAACTACATCAATTGGACGGGGGTTCCGGAAACGGCTTTGTACGCCCTGACCGTTCCGTATATCTGGCGCACACTGCCCTTTGCCATTTTATTGTTTCACGCCGCGTTGCAGGGAATACCCCCGGAGCTATACGAGGCGGCAGAAATTGATGGCGCGGGCGCATGGCATGCCTTCTGGCATATTACCCTGCCCATGCTCAGGCCCATGCTGGCGGTGGTGCTGCTGCTGCGCACCTCCTTTGCCTTTCTGGTGTTTGATGAGGTGCTGGCGATCACCCAGGGCGGCCCGGGGGATGTCACCTGGGTGGCCTCCTGGTTCACCTACCGCCGCTCCTTTGCACCGCCCTTTAATATTGGGCTGGGGTCCGCCTCGGCCTATGTCCTGGCGCTGATCATCGGCATCTTGGCTATTTTCTATGTCAAGCTGCTCTACCGCAAGGTGAATTGAGGGCGGAGTCTGTCACGGCCGCCCCCTGAGGAGTCCCCTATGCGAAGCACCCGCACAAAAAGCGCGTTTTTGAATCTGGCCAATCTGCTCCTGATCCTCTTTCTGCTGTTCCCCATAGTGGCGGTGGTGCAGGGCTCCCTCATGTCCGAGAAGACGGTCCATGTGGATATTCACGCCGTGATTCCGCCGGAAGTGACCCTGGAGAATTTTGTATTGGTGCTGACTCAGGGAAAATACCGGGGTGAGGTGAACACCTCGATTACCTCCACCTACATGCCGGACAATATTAAAACCTTTTACCGTGCCTTCTTGAACAGCCTGGTGATCGCACTCTCGGTGACCCTCCTCACTTTGGTGCTGGGCTCTTTTTCCGCCTATACCATTGTGCGCCTGCGCTTTCGGTGGACGTTCTGGTTCCTCCAGTCCAATCTGGTGGCGCGCTTTGTCCCCCTGATCTCCCTGATGATCCCCCTGTTCGTGGTGGGACGCTCCCTGGGCCTGATCAACTCCCTTACCGGAGTGATTCTAGCCGAGGCCGGATTTTTGCTGCCCTATGCCATTCTTATTCTCGCCCCCTACTTTCAGAGCCTGCCCAACGAGTTGGAGGATGCGGCCTGTGTGGACGGCTGCACGCGCTTTGGAGCCTTTATCCGGGTGATTTTGCCCCTTTCGGCGCCAGGATTGACCGCCTGCGGTGTAATCATGTTCATCGTTTCCTGGCATGAACTCCTGATTCCCTTGGTGCTTAACGCTCAAGTGGACTACATGACTCTGCCCATGGTGCTGTCCAGCCTGGTGGGAGATACCAATATCCTCTTCAACGTCATGATGGCTCTGGCGCTGCTCTCCTTGATTCCCACGCTGGTAATGGTGTTGCTGCTTCAAAAGTACGTGGTGCACGGCCTGGCCAGCGGAGCCTTGAAAGGGTGAGCCTCCCACGGCTGAGCGGACCCGGCGTCGGGATGGGGCTGTTCCCCGACCTCTGGTGGGTCCGCAGGCTTCAGGGTGTCTTTGTCGGGACTTGTTGTGTGTTTCTGGGAGCCAACCCCTGAGCGTCACACCAATCCGCTGTCTTTGAAATGTTGGGAATAGCGCATGTCTTCATGCTGAATGTGCGTGATCATCCAGTCCATGAGAAATGTCGCGAAATCCGTGGTGTTCAAAGTTTTCTTCTTGAACCCGATGAAATATTCAACCAGCTTGCGGACAAACTGATCATGATATCGTCTATGGCGTTCCATTTCTGGATAGTCGGTCTGCTCGAAAAGCCGTTCTTCTCTTTGGAAATGAAACACCGTGTAGTCCAAGAGCTGCATCAGTATTTCTTCTAACGTCCGTTTGCATACCCCCCCATTGACCAAAACCACCAAGTCATTCACCAGGACAATTAATATTTTATGGTCATCATCCAACTCCGGCACACCTACACTGTACGATTCCAACCATTCGAAATAATTGCTCATTCCTCACCCTCTGTTCGGAGGAAAATATCCTTCAGACCTCCCCTCGATCCCCGCGTGTGCTGTACCCTTCGCCCTCTTTGCTTGCGTGCCTAGCCTCAGAACCCCGGTCCTTCGGCTAAAAGCGATCCCCATAACTGCGTTTGAGACTGGGCATGGGATCCGACTGCGGTCCCAGCGGTGGAATAGGATAGCGCAATCCATTTTTACTGAGCGCTGCCAATCCTGTGACCACCTTGTGCAGATAGGTCGGGGGCAGGGCGATGAGCAATTCATCTTCCGCCACCCCGCCAAAGGCCCGTTCCGCGTAACAGGGCAGTGAAAGGGAGGGCTCCCCAGTGGCCAGAGCCCGCCCCCAGGAATCCGCGCAGGCGCTTTCCCCGACCACGTTAAAGGTCAACTTGCGATAGCCGGAGTATTGCAAACCGTTGATGAACAGCGCCATTTGTGCCGGCGTGGCGTAAATCAGCACCACATCGGGCGGATCCAGCCGTGCGGAAACCAGCGGCGACACCGCCAGACCGGCAAATCCCTCCGGTGCGCAGTCCATGGCCTGTTGATGGGCGATGGCATCGGCCTTGGTTTCATACCAGACACCGGCCATGAGGTCGCTGTTCAGCCATTCCTTGCTGCGGGGCATCAGCCCGACGGGAACGGCGCATTGGGCGCCCGCCAAATCCTCACCAATGACCCCCAGGGTGAGTCCCAGCATGCGCGCCTGACCCACGACTTGGTCCAGGGTTACTTTGGCCTGAGGGCGGCGCAATTTGGGCACTGCTTCCAGTTCCGCCACAGTGCGAAACCGTTTCATGGCCACCGGCAGGGTGCGCAGACGCAGATACCGGTTGAGACTCTCCACCAGGCTCGAATAATTCTGGGGGTCCATTTCTGGAAGTGCAGAGGGGGTCATGGGTAGACTCTCGGACAAATGAACACTCAATCGCAATGAATTTGCCTCAGCCTAGTCTCTCGAAGGGTGGGAAGCAACCCATGGCCCTATTGCCCAAAGCGACGCTGGCGGCGGCTGTATTCGCGCAGAGCCCGCAAAAAGTCAATTTTGCGGAAGGCGGGCCAGTTGGTGTCACAAAAATACAGCTCCGAATATACGCTTTGCCAGAGCAGGAACCCGGACAACCGGACTTCCCCGCTGGTGCGGATGATCAGATCCGGATCGGGCAGTTCAGAGGCATACAGGTAGGGCGCTATCGCCTTGGGTTCCAGGTGGTCGGCCAATTCCCGCAGACTCAGCCCCTTGGATTCCCCCTCCTTCAAGTAGGTGCGGACGGCATCCATGATCTCCTCCCGCCCCCCGTAGGCCATCACCACATTGAGATGCCGCCGGGTATAGGTCTTGGTGGCCTCCTCCGCCTCCCGGATCGCCTGTCGGACCGATTCGGGGAGCGCATCCGTGCGGCCCAGGGAGCGCACACGAATCTGATGGGTATGAATGCGCGGATGGGTGACCAGTTCCAGAAATTTGCGCTCAAACAGCGCCATCAGGCCGTTCACCTCCCCCGAATCGCGCTTGAAATTGTCCAGAGAAAATACCCACACACTGACAACATGGACCCCAAACTCCTCGCACCAGTTCAGCACCTCCTCCAGCTTTTCCGCTCCGCGGGCATGCCCCTCATTCACGGAGCCAAGATTCAGAAACCGGGCAAAACGCCGGTTGCCATCCATGATGATCCCAATATGCCGGGGGATCTTCCAGGAATGCGTCTGGGTCACCAAATAGCGCTGATAGAGCGCATAAAATGGAACCTGGAGCGCTTCGCGCAGCATGCGCCCCAGCCGCTTGAATGTGGGCGTGGAATCGGTATAGGTCGGGGCGGCGGCCCCTGCTTCCATGGGTTGTTGTATTCGCATCACATTCCCTGAGTTTCAGTCTTATTCGCCCGCCCCCCCCGTACCCGCCGGTCCGATTCTACCAGAAAACCAGATGAAAATGGGGATGAAAGTGCACCAGGCGGGACGATTGTCGGACTTCCCAGGGGGGGGATCACTTCGCCAGGACTTCCCGAATCGTGCGAAACAACTGCGAGGGAGAATAGGGCTTTTGCATCAGGGTCAGTTTGTGGGTTTCCAGATATTCGGTATCCACCATCTGATTGGTATAGCCCGTGCTGAACACCACGGGAACCGAGGGGGAGGCCGCCCGGATTTCTTCATACACATCCCGGCCACTGATTTTCGGCATGACCATGTCCAGGAGCACCATATCTATCTCATTCCGATGCGCCTTGAATACCTCCAGGGTTTCCGCCCCATCGCCCGCATCCAACACGCGATAGCCCTTGGATTCCAATATTTCCTTGGTCAGCAGTCGCACCCCCATATCATCTTCGCCAATGAGAATGGTCTCAGTGGCTATCCGGTCCCAATCTTCCGTGGGCGCCTGGAGGGATTCGGGTCTGCGTTCTTCCTGGATCAGGGGCAGAAAGACCCTGAACTTGGAGCCTTTTCCCAGACTGGATTCCACCTCGATCCACCCCCCATGCTTGCGCACAATGCCATACACCGTGGAGAGTCCCAGCCCGGTGCCGCGCTCCGGACCCTTGGTGGTAAAGAACGGCTCGAAGATGCGCTCCTGAACTTCCGGCTTCATTCCCACGCCGGTATCTGAAACGATCAGGAGGGCATAGGGAAGCCCCGCTGTCTTGCCCAAGGATTTAAGCTGAGTGTCCGTGGGAAACACCTTTATTGTGGAAATGCTCAGGGCTCCCCCATGGGGCATGGCGTCCCGGGCGTTCAAGCACAGGTTCATCACCACCTGATCCAGCGCCCCGAGATCCCCATTCACCATCAGCGCCTCCAACCCGGTATCGATTTTCAATTCAATATCCTCACCGATCAACCGCCGGATCATTTTCATCCGCTGGCTTACCTGATGGCCCAGGTCCAGGGATTTCCTGGTCAGCACCTCCTGCCGGCTGAAGGCCAGCAATTGGCGGGTCAGGTCCGCCGCGCTGTGGCTGGCCGCCAAGGCCCGGCCCAG
>Ga0224495_10003234_pt1 | contig 10122 bp, 9 predicted proteins | sample SF_Jul11_sed_USG_FD_168128 | JGI IMG/M metagenome (GOLD analysis project Ga0224495, IMG submission 168128) | Sediment microbial communities from San Francisco Bay, California, United States - SF_Jul11_sed_USGS_4_1 | ecosystem: Environmental > Aquatic > Marine > Sediment | place: USA: California...
GTTATTTAACATTCAACCGATAAAATTTAAATAAGACCAAAATTGAGATATCCGAAACACAAAAAAATAGATTTTCAGTTGATCTTGTTATTGGCGTACAACGTTGGCGGGCAAATGAAGTTTTTAGAGGCTCGCAGTCAGCAAAGCGAGCGCAAAATTAACCTCAATTTTAGCGCGAGTCTTTGCGGTTAAACGGAGAGCCTCTAAAAATTTGGGTGAGCAATCACGATAAATTCAATAGAAGATAATATATCTTTTCTTGGAAACCTATAAACTGGATAATCGAATTGCGAACCCCGAGGCGCGCGAAGTCGCGCCGAGCTTTTGCCCGCTGTTATCTGATGAAATTGCTCTCGAACATCAGCGAACCATGGATGGTGAGCGCACATAGACCAATTAATCAAATTTGATTTGCAAGGTAATCTAATAATTTTTTACCGATCATTCTGGTATTAAATTTTCGATGATCAATATCAATTTTATTTTCATCAATATATTGTGCCATTATTCTCCGTGCTATTTCCTTATCATTGCTATCTAAATCATAGACTTGAATCTGAGTACTATCACGCTGAATAATTTTATGCTTTTTCCCGTCATTTGTGGCTATAGTATATTCCTGAATAATATCACCGATATCTTCACCTGTTCTCATTTTTTTTCTATCCGAAATATTTGTAGCGCCCTTTACATGTTGAACAAATGCTTTAAGCGTATGTTTCATATACTCATTAATTGGATTTATATCCGATTGAGATTCTTTAATCAACAATTCTCGAATTAAACCCAAAATTGAATTTGATTCGTTTGTAGTTGACCAATATAACCATATACTTTTATGGCCTATTTTTTCATCAATTTCATTCAATAAATTCTGATATTCGGATGTAAGAACTGGGTTGTCAGATTTTGGGGTGATAAAAATAATAATTAATTCAGGATTATCAACTTTGAAGTCATCACTATTCAAAACTGCATGATAATATTGAAATAATTGATTCGGCGCGGATGCGCCGATTTTTATTTTATTTTCAATAATTATTCGGTAACGTTCTTTAGATTCCGGTTGACTTTTATCATAGATGCTTAATTGAATATCGATATCATGACGTTTTCCCTGAAAATCGTATTGTTCCTCAAGAGCAGTTTCAATATCTATTCTATCTTGGGATAAAATATCCTTAAAAAGATCAGGATCGTCATGATCCTTCTGGCATAGCTCTAAAAAACTTCTTAGAAATAATTCACCAATGCCATGTTCACTTGTTGGCGTTAGTAAATATTTTAATACTGCAGAGATACTCGGCTCATGGAGACGCGCTTTGCCTTGACTCAAAACTGTAAAAATATTCATATATATTTACCCTTTGCATATACATTAAATATTGTCATTTCATTTTGTAAACAGAAAGTATATTTAATGCGAGGCCAAGGATGGCCGAGTTCTTGTTACGAAATTTAAGCAATTTTTTCAGATAACGTTCGCGGGTACACTTGACGTTTTCAAAAGCCTGAGCCCGACTGGCGAGCGCAAACCAAACTCCAGTTTGGCGCGAGTCCAGAAGGATCAGCGAAGGCTTTTGAAAATGTGGTTGAGCAATGATGAAAAAACATAGGAAGATAAATTGTCTTTACAGAAAATACAAATGTTAGAAAGTAGAATTGCGAAACCCGAGACGCCGTTAGGCGTCGAAGCGTGTACCCGCTGTTATGTGCTGAATGTGTTCGGAAAATCAAACACAAATATGACAAGGATGTCATATTTGTTACGATATTATTTTTTGAAAATATGAAACTTTAAATCATAACTGCCCCTTTTAGCCAGCCAATCAAATTTTTCCAACTTAACAGAAAATAATCCAATATTTGATTGATAATTAGTACCATGCAAAATGGCCTTTATAATTGAAGTTGGTAAATCTGAGCCAATAGATTTATAGAATAATAGTCCTGCTGCTGATAATAGTTTTTGCTTAGCCATTTTTTGAGAGGCCCGTGAGTTAACATTAAGTACTATTTTTAACGAATTAGCCGCATGTTTGTTCCCGGATATGTAATATGCGATATCATTTGCATCGAAACCTTTTTCCAGTTTGATATAAGTAGAACAAGCGAACCACTCATTATTTCCTATGGGAGAATAATAACCGGGTTTAATGCCTTCTGTTAAAAGAAAATCCTTGGCAATATAAGGTGACCATCCCTCAGATTTTTCTATTACTGGTGGATTTTTTTCAATTCTCACAATGTTATAAATTTCACTGATCGAATTCTTGACATCTGACTTATTTTCGATCTGATATATTGATAATAATGAATACCATCTATCTAATAAAGTTGTCCGGATATGAAATTTAAATATGGCGTACATTTTTGAATATTTTAGAATTTCTGGATTTTTAATAAAATGTTTTAACCTCAGAAATGATTGCTCATAAGCGACATATATACTCATAATATATAAAAATGGAATATATTCAATCGTTAGTAAAAGGGGAGTATAAAAATCTTGAAAAGTCTCTTTCTTAAAAAATCCTTTATAGTCTGAACTTATGTTATTAATTGCATGAACAAATAAAAGCAAACCAGAAACAATTAATATGCCATTTATTACCTTGGCTACCTGCTTGTATTCATCTTTGGATTGAGAGAATGCCTGGAGACCACCAAGCAAAACAAATATAGGGACAACAATTATTTCCGATACAAGATTCAGCGAATAAAAATTTATTAGGAATTCGATTAGAGCTGAAATTTTTAGGAAATCCATAAGTAAGTTTTTGAAAAAATTTCCGGTTTTTTTTTCAGAAATAATTTTAAATAGAGAAAATATACCAATCGAAAAATACCAAATTACAGTGTTTTTTATTTGACTTGAATCCCATAAATTAATTAAGTAAAGGCCATATACACTTAAGCACATATATGTACTCAGAAAAAATAAAACCAATAATATCTTTATATGGAAAAATCCCTTAAGAACAAGTATTAATGATCTCCTTACTTCTTGCATGTTAGAAGAGAATAAAACATACCCCGAAAATACTAAGAACCAAAAAATAATAGATATTTCTCGATTACTTAATATATCTTTTAAAAATTCAAAATAGCAATTTGTATTGAAATAGAGTTCAGAAAAATAATTCAAAATAGACATTTAATTATACCAAAATACCTTATTGTATAGAGCTCCTGTCAATTAATATATTAAATTTTTGCGAGCCCAGGGATGGGCGAGCCGATCGATAAACCACACATTTTGCACATAACGTTTGAGGTTAAATGAAGTTTTTAGAGGCTCTGAGTCAGCAAGGCGAGCACAAACTAACCTCAAGTTTGGTGCGAGTCCTTGCGGTTAAACGAAGAGCCTCTAAAAATTTGGTTGAGCAATCACAAAAAATACAATAGAAGATATAATGCCTTTACTGAAAATCCTTTAAACTGAATTATCAAATTGCGAAACCCGAGCCGCCGAACGGCGGCGAGCTTTTGACCTCTGTTAGATGCTGTGCCGACCTCGTAGACACAAATTTGTGTTTCCTCCCATCATGTATATTCAATTTGGTGACTCAATATCTTTTAAAATAATAGGAAAATACGCCCATTTTAATTTGAATAATATTTGCATCATGTCCGATTAATAATGTTAAAATTCTTTTAATGAAGAAACATTTATTCGTTCACCGATTTATATCCGTAACAATAAATAGTTTTGTATAAAAAAAATACAGGCAGAAGTCTTTATAAATGCTGTTTTTAAGCCATTGTTTGTATTCTGCCCGAATGGATAAATTTACTCGCTTCAATTTATAATTGACAGAATATCCACAAATATATATCATATATATACAATATATATATGATTGATTTTTCATGGGATGAACGAAAAAACAACTCAAATTATACGAAACATGGAGTATATTTTGATGAAGCAAGGAGTGTATTCCTCGATGACAATGCACGGTTAATTTCTGATCCTGATCATTCAATTGAAGAAGAAAGATTTATTTTGCTTGGGATGAGTCAAAAGTTAAATATATTAATTGTTATACATTGCTACAAAGAAGATGAAAATAATATAAGAATTATTTCAGCAAGAAAAGCTACCAAGAGCGAAATTAATATTTATGAGGAGTTTTTAAAATGAGAGAAGAATATGACTTTAAAAAATCAATAAAAAATCCTTATGCTAAAAAATTTAAAAAAGCTATCAGCATAAGATTAGACGAACCAACAATTGATTATTTTAAGCAAATGTCAAAGGAAACAGGTATACCTTATCAAAATTTAATAAATCTATACTTACGTGATTGTGCTGAAAATCATAAGAAATTGAAGATAAAATGGGCTTCATGAATTTTTGTCTTCAGTCACCAAATTCAAAATAATTCTAGCGAAGAAAAAACCATTTCTCCGAAAAACCAAGGCATTGCATATAACGTTTGCGCATAACTGACGTTTTTAGATGGTCTGAGTCAGCAAGGCGAGCACATACAAAGCTCCAAGCTTTGTGCGAGTCCTTGCGGTTAAATGAAGACCATCTAAAAATGTGGTCGAACAATCACGAGATTTCAATAGCAGATAAATTGTCTTTCCTGTAAAACCATATTTTAGAAAGTAGAATTGTGAGACCGGAGCCGCCGAAGGCGGCGAACCTGTTATGCGCTGTTGTGCGAAGAAGGCATTAGTAATGTTTGCGAGACAAGGATGTCGAGCAAAATAAATAATGACTATAAACAATTTCCTGTAATAATAATCCTAGTTGCGTAAATCATAATTAATAGAAGCAAATAAAACGGCCATATTGAAAAAGAGATCAAAGAAGAAAAAAATAGTTTAAAAATACTACCTGTCGGCTTTACAAGATATAGGTCATCTGCCTTCAATTTATGGTCATGTAGTTTCTTTATAAACACGTTATATGAATTACGAAATGATTTCTCAAGAGATAAATAATATGCATCAAGCAGGAGAAAAAGCAACGTCGGCATTATGGCAATCCAAGAAAATTCTGGATGACCTTTGTCAGCTACAATCACCAATACTGCTGATACAAGGGTAATGCACCATGCTTTGGATGAGGAACTATTTGATGCCATTCTTTGAATTACGGATTGCATAATCCCTAAATGTGCCTGTACAGATTGAGAACTTTCTGTTAAAATATTTTTTGGCATATTAGTTAATTATTTTCTCGTATTTTTATGGCTTCCTCTATCCAACTGGGTAGATTAGTTTTAATATGATTATATACTGCTGAACTATCATTGTATGGTGGGTCATAAGATTTTACAATATTACCCATACTTACATCTGATATTTTAAAATAATTAAATGGATTGGCACCTTTTTTAGCTTGTTCACTTTTTGAATTTTTCAAATTGTGAATGTGGATACCTAAACACCCTTTTTTTTCAGTCCAAGCTTTTTCAATCTCATAATTTATCCATTTTCTACCATAAGTTTCTTAACCAATTAAAACAATAGCGACCGATCTTCCATATAATTGATTATCAATCCAATTTTGAATTGCTTTATCGCCACCTTTTTTAACTGTTTCCCAATCGTTATCCGTTGCCGGCTTATTGCCATCGACAATGCCCATATTTCTAACTTGTGAAGCGCGCCAATTATCGGGTTCGTAATGAAAACTATAAAATGCATTTCTTGCCATAAAGTTGTTTACAGAAAGTCTTGTATATTGTCAACGAAATTCCAATGCTTGCCATGGATGGCAAGCTGATTTAAGGAAATATAAATGCCTTTTTCGCACAACGTTTGAGGTCAAAATGAAGTTTTTAGAGGCTCTGAGTCAGCAAGGCGAGCACAAACCAAACTCCAGTTTGGTGCGACTCCTTGCGGTTAAACGAAGAGCTTCTAAAAATTTGGTTGAGCAATCACGAAAAATACAATAGAAGATAAAATATTTTTTCTGAAAATCTTTTAAACTGAATTATCGCATTGCGAAACCCGAGCCGCCGAACGGCGGCGAGCTTTTGACCTCTGTTAGATGCTGTGACATTTAGGAATCTCAAACATCATTTTGGCACGGATGCCAAATTGATTTGTAAAAAACATGTTTTAGATGATTAAGCGTGGATTCCTCGAGCCATGGTAGATTAGTGTTAATACTGTAAATTATCGCAATTAATACTATTATCTCCATTCAATCGTAAAATATTACAAGCAGTTCCCTTTAAATTTTGATGCCCTTTTTTTCTCATAATCTCACCAATAATTATTTTCATATATTCCTTGTTTGATTCTTTTTGATTTAAGCTAAATAGGGCTTGTGCGCGAACTTGGTCATCAAGTTTATTATTACCGATAATCTCAATTAAAAGATTTTTCAGATTATTACCAATATGCTCCCTTTCGCCTATTGCATAAATGATTTCTATTTGCATAAACTCCCATTTATCAATATTATTATGAAATAAATTTATTAATACATTTTCATTATAATAATACTTAAAAATTAATTCTGTTGCAGCCATTATAATTTCTTCATTTTGACTATTTAAACAATAACTAAATATTTTTTCCCATTGCACTTTATTAAGATTTGAAATATTACTTAATGATTTTAATGCAATTAAATTACTTTTAGTGTCTTTTTCTTCTAGAAGATTCAGTAGTATATCATTACCTTGACCGTCCATACTGGAAATGTAGTAGGTTACAAAATCAATTGTTCTCGGATTTTCCATAGTTTTTAAATATTTAATAGAAATTGGGATTCCTGCTGGTCCAATTTTTTTTACGATTAATTCTAACCAAACATTATATGAAAGCTCATCGCGACTATCATCATCAATAAAATTATAGATTGGAACTAAAGAACTAGGGCCTGCATTAATCAGTGCAAGGCCAATTCTGCCTCTTATTTCCGATGAGCTTTTTTCTGCAGTACGAACCAATTCATCACAAATATTATTAATACATTCCTTCTGATTCTCAATCATTTCTATTTTTTTTAATAAAGTTTCTTTATTTATCTCGGTATAATTTTTTGGGATTGCGGTAACACTTGATATGATGAACAATTTTATAATAATCAAAAAAAATTTATACCTATTAAGCATACATCTTTACCTTGAATTCTCTTTCTTAAAAAAATTACTTCTTTCATATGTAAAGACATTTTTATTAGAAAAAATATATTCAGGAGAAAAGTAACATTTTATCAACTTGGTCAAGGAAGACCAAGTAAGGAGTACGAATCAATGTCATTGCCATCTAACGTTTGCGGGCATACTTGACGTTTGAATGGGGTCTGAGTAAGCCAGACGAGCAACAAATTAAACTCCATAATTTTTGCGAGCTCTGGCTGTTAAGCGAAGACCCCATTCAAATGTGGTCGAGCAAAGCGAGACCCGAGACGCCGTTAGGCGTCGAAGCGTATGCCCGCTGTTAGGCGATGGAAAGAGCACCCCCTTTGATTTTTCAATTAATTTCGCCCCTGCCACCACCGTAAACATGGAGGTTGAAGGTGGTTTCGAATATTCAATAATTGAAGTTAAGTACACTATTTTTTTAATTCCACTTCAACACCTATTTCGATCAGAGATTTTATAAAGGCTAATAATATTGGATGATCAAAATTTTCTTTCCCACTAAGAATGAATTCTAAAGGAAAATACCATTTATAAAAATTTTCCCAATCTTTATTAAAGCAATGATAATCATTCTTTTTGGGGGTGAAAAAATGTGCGTAATTTTCTCCACTTCTTTCCATGCCTAATAAAACTTTATAGTGTTCGCTAAATAATTTATTTTCTTTAATACCTTTTTGGCTAACGAATACAACCGGATTTTTTGGCAATTGATGGAATATTTTTAAATACTCATTTCCATCCAGTAACTGTTTTATAGAAAAATTTTCATGTATAAATTCTCTTGCTTTAATTACTGCATCAAGCATTGATAAAATTGGTACCATGTACTCATGGTGTGTTAATGGTATTTGCTTTTGAATCCAAGCATAATAATTTTTTAAATATTCCTGATTATTTTCATAAATTTTATTATAATCATTGATTTCATCAGGCGATTCTATCTGTATAAAATTATCTTTAAAAACTATATATTTCTGTATATTTTTTGATTTCTCCATAAAGCTTTCCAACGGAAATGAAGCAGTTTCGCCTGGTAAATATGTCAACAAATTAGAGAAAAGGATTCCGACTAAATCACCAGTATTGGATATAAACGTATTTGAAGCAGTATTTTTAGGGATAATATTTTTTGCAGAATTCAGTATAATATTCATTGGTGCGATATATTTTTGAATATTTTTATCCAATTTCATTAGATTAGCAAATTTTTTTTGAATTTCAAAAGAATTATTGAATGTAGAATGATTTTCAATGCACCCCATTTGGATTGAGTGCGCAATATTTTCTAAAATACTCAGAGTTGAAAATAATCTATTATCACCAATATAGTTCAATGCGTTACGTCTTTCATCCTGCTCATTATTTATCCTAATAAAATTTTTAGCAAATTTTTTATCCTCAGATATATCTAGATTAAGTAGATCGTCTGAACTAAGAGGAATTTTGATCGGTACTTTTTGTTTTAATATGCCAAGGAAGAGAAATCCAAAATAATTAAAATATTTATGCAATTGGATTCGAAACTGCAACACACCATACGTTGACATCAGCAAATCATGGAAATGCCTTAGTTCATGTAAATGAACGGTCATTTTCATGGCTTTATTTTCTTTGTAATCTTTCTTAAAATCCTTTTCCAATCCAATAAAACTTTTAAGAATATAACTTTGATCTTCTTTACTTAATCCCTTCGTAACTTCATCAAAATCAATTGTAGTTACTAGTGAATGCATATGTATTGAAGCTAATGCGGCGGATAATGAGCTCATAATTAATTATACAATCTTAAAATTAAGAAATAGCACCTAATACGTTCAAATCCCTTCGGGTACACCGATTTTACATTTCTATTTTTAGAAAATTAGATTACTAGTAAAGGACAAATTATGTAATATTGGTTGATTTAGACATTCAAGAACAATGTACATTTATGTTTTTGCATTTTTGGTCTATTAGAAAATCCCTAACATTTATTACATAAGTAGGGATATTCCCGACTTGCACGGATGCGAGTCGGCACAGGGGCGAAATTGAATTATCTTCAATAGTTGAACGATCTTTACACAATCTTGGTGCTCTTTCTTTCGCCTAACGTTTGTGGATACAAGAAGTTTTCAAAAGCCTGAACCCGATCGGTGAGCGCAAAATAAACCTCAATTTTGGCGCGAATCCGGTCGGAAAAGTGAAGGCTTTTGAAAATTTGGTTGAGCAATCAGAAAATTACATAGAAGAATTCTTATTACATGATATTATTATGATTTTTGTAAGAAAAAGTAAAATTGCGAAACCCGAGCCGCGCAGGCGGCGAGCTTGTAACCACTGTTATCGGCAGTAGCTCTAAACGAAAATATACAACTTGAAACCATTGATATATATTTCAAATTATGTAGAACTTTTTAGATAGTCATTTGTAGTGGAAGAATTATTTTGTCGGCCTCTAAATCAATAAAAATCATAATTCGTAGAAATATATTACATGATGCACTTTGACCTTAAATGCGGTGAGAAATAATACATAAAAATCATCTTCAGTGAAGGCTGGTCAGGCGCATGGACAAAATCAATATTATTTTTTAAGCCTAGGAAAATAACATAATCACTATAATTCCGAGCGTCAATTAATCTTCAATGAATTATAATCAGGCGCATGGGCAAAATCATGATTCTATTTTCAAGCCTAACTAAATATCTTAATCACTATAATTCCGAGCTTCAATTAATCTTAACTGAAGGGTGGGCAGGCGAACGGACAAAATCGTAACTCTATTTTTTAAGCCTATAAAAACTACAAAGGCAAAATATTTACACTCTTGAATAAGTCATGAATAGATGAAATTCAGGCTTTTACTTTTAACTAAGATCGATATCTTTACGCCTTTTTAAAGCACACCGCATTTATAATTTCAGCATCATTAAATTATACTCAGAAAAATTATCTTAGAATAGAAAAATAAAATCTAAAAAAACCGGCCGACGAAATAACTTTAAAGCATCGATGAAATTA
>Ga0224495_10003235_pt1 | contig 10121 bp, 12 predicted proteins | sample SF_Jul11_sed_USG_FD_168128 | JGI IMG/M metagenome (GOLD analysis project Ga0224495, IMG submission 168128) | Sediment microbial communities from San Francisco Bay, California, United States - SF_Jul11_sed_USGS_4_1 | ecosystem: Environmental > Aquatic > Marine > Sediment | place: USA: California...
TAAGAATTAGGATAATAATTGCACCGATAACCCTCATAGATACTCCTCAATTGGACGTATATTGAATCATGGATATTAGTATTTCTAGAGAAGAAGTGGCGCCGCCGGTAGTATCATCCTCAATATACGTCCTTGACAGGAATATGCAATCCGCTATCACAATAGAACCGGGCGTGTGTCTGTAGCTTGGACTGCTGAACCGCAAGGGCTCATTGAATCTATTAAACTGGGTATGGTCGCTTCGCCCAATGATGTTGTAAAGAAGAATTCTGTGAAGCAAGTTATAGAAAGCCATCCTGAGTATGCGACAGAAGCAATACAACAGCTCAAAGATTCTGGGATTGAAGTAGACAAATGGTGGGATTTCTAAGAAGGGAGAAGGCGCCATCGGGAGGGCTCGAACCTTTGGCCGTACGCTACGAAGTGTAGCGCACTCCGACCATTCGTCACGCACCACGAAATGTGATGCGTTACAACTGTCTGGCTCTCAACCAGCGGGTGAGAGGTAACAGGCTGTCGCTCTACCTAGCTGAGCCACGATGGCACAATCAGGGAGTCGGCCGGGAATGCAATATTAACGTTGCTGTTTGGAACCAAGAGTAACATCGCGCTCTTGTTAACATTGAAATAACTCAAGGACGATAATGGATGCAGGGGATATGACTGAGAAATAAAAGGCAGAATACGATTATCGTAGCGGTATTGATTGGTTTTCTAATTTTATTATCAGGAATAGTAATCTACATTTCACAACCTGGACTTTACTCCCTGTTGTATCCAGTTCCTCCCAGCGAAACACCTCCAGAGGATTATGACACTGTTGAAACAATTCTAGTAGGGCCATTGCTACTGAATGCAACTGCAAATGCAACAGGAAGTATTCCGCACCAAGGACCCATTACAATCAGAATGAATCTCAAGATCAACATTACAAACACAGGGAATGAGAGCGTCACTAGTTTCCGAGCTATAAGAATGAGCGTATACAATGCTGAATCCGAATTGTTCTACACTTTCAGCTTTCAATATGATTGGAATGCCACCATTCCTTTTGGCGAAACCGTGATCTTGATTTACCAGAATCATGAAACTACGATTATGGCTCCGTACGAGCCGTTTCACATCTATGCCAGAGTCTTGGTCACATTTGATACTGATTATGAAACAGTCCTCACAACTCCTCTCATTAACGGTATGTTTGCAATTGAGTAGTCTAAACCCATCTTAAAAATAGAAATGGGGATGCATCGTCTGGCGACATTATTATTGGATAATATACCATCCCCCATAGTAACCACTGCGGTTCTACTAGTTCATTATCGATGCAGAGCCATAGCAATTAGTGAAAATGGAGTTTTTCGCAATGAGTGCTGCAATTCAAAAGAGATGACAATGACAATAGTCGTATCACTTAATACATCGTTGGCAAATCGAATCCTAAGGTAGGTTCTGGAAATGGTCGAGAACAAAGAGAAACAAGATAGGCACTTTCCTGTTTTTGCACAGGATAACTTACTCAGAAGATTACTTAGTAACTCCAAGAAATTCAATCCCTATGTTACAGATGGTCAAGTGGTTGCTGACCTTGGCTGTGGTCCAGGCTATTTCACACTCCCTTTAGCTGAGTGTGTTGGCCCCCGTGGCAGGGTCTATGCAATTGACTCAAATGAAAAAGCCATCAGAGCATTGGAAAAGAAGGCAAACAAACATGGGTATAGCAACATCGAGGCCTACGCCTCATCCGCATCTGACCTGAGTTTCATTAAAGACGGATCGGTTGACTTTGTACTTGCCAATGGCCTGCTTTGTTCCATGGCACCGCAACATCACGAGTCAACTGTCAACGAAATAAAGCGTGTCCTCAAGCCAGAAGGACAGGCGTATATTGCTGTGGACAGAGGTCGATTCAGTTATGTGGGAGAATCGGAGTGGGAGAGAATACTTGAAGGATTCAGAATCGAACGCAGGGGCGATCCCAAGATGGGGGATAGGTGGGCTGTTGTGTCCATAAAACCGTAGTAATCCTTTGCAGAATCCTGCGACGGCATAATCAGGGAGTCGGCAGGGAATGCAATATTGATGTTGCTGTTGAACATAACAAGATACAAACACAACAAGAATGAACAAGTTCTCTTGATGTATCCCAAATCATTCTAAAAAGAAGAGCGCTGCCCCGACTTTGCGAGGTCGGAGCAAGCAATAATTCCTATAGATTCAGACTATCCTATTGAGCAGAGATTTCCTGTTGAGCTAGTTTGCCTGTTACAGACAGGTAGATTCTCGTAAATACGAGAAACATGGCTGGTAGAGCGAACAGGATGAGCACGAAGGCTCCGATGGCCGCCCATGCTATGGTAATTGAAAAACCGAGATCAATCACGCCTGGAGTCATAAAATAGACTGCATAGACAGCTACTGGTAAGAAGAAGATTACAATGAGGACTACGAAGATGGTCCAAGCACCAAACACCCTCACTAAATTCTCCTTTGTCAGTCTGAACGAGGCCTTGAGACTCTCGATAGCACCCAGACCGTTTGTGGACGCAGGAAGATGCAGCATCAAGAAACCACCAACGATATAGATGTAGATGAAGGTGAGGATAGCCACAGGCAGACCCCATCCTGCCGGGAGGCTCGAGAAGCCAGTCAGAGCTGTAGCTGCAAGACCGACAAGCCACAATGGAACGAAGAAGACTAGTGACCAGAGCACCCCAGCTCCAAGATATGACCGCAGATTCTTCCTAAGATATCCGAATGCACTCTCTGCATGAGTACCACCAGTCAATATTATCTCATTTGACATTCCATAGATTGCACCAAATATCCAAGTCCCGATGGCGAAGATAGGAATGAGGAATAGGAGTCCGATTGCACCGCCACCAAATAATCCTGCTAGTGGATTGGAGCCCATAAAGCCGCTGAGCCCCTGGAAGTATGACGCAAGGGCAAGGCCAAATGCCTCCGGATCACCTGGATTGGCAAGCCACGCCATCACGAGTAATGGCGAGATTACAATCATGAATATAATTCCCACAAGTATTACTAAACCAAACATTGCTAACAAGAAACTCAACATGTTCTTCTTAGCGTATCCAAAACTTATTTTCACATCATCCATGAAAGACATGCTTTCACCTCAAACAAAATGAAACTAAAACGCATAGTCTTCTTTCAATAAAAAACTTAGGGTAGAGCTCTACAGTGCTCGGTAGAATTTTCGCTTTACCTGCTGAGTTACTATAACCAATCAGAGAGTTTACAGTAAATGCAATAACAACATTGTCGTTTTGCTTACCCTCCAAACAAAAATGTAAACACATTATCCAGTGACATCATAACAAGGAATCCGACCATCAATCCCCATGTAGCTAGCCGTTCATTACCGCCTGCATGACTCTCCGGAACCATCTCATCCCCGACGACAAAGACCATTGCGCCCGCGGCAAACGCTAGTCCATAGGGCAAGAGACCTATCGCAAAGGTGACAACAGACACTCCTAAGAAACCTCCTATAGGTTCTACCAATCCAGTAATCAGGGCAAGAACCGCAGCGTACTTTCTTGAATAACCTTCACGTACAAGTGGTGCAGCTACTGCTAGTCCTTCAGGAACATTCTGCAGACCTATCGCCACAGCCACAGACATACCAACAATTGTATCCCCGCCCCCATAAGACACTCCCACAGCAAGACCCTCCGGAAAATTATGTATTGTGATGGCAATTACTAATAACCATACTCTTGCCAATCGTGAAGATGGTCCCTCAGGTCCCTTCTTGAAATGCTCATGCGGCAAGTACTTGTCCGTCAGATGGACGAATACAGCGCCAAGTGTGAACCCGAGACCAACAATGGTGAATACACCAACCCAGCCACTCTCCTTAACCACAGAATGATCAAAAGCCGGAACAAGGAGACTGAATGCAGAGGCTGCAAGCATCACTCCTGCAGCAAATCCAAGCATCAGGTCAAGTGTTCGTCTACTAAAGTCCTTCTTAACAAAGATAGGCAGAGCTCCGAGCCCCGTAGCTCCACCAGCCAAGAGACTAGCCAAGAGTCCCATAGAGAATGGATCGGAGAATAGCTGCATGTGTAATTCCTCAAATAGCCAAGGAGACTACCTTGAGGTATAAGGCAATTACTGTTAGTGTTTGGAGAACGGAACTCGAATCAAAGGTATAGAGTTGGCCTCAGTTTCCCGAGGCCAGAGAAAAGACAAACGAATTGGGGGTGGTTGCAGTTGATGTTATTTGATTCTCACCAAAGTACCTCCAAACACCTTGTCATCATGGTATAATCTGTAAGATGCCTTATTAGCTCCTATCTTGGTCATATTGAGCCAAACAATCACGGAAGGGTCAATATGTAGGTTTGTGTATATGGTAGTATGAAGAACTAATATTTGGAGTGTGGAAGTATTGTCCGAAGGAGACCGAGAAACACCAAAGGAGCGTTGGCGTAGATCGCCTGAGCTTCTTGCTGATGCGTTTGCAGTCTGGAAAAAGGCTGGCGGAGAGCTCAACCCAAGCTCTGTTGTTGCTACAATCGATGAAGATGGTGCACCAAGAGTTGCGCCTTTCGGAAGTATGCGAGCGGTCACTCCACAACTTCTTCGGTTCATTGCTCATCGGTATCACGATACCCTTGCCAATCTGAAACGCGACCCTCGAATAATGGTAGCCATGATATGCTCACCAGACATTGCTGTGAGTGTTCGTGGCCGTGCAAGAGTGGTCGAGGAACCATTCTCTCTTGACCAGAACTATGCCCTGGTCGAGATTGACATAGATGAGGTGAAGAATGATATGCCGGTGAGAATTGGAATAGATACTGGCATCTCTATCTCACCAAGTGGACCCTTTGTAGCCTGGTGGAATAATCTCTGGGAGAGAATGGAGAAAAAATAAGTAATGGACGCACTATAATGCAAATGAATCGTTCTAGCTGGACGAAATATACTATTCCGGCACTGATAACAGCTCTTCATATCGAACAGCAGGTTGACCATCTTTACGTCTAGAACACCAGATTCCAAGAAGGCAGATACCAGTAACCCCGACCAAAATTCCTACGAAAAATGGTGTGACTATTGATGATTGAACATACGTGGTGATTTGGGTCTGCGTCGTACCAGTCTGATCAATATAATATATTTCAGCATGCAGATTGATCGTTGCCGCTGAGATCGTGTTCGAAAAGATGACATACCAGTCATCGTCATAGGGAACCGTGAAATTAAGACTGTGACTAGTAGCTTCAATGTGCTCATACAACAATGAAGTCTGATTATTCAGCCACCTACTGTAGTTGCCGCTGTCACAAATCGCGAACTCGATAGTGATATCAGCTGAAAAAGTTCCTACAATCCTCCAGCCACTGCTTGCATTTCTATGAACTGTATAAAACTGTCCGTAGCCAAGATTCACATCTATATCGTGAGCATAAACCCCCATTGGTAACAGAAAGATACCTAACAGGACTATAGTAAGTAATATCTTCTCTCTCATGAAAGTCCCCAATATACATTCACAAGGAAGGATTTCTGATTTGTCTCCTAGGAATATTCATTCTACCAGAGTCAAGCCATAAAATTATCGTGGACTTTAGGGGACTACTGTGCCTAGGAAGCATCTACACCTCATTCGAGCCTCTTCACTGTCGCAATGTTTCTACTCAAAAGGTCGTTCTGCTGGACGGCGGGATGTTGTACGACCACCACTATCGACGCGTTTCAGTGCATTCCTTATTTCCCTTTCTGCCCATCCCTCTGCCCCGTTCTCAGCCCCCCAGAAATCCAGACGGAACAACCCCTCTCGTCCACCGCTGGCAAGAACAGTCACAACTAATTCTCTCCAAGTGGCTTTGTGTTCTACGATTACTGTAACTGTTAGTGTCTGTGAATTTCGAAGCATTAGTTTGTCACGGATGAATACACCGACTGTACCTTCTTCAAAGTCCCAGACTCTACTGTACTTATTTGCAAAGCCACTGTGCAAGAATTCCAGTAGAGGCGTCAGGCAGTAGTCTTCAGCTCGAATTTCGATTGGCATCCAAATCTCCCTCTCATCACGGTCTAATCTTGCTTTACACGGTCCTGTTCTCTGAACAGTTTCTGCAAAGCGCGTTTTCTCATGAAATCTTTTGAATGAAAGAAGAAAAGGATTTGCAGACAAACTGCTCTTTCCAATGTAGGTGCTCTTTGTAGATACGATGCTGTACATAAGTAAGTGGTGAGCCCGGTGCGACTTGAGTTCAAAACCAATAGAGTCGTTTAGAGAATATGAATTAGCTATCCCTCCATAGAGAAGTCTCTCTATGGTACAAAAATACAAAAATAAGCTATCTATATTATCAAAGGATATCGGGGAGATTACCTTGGCGACCTATGACCTAATTGTTGTTGGCGGAGGTCCAGCAGGTGCTACCTGTGCCCGAAGAGCCGCTCAACGTGGGCTTGAAGTATTGGTTCTTGAAAAGGCACATCATCCACGGCGAAAGGCCTGTGGTGGGGGTATCACAGTCAGAGTGAGGGATGCCCTAGACTTTGATTTGTTCTCTGTGATTGAGCGCGAAGTATACGGAGTGAGAATATACTCTCCTGGCGGATTGATTATCGAGCAGTCGTGTTCAGAGGCTTCCGGATTCACTGTTCGTAGAGAAGACTTTGACTCTCTCCTTCTTGATAAAGCCAAAGAGGTAGGAGCAGAGGTCATTGAAGGAGCTACGGTCACAGATGTCATAGAGGAGTCTGGTTCAGTCCTTGCAGTCACCGAGGATGCGACATACAATGGTCGTCTACTTGTGGGGGCTGATGGTGTCAACAGCGTTGTTGGAAGGAAAACGGGTATCAATAACGGTTGGCGAGATGATGAGGTGGGTCTCTGTATAGAAGCATCTGTCCCCTTGGATTCCTCCGAGATCTCAAGGATTGTACATGAGAAGTCCCTCGTTGAGATCTACTTTGGGCCAGTTCTCTATGGCTATGCATGGGCTTTTCCCAAGAAGACAGAGTTCAGTCTTGGTATAGGTGTACGCATTAGCAAAATGGAAAATTTCAAGGACGAGTGGAAGAGGTTTGTTGCTGGTTTTGAAGAGCGTCATTCAGTCAAGTGTGACATGCGTGATGCCACTGCAGCCAGACTACCACTACGCGGTTCAATTAGGAACACGTGTTCTAAGAGAGTTATGCTAGTTGGAGATGCCGCTGGATATGTAGCTCCTGTCACCGGTGAGGGAATCATTTACGCAATTGAATCTGGAAAAATTGCCGCTGAGGTAGCTAGTGAAGAAGCACCAAAGGCACAGAATGCAAATGTGTTCTCATATGAACAGAGATGTAAGGCGGCTTTCAACCAGGACCTAGTTATAGCTCAGTCATTAGCCAAACTTCTCCTGAAATCCAACAAGAACATGGAGTTAGCCTGTCAAGCAGCATATACTGACCAAGTTATGAGAGAGTATGTCATGGAACTCGTAATGGGCATAAGAGCATACAAAGAGTCAAGAGATCGCATTGTCAAACGCTTACTCAAAAGACATCCTATGAAGGCATTGAAACTAGTGGTATAGACCTCGAAGATTCGGTGCACGATGGTGGGCCCGGGGCGACTTGAACGCCCGACCTACAGGTTATGAGCCTGCTGCTCTACCAAGCTGAGCTACGGGCCCAGGCAGTCACTTGGTGAAGGTTGAGCAAGTGATTTGGGATATTAACGTTGCGAATGGAAACTCAAACTCGGAAGTAGAGTAAGTTACCAGTTCATCATATGCTACACTCCGATTCTAAAAAACCTACGAGTGCAATGAAATATAGCTGCAGGAATTCTCCGACTTTATATTCCCGAATCAAAACTACGAGAAAACTACTAGGGTTTGCTCATATGATTCTCATGTTCACTTCTGAGCATTGTGTGTGGTGTGATATACTCAAGAGGATGCTTAATGAAGAGTCAGAGGAGCTTGGCGGTCTCCAACCAATTTTTGAGGTAGATGTCGATAGACACCAACACATAACAGAAGCCTATGGGATTCTTGTTGTCCCAACTCTTGTTGCAGGTATGCAAAAGATCTCTGGGGTTCCAACGCAGTCTGACTTGAGGTCCTTTCTCCTCCACCTGAATCCTGTACCACAATCTCAGTCAGAACGTGCAGCTCCGAGTCATGTGTTACGCGAAGTACATAATTTGAGAGGATCTCAAGGGGAAGAGAAATCTGTCGTGCGAACATTGTAGCAATTTATAGATCTCAAACTCCTTTGTAGCCTCCTGCGCAATCTTAATAACTACTTAGCAAAGTTCGCTGTCCAAACAGCCCCGATGGTGTAGTCCGGCCCAGCATCTAGGGTTTTCGACCCTATGACCCGGGTTCGAATCCCGGTCGGGGCACCATTTTCCATTATATCATTCAAAAAGGAGATTTTGAGATTTCCTTCACTTTCTGTAAAGATAGATAGACAAGAATCTCAATCAGTTCCCGCATGTGCTATGTGCAGAAGGGGAAATATAACAAGAGTAGGATAAGTAACTCATTTTTGAATCACACCAGAGAGTGATTCTAGCAACACTTTTTTGGATGAGCGACTAGGAGTTCTAAGATGAGGGCATAGATACCATGACAATTATGCTTACGTACACGAAAGAGGATGGTACACAAGAACAGGTCGAGTATGAAGAGTATGTTGAAAATATTGCACTCCATTTACATGGGATAGCCAGTATTGATCTGACCCCTCTTGCTACCTGCACCAGCCTGAAGGACCTCTATCTGCGTACGAATCAGCTCAAGTCGATAGACCTGAGTCCTCTGGCCACCTGCACCAGTCTACAGTACCTCAATCTGAACAGTAATCAGCTCAAGTCGATAGACCTGACCCCTCTTGCCACCTGCACCAGTCTGGGAGCCCTCGATTTGGAATATAATCAGCTCGCGTCAATAGACCTGACCCCTCTAGCCACTTGCACCAGCCTGAAGGCCCTCAATCTGGGTTCGAATCGGCTCCAGTCGATAGACTTGACTCCTCTTGCTACCTGCACCAGTCTACTGAGACTATTTCTGGACAGAAATTATCTCCAGTCGATAGATCTGACTCCTCTGGCCACCTGCACCAGACTTCAGGAACTTAATCTAGACAAGAATGAGTTTCAGTCCAAAGATGCACTATATTCATGGCTCAATCTTTATGAGTATAAGTTCCAGTTCAACGATGCACTATATTCATGTCTCAAGCACTTGAAAGTCATATACAAAATACCAATCAATACCTACCCGTGGTCCTTTCTGTACAGAATTACTGAACTATTCGGGAAAGACTATCGCGTGCAGCAGGACATCCTCTATGCAATGGGATTCAGGAACTATGGGTTCATCGACTGCGACCTATCTGACTTCTTTCTCTCCATCCCTGCAGACACTCCTATTGATCTGGCTCGTGAGCAGGTTAGAGATAAACTGCTGGAGGATGTCGTTCAAGCCATTGACCAAGGACGAACAACAACAGGTCTCAATGTTGAAGAGATGAGCGCTCAGCACGTGGAGATAGCAGAGAGGTCTCAACGAATCAGCGATCTTCGAAAAGCAGAGATGAAACGAGTTTCTGTCGAAGTGAGTCGACCTAGGGGAACTAAGAGAACTAAGGAGGTGTACCTATGGGAACTATGGTTCACCGCCCATGGCTATGAAGTCCTGACCGCTCTTGAGATGGGCTACAGTACTGGTCTCAAAAGTAAACGTTTTGAAGAAGTCAAAAAAGCCTTCAAAGAGTTGGGATTCAAGCTGAAGACTGGCAAGAGATCAGGGGTAGAGATGAGTGAGGAATTGAAACAGGCTATCTGGTGGATTATTGAGCACAAAGGACTCTCGTGGGAAATTCCTAATAGATGGGTCGGTCATTTACGATAGTCGACCCTATGACCCGGGTTCGAATCCCGGTCGGGGCACCACCTTTTCCAGACTTGTTTTACTAATTAAGCGACAAACGCATATTGAAATTTGGGGAGCTATAGGAGTGCGTGAGGGCTCCTGAAGAGATGATGTCAATTGTGTTTCGCGCATAATCTCGTATGTTCTCTTCACTAATTCCTCCAGAAACCTCGAGAATGACTTTCTTTCGGAGACCTTCATTCT
>Ga0224495_10003237_pt1 | contig 10119 bp, 7 predicted proteins | sample SF_Jul11_sed_USG_FD_168128 | JGI IMG/M metagenome (GOLD analysis project Ga0224495, IMG submission 168128) | Sediment microbial communities from San Francisco Bay, California, United States - SF_Jul11_sed_USGS_4_1 | ecosystem: Environmental > Aquatic > Marine > Sediment | place: USA: California...
GCCTGCCCGACGACCTGCCGGAATTCATCGAAGTCGATTTGAGCAAGCTCGCCGTGGGCCATCCGATTCACGTGAAGGATGTCGTGTTGCCAAAGGGCGTCGAGGCGGTGCTGCACAAGACCGAAAATCCGGTGGTGGCGACGGTCATCGTTCCGGCGGTCGTGACCGAAGACGAGGAAGTTGCCGCCGCGGCTGCGACCCCGTCGGCCTCCGAGGTGCCCGCGACCGCGCAGGCGGCGCCGGACAAGGCCGCCGAAGCGGCTGCCAAGGGTGGCGAAAAGGGCGAGAAGAAAGAGAAGAAGTAAGCGCGTCACTTCAGGAGCAAAGGGCGGCCCGGCTCGCGCCGAACCGCCCTTTTTTCATCCATGGCAATCCGCCTTATCGTTGGTCTGGGCAATCCAGGCAGGGAATACGAAGCCACGCGGCATAACGCGGGCTTTTGGCTGCTCGAACGCTACGCCGCGCGTGAGCGCGTCGACCTGCGCAAGGATGGCAAATACCACGCCTATCTGGGGCGCATCGACACCAGCGGTACCTGGTTGCTGATGCCGCAAACTTATATGAATGCGAGTGGCAAGTCGGTTGGCCTGCTCGCGGGATTCTTCAAGATTCAGCCTGCCGAGGTGCTGGTGGTGCACGACGAACTCGACTTCGCGCCAGGTGTCGCCAAGATGAAGCAGGGCGGCGGTATCGCCGGACACAATGGACTGAAGGACATCGCCGCGAAACTCGGCTCGCTCGATTTCTGGCGCATCCGTCTGGGTATCGGCCACCCGGGCGAGCGCTCGCAGGTGGTTGACTACGTGCTGCAGAAGCCATCCGCCGAGGACCGCGCTGCGATCGAGCGGTCGATCGACAGGACGATCGACATCCTGCCGATGTGCGTCGCCGGTGATTTGCAGGGCGCGATGCTGAAACTTCACACCAAGGACAAACTTTGAGCGAGCAGATACAGGAGGCGATCCGGTGAGCGTCAAATGCGGCATCGTCGGGCTGCCCAACGTCGGCAAGTCCACCTTATTCAACGCACTCACCAAGGCGGGGATCGCCGCGGAGAACTATCCTTTCTGCACCATCGAGCCCAACGTCGGTATCGTCGAAGTCCCTGATCCGCGGCTGGGCAAGCTTGCCGACCTCGAGAAGCCGCAGAAGCTGATTCCGGCGGTGGTCGAGTTCGTCGACATTGCCGGGCTGGTCGCGGGCGCGTCCAAGGGCGAGGGTCTGGGCAATCAATTTCTCGCCAACATCCGCGAGACTGATGCGATCGCGCACGTGGTGCGTTGTTTCGAGGACCCGGATGTGGTGCACGTCGCGGGCAAAATCGATCCGGTCTCGGACATCGAAACCATCAATACGGAACTCGCGCTCGCCGATTTGCAGACGGTGGACAAGCAGATCGCGCGCTATGCCAAAGTCGCCAAGACGGGCAACGACAAGGAGGCGCAGCGTCTGGTCGCCGCGCTGACGAAGGTGCAGGAAGTTCTCGATCAAGGTCGTCCCGCGAGAAGCACCGAGCTCTCGAAGGAAGAACTTTTCGTCATCAGGCCGCTCTTTCTCCTCACGATGAAACCGACGATGTACGTTGCCAACGTCGGCGAGAAGGGCTTCGCGGACAATCCGCTGCTCGCCCAGGTCGAGGCACATGCCAGGAAGGAAGGCGCACCGGTGGTCGCGATCTGCGCCGCGCTGGAGGCGCAAATCGCAGACATGTCGGACGAGGACAAGGAAATCTTCCTTTCCGACATAGGCATGGTGGAACCAGGCCTCAATCGCGTGATTCGCGCCGGTTATCATTTGCTGGGCCTGCAGACCTACTTCACCGCCGGGCCGAAGGAAGTGCGCGCGTGGACCGTACCGGTCGGAGCAACCGCACCGCAGGCGGCGGGCGTCATCCACACCGATTTCGAGCACGGCTTCATCCGCGCCGAGGTGGTCGCCTACGAAGACTATATCGCGTTCAAGGGCGAGCACGGGGCGAAGGAGGCGGGTAAGCTGAGGGTGGAAGGCAAGGAGTACGTCGTGCGCGATGGCGACGTCATGCACTTCCGCTTCAACGTCTGAAAGAATCCGGTGCCCGCGCGCGCGGCGCAGGTGCCGGCTCATCCGCACCGGAGGTGCGGCGGATCGATGGACCGGGGGCGAATCTATGGCGACATTTCTCGTAGCGCACGGCGCCTGGTCGGCCGCCTGGGCGTGGAAAAAAATGCGCCCGCGACTGCGTGAGCGCGGGCACGAACTTCTTACGCCCACCTACACCGGACTCGGCGAGCGGGCGCATCTGGCGCGTCCTGAGGTCGGGCTCAACACGCATATCGAGGATCTGCTCGCGGTGCTCGCGATGGAGGATCTGCGCGAGCTGATTCTTGTGGGCCACAGCTATGGCGGGATGGTGGCGACCAGTGTGGCCGATCGCGCAGCCGAGCGCATTGCGCAACTCGTCTATCTCGATGCCTTCGTGCCGCGCGACGGGCAATCGCTGTTCGATCTTCAGTCGACCGAAGTGCGCGCGAGCATGCGCGAGGCGGCTCGACGCGCGGGCGAGGGCTGGCGAATTCCGCCGAATCCTCCGCCTCCCGACACGAGCCCGGAGGATATAGTCTGGGTGACCCCGCGCCGCTTCATGCATCCGCTCAAGGCGTTCGAGCAGGTGGTACGACTCGGCGGTGCCGTCGATCGGCTGCCGAGAACCTACATCTACTGCACGCGAAGTTCGCCCGGCGACGTCTTCGGCCAGTTCGCGCACCGCGCCCGGAGCGAGCCCGGCTGGAGATATCTGGAAATCGACGCGAGTCACAATCCGCACATCACGGTTCCGGATGCGCTTGCCGCGATGCTCGACGCGATCGCAACGTCGGCATGACGGCATCCCCTGCGCCGGACACGACGACGGGTCAGCGCGTCACGGCTACGGGTCGTCCGGTCACCGGCCACACGCCGCGCTCGAGCAGCCTGGCGCCGTCGAAGACGAGAAAGCTCTGCGCGCCATAGTGCGGCAGCGGTCGCTCGAGCGCGTGTAGCGATGCCGCGTCGCGAGCGGAAACGACGGCAATCGGCGCGTCGCGCGCGCCGCGGCGCAGGGTCCAGACCTGCGCGGACCCCTGGCCCGCAAGGTTCGCGGGTCGGGGTGCAAGCCCGAGACGGCTGAGCGCGGTGTCGATATCGGCATGCAAGCCGATGAGAAGCAGCGGCTCGCTTCCGTCACCCGGGGCATCGATCGCGACGGGTTCCACGTTCGCCTCGAAGAATTTCGCCGCGAGCGAACGAGCCGCGTGATGCGCTGCGGCATCGCCCGTCGCAACCGCGACGCGTGGTGCACGGGCAATGATCCACTGCCGCAGGATCGGCGGCAGCTCGCCCGAGTCGATGGCGCGCCAAACCCGGAATTGCGGATCGATCTGCACGGTCTCGGGCATCTGCGCCACCTCGAGCGCCACCTGCTCCCTTTGGTGCCTGAGATCGATCCAGCGTGTGGTGCTTTCGCTTCCCGAAACCAGTGCAACCGGTACGCGCAGCGCGTAGGCCGGCGCGGTCTGCTCGACCGACAGGACGAGTTTTTCGCCAGACGGCGAGGACTCCGCGCGTGCGCCGACGATTTGCACGGTGGGGCCGCCCGCACGCTCGAGCCATTGTGCGAAGAACGACGCGAGGTCCTGCCCGGATACCTGCTCGAACGCGACGCGAAGGTCATCCCACGATGCGACGTGGAAGCGTTGCGCCTCCCAGAAACGCCGCAGACCCCGCGCGAAGACCTCGGCGCCCAGTGCGTCGCGCAGCATCAGGAACACCATCGCCGATTTGCCGTAGCCGATCGCCGCTTGTGCACCATGGCTGCGCGAGCGAAAGGACGCGAGGCTCTGGTGCGCGCCCGGCGCAATGGCGGCGAAGTCACGCAGCCAGGCAAGCCGCATAGCGGTCGCGGCGAGCGGCGATTCCTGCTCCTTCGCCGCATAGTCGGCCATGAAGGTGGTGAGTCCTTCGCTCCAGTTGCCGCTCGCGGCGTCCGTATGCACGCCGTTTCCCCACCAGTTGTGCAGCACCTCGTGGCGCAGCGAGCTCGCGCGGATAAAGGGCAGCTTTAACACCGCTGCGCCGATATAGGCAAACCGCGGCATGCCGTATCCGGTGGGCAGCGGACTCGCTACCACCGAGTACTCGGTGTACGGGTAGGCGCCGATCTGTTCCGCGTACAGCTCGATGTAGCGCTTGCAGTCTTCCAGATAGTCCTTCGCGAGCGCATCCATGTCGCGATAAAAGTATGTCCTCAGGCGAAGCGGCGGCTGGCCGGCGCGCGCCACCAGGCGCTCGCGCACCGCGTAGGGTCCGACGACCAGGTCGATACTCTCCGTGGGATGTTCGGCGGCGAAGGTCGCGCTCGTTCGGCCGCTGCTCGAGCGCGGCAGCGACTCGGCGATGAGCCGTCCGGCGACCAGTCCGCGCTGGTCGCCGGGCAGCCTGAGCTGTACGCGCCAGGTAAAGCGCTCCGCGGGACGCGGGTACCAGGCCCCGGCGCCCGGGAGGAAACTGCCCTCGCGCGAGGCCATCGGCGCGCGATGGCCCAGCACGCTGCGATGGTCGAGCGAAAGGTCCAGCGCCGGCAGCACGCCGCCGTATCGAATGCGCAGCCGCGCTCCCTTGTGAGCGAGAATGCGCCACAGGCGATATTCGCCCTGATCGACCGGCGGCCCGAAGGACTGTGATCGGCCATCGAGTTCCACGTCGTGCAGGTCGAGCGCACGGTGCAACAGGAAGCGCGCCTCGCCGTCTGAGCGCCAGGCGGCAACCGCCTGCAAGCTGCGTGTCGCGGGAACGAGATCGACTTCGAGGTCGAGATGCGCGCCGTGGGCGCTTACCGCCGCGGCGGCGAGCGAGAGACCGAGCGGGGCGAGGAGGCGCGCAAAGTTCATTGCCCTGGACGCGCCGGCGCCGGTGCCTTGGACGAGGCGCGTGCTCCCCTGTGCGGCCCCTCACGGGGCGGATACTTGATCAGCAGCTCGAGTGTTTGCCCGCTGCGCTGCAATTGGATCGGCAGCCAGGTTCCGTCGGTCGGCGCGCGAAGCGCGGCCACCACCGCGGCGATCTGTTTCACCGGCACACCGCCCAGGGAAACGATGCGATCGCCCTTGCGCAGGCCGCTGGCCTCGGCAAGGCTGCCCGCGACCACCTCCGTGATGTCTACACCTTCCTGGACCTGTTCGAGCCGCACGCCGACGCGCGGCGGCGGGGCCGCATCGGCGGGCAGCGCCGGCAGCGCGAACACCGCGTCGGCGAGCCCTGCCGGGAGTTCCGCGCAGTCGCTGCCGGCGTCGACCGCGAGCAGTGACGCGATACGGGAGATCCCCAGGTCGCGCAATTGATGCGCGACGCCGTGGCCGTGGCGTACGTGACCGGCACCCAGAATGGCCACCACCAGCGGCGCATCACCCCGTCCGAGGCCCCGCGCACGCGCCAGCGCCTCGGCCATCGCGCGGTCCCAGGTCGTTTGCGAATCGACGAAATTCAGAAACTCCCGGTCATCGAGCCGTACCGGTGCAGCGTTTCGGTCCTTGACGCGCCGGTGCTGCGTGAATATTTCGAGGAGTTGCGCGCGGTAGGCATCGCGCGCCGGCGCCGGGCGCGATACGCCTTCCTTCTTCTCCGCCGGGACCGCATCCCAGCCGCGCCGGGATATCTGCTGCGTCAGCTCGCGTTCGACGTTGAGCGCGAGCATCGGAATACGGTTGAGGCGCGCGAAATGCATGAGCGGAAGGTACAGTTCCGCCGGCATATTCCAGACTTTGTCCCAGGTGCTTTGTTCGAGGAACTCCTTTTGCGAGAGCTTGCCGGCCACCCAGAGGTCGAGCACCGGTTGCACGCGACGCGGAAACGACTCGAAGCCGATCGCCATGCGCGGATGCAATGTATGCAGCGCGGCAAGGACCTGCAACTGCCAGCGATGGTGATCGGGGTCGTCATGGGATTCGCCCAGCAGCACGACCTCGCGCCGCGCAATTTCGCCGAGCAGGACCCCCTCGGCGCGCTCACGCGGGCGCGGGTCGCCGAGCGCGTACCAGGCGCCGGGGGACAGGCATGCTGAGTCGATCGCAGCCGCGGCCGCGCTATCCTGGGCGCAGCCCGCGACAATCCCGAGCGTGCCGCCGAGTGCCAGGCGTCGCGCCCACCGCGCGCCGCGCGCCGTCCCTTCCCCCCCGCACACGCCCGGCTTCGCGTCGCGTGCGGAGCGCATCACCCGGCTGCTGCGGCCGGCTGGCGCGAGGCTCGGCGACGATCGCCCTCGGTGAGCGCGCGTTTTCGCACGCGTATCGTCTTGGGCGTGACTTCGACCAACTCATCGTCGGCGATGAACTCGACCGCCGCCTCGAGAGAAAGCTTTACCGGCGGCACCAGCAGCACATTCTCATCCTTGCCCGCGGCACGGATGTTGGTGAGCTTCTTTGTCTTGACCGGGTTTACGACCAGGTCGTTGTCGCGGCTGTGGATGCCGACGATCATCCCTTCATAGATCTTGTCGCCCGGCGAAACGATCAGCCGGCCGCGTTCCTGAAGGTTGAACAGCGAGAACGGAACCGCTTCGCCCTGCTCCTGCGAGACCATTACGCCGTTGCGCCGCCCGGGAATTTCGCCCTTCCATGGCCCGTAGCCGTCGAATACGTGGCTCATCAGGCCGTTGCCGCGCGTCAGGTTCATGAAATCGCCCTGAAAACCGATCAGTCCACGCGCCGGAATGCGGTAGTCGAGCCGCACCCGACCGCGCGAGTCGCTCGCCATGTCGACCAAATCGCCGCGTCGGCCGGCGAGCGATTCCATCACCGCTCCCTGGTGCGCCTCGTCGATGTCCGCGGTGAGCAATTCGTAGGGCTCCTCGAGCACGCCGTCGATCGTGCGTGTGATCACGCGCGGCCGGCCGACCGCGACCTCGTAGCCTTCGCGGCGCATGTTTTCGATCAGCACCGTGAGGTGCAGCTCGCCGCGTCCCGAGACGAGAAATACGTCGGCATCGGCCGTGTCCTCGACGCGCAGCGCGACGTTGGTGAAGAGTTCGCGCTGCAGGCGCTCGCGGATCTGGCGGCTGGTGATGAAGCGGCCCTCGGTCCCGGCAAAGGGCGAGGTGTTGACCTGAAAATTCATCGTCAGGGTCGGCTCATCGACGCGCGTCATGGGCAGCGCCTCGGGATGCTCCGGGTCGCACAGCGTGCAGCCGATCGCGATCTGTTCGATACCCGTGAACTGCACGATATCGCCGGCGAGCGCCTCGTTCACCGGCACGCGCTCCAGACCGTGAAAACCGAATACCTGGTTGACCTTCACCTTGATCGGCGCGCGATCCGGCAGCAGCAGCGCGACTTCGCTCATCGATTTGAGTTTCCCGCGCCGGATGCGTCCGATGCCGATTCGTCCGGTGTAGGTCGAATAGTCGAGCGCTGAAATCTGGAACTGCAGCGGACCTTCGATGCCCTCGTCGCTGGGGGCGGGAACGCGCGCGAGTATCGTGTCGAAGAGCGGTCGCAAGTCGACGCCGGTCGCGCCGGCTTCGAGCACCGCCCAGCCCTGCAGCGCGGAGGCGTAGACCACCGGAAAATCGAGTTGCTCTTCGTTCGCGCCGAGTTTGTCGAAGAGTTCGAAGGTGCCATTCACCACCCAGTCGGGGCGCGCGCCGTCGCGATCGACCTTGTTGACCACCACGATAGGCTTAAGACCCAGAGCGAGCGCCTTGCGCGTGACGAAACGCGTCTGCGGCATCGGGCCCTCGACCGCGTCGACCAGCAGCAGCACGCCGTCGACCATGCCGAGCACGCGCTCGACCTCGCCGCCGAAGTCGGCATGCCCGGGGGTATCGACAATATTGATGTGCACGCCGGCATAATCAATCGCGCAGTTTTTCGCAAAAATGGTGATGCCGCGCTCGCGCTCCTGGTCGTTCGAGTCCATCACTCGCTCGGCGACTCGTTCGTGCGCGGCGAAGGTGCCTGCCTGGCGCAGCAGTTTGTCGACGAGCGTGGTCTTGCCGTGATCGACGTGGGCGATGATGGCGATATTGCGTACAGGACGTGGCATGCGGACACCGGGAAAAATAGTGCGCGATTCTACCAATCCCATCCCCGATTCGGGGACGATTTGCGTGAAAGATCGTGCGTGGGCCGCGCCACGCGAAAAAACCGAAGCGACGGCGAATATCCGGCGCGCTGCGTCCCGCCGGCGCGCCCGCCCGGGAGGCCCGACCCCGGCCTAGCGGTCGATCCCGCCGAGCAGGATGTACTTCACTTCCAGGTACTCATCCAGGCCGTACTTCGATCCTTCGCGTCCGAGTCCGGACTGCTTGACGCCGCCAAAGGGCGCGATTTCGGTCGAGAGAATGCCCGAATTCACGCTCACCATGCCCGCCTCCAGGCGCTCGGCGACGCGAAAGATGCGTCCGATGTCGCGGCTGTAGAAGTAGCTCGCCAGGCCGAACTCGGTATTGTTGGCCAGTGCGATTACATCGTCCTCGGTCTTGAAGCGGATGAGCGGGGCAAGCGGTCCGAAGGTCTCTTCGAACGAGACCATCATGTCGGGCGTCACTCCGGTGATTACCGTCGGCTGGAAAAAGAGCCCCCCTTTTTCATGGCGCTTTCCGCCGAGTATCAGCTTGGCACCCTTGCCGAGCGCGTCCGCGACGTGCTGCTCGACCTTCCTCACTCCGGCCTCATCGATGAGCGGGCCGATCATCACGCCCGGCTCGGTGCCGGCGCCCACCTTGAAGTCCCCGACCTTTTCGGCGAGCTTGGCGGCGAAGGCATCGTAGACCTTGTCCTGCACGTAGAGGCGATTGGCGCACACGCAAGTCTGCCCCGCATTGCGATATTTCGACGCGATCGCACCCTCCACGGCGGCGTCCAGGTCCGCGTCGTCGAACACGATGAACGGCGCATTGCCGCCCAGTTCGAGCGAGAGCTTCTTGATCGTGTCCGCGGACTGGCGCATCAGCACGCGCCCGACTTCGGTCGAGCCGGTAAAGGAGAGCTTGCGAACGGTGGGATTCGCGCACAGTTCGTTGCCGATCGCGCGCGAATCGCCGGTGAGGACGTTCAGCACGCCCCGGGGCACTCCGGCACGTTCGGCCAGTTCGGCGAGCGCGAGCGCCGAATACGGCGTCTGGCTCGCCGGCTTGATCACCACCGTGCAGCCCGCGGCGAGCGCGGGGCCGGCCTTTCTCGTAATCATCGCGTTGGGGAAATTCCACGGCGTGATCATCGCCGACACGCCGATCGGCTGCTTGATCACCATGATGCGCTTGTCGGCCTGGTGCGGCGGGATCATGTCGCCGTAGGCGCGCTTGGCCTCCTCGCCAAACCACTCGATGAACGAGGCGCCATAGGCGATCTCGCCGCGCGCTTCGGGCAGCGGCTTGCCTTGTTCGGCGGTGAGAATCTGCGCGAGATCCTCCTGGTTGGCCATCATCAGATCGAACCATTTGCGCAGGATCGCCGCGCGCTCCTTGGCGGTCTTCGCGCGCCAGGCCGGCCAGGCGCGGTCGGCGGCTTCGATCGCGCGCCGGGCCTCGGCGGTGGTCATGTGCGGCACCGTGCCAAGGGTTTCGCCGCTCGCCGGATTGGTCACCGCGATGGTCTTGCCGCCGTCGGCCGAGACCCAACTACCGTCGATATAGCACTGACTGCGAAAGAGCTGGGGATCCTTGAGCGGAAATGCCGGAAGTCCGGCCTGGGCGGGTGCGTTCATGGCAGCCTCGTGCTGGGCGAAGGGGCCACATCTTACTCCGCTCGCCGGCGTGTCAAGGCGGGCTGGTCGCGCGCAAGCGATGACTCTTTGATGACCCTTGCTGGAGCACGGCCAAAGCGCGGGGATAGAATGCGCGCTCCTTTGGAGCGGGCGGGAGAACGGTCATGAGACGACTAATTTGCGTAGTGGCGCTCGTGTGGGCGAGTGCCGTGCAAGCCGAATATCCACAGCGGCCGATCCAGTTGATCGTTCCCTGGGGCGCGGGCGGCGGCACGGATGCGACCGCGCGCATCCTCGCGAGCTTGATGGAACGCGACCTGGGTCAGCCGATCAACGTCGTCAACCGCGTGGGCGGCTCGGGAGTGGTCGGGCACCAGGCGATCGCCTCCGCCGCCCCGGACGGCT